>Ga0209777_10002613_pt1 | contig 23372 bp, 29 predicted proteins | sample FrelakmetHBP12HB_FD_187147 | JGI IMG/M metagenome (GOLD analysis project Ga0209777, IMG submission 187147) | Freshwater lake sediment microbial communities from the University of Notre Dame, USA, for methane emissions studies -HBP12 HB (SPAdes)... | ecosystem: Environmental > Aquatic >...
GAAAACGCTCGCCTCAAGCGCGATGTCCCGGCCGCTATAGCCGCAAATCCCGCTGTCAAAGCGCTCATAGACAACTTCGAACTCCGATGCGCTAATTACGATTCCCAAATCCTCACTCTCAATCAGGCTGTCGCCAAGCGTGACGCTCAAATCGAAGACTTTAGCGTAGAAGCTATAGCGCTTAAGTACCAGCGCAACACATACGAGAAGATGTTCGGCGATGAGCATCAGCTCCGTCTTGCCAGCGATTCGCTCCGCCTCGGGCTGGAGAAGAGGCTTAACACTAACAATTTTTGGTCATGGATAGGCAAAGGGGCTCTTGCCGCAGGGGGTGGTTTAGTAATCTATCTTGCAACGAGGAAGAAATGAACGACCAAAAAATCATCACCGAGCCTCCTAAGTTACTCGTCGCCGTCGCTATCGCGCTTCTCACCTTCTACACCGGTATCGTCATCTATCTCGTATACTCTGTCCGAGACCTCGGCCAGCGTATATCATCTCTCGAGCAGTCCCAAGCATTCGATGTTAAGTTCGAAGAGAAGGTCGATTCCTTAGTGAAATCAGGCGCGGCGGACAGTCAGCTCCTGAGGGATATCCAAGTCACCATGACGGAGATGAAGGATAACCAAAAGCGTATCGAAAACAAAATCGATTCCCACGTTACAGAAAGCGCAAAGCGCTCGCCCGAATCTCAACAGGAAAAAGATTACAAGTGAATGACAAGTTAACGGCTCGCCAAAAACTCTTTGTCCAAGAGTACCTTGTAGACCTGAATGGTAGACAAGCCGCTATCAGAGCTAAGTACTCTCCTAATTGTGCTGATATCCAAGCCTGTGCTAATCTTGGATTACCTAAGATACAAGCCGCAATCAAGGCTGGGATGAGCGAACGCGCTAAGGCTACAGGGATAACTCAGGAGCGTGTCGTCCTCGAGCTGGCTATAGTAGCATTCTCCGACCTCCAGGATTTCATTGTAATCGACAAAGACACTGGCGCGATAAGGGCTAAGGGATTCGAAGAGATGCCGCCCACGGCTAGCCGGGCCCTGTCAGCCATCAACGAGGACCGTGCTATCAAGGAATCGTCCGATGGCAAAGAGGTCGTCATCTTCGACAAGGTCAACTTCAAGATGCACGACAAGCTGAGGGCGCTAGAGTTGCTTGGCAAGCACCTCGGCATGTTCAAGGAAGGCGGGCCGGCGCTTACAATAGACAACCACCTGACCATCGAGGTTATTAAGACGCGATGAGAAAAGGCGAAAAAACGGTAGCCATCGTCATGGTTCTCGTGTTTTCCATGTTTCTCATGGCTTCCTCTGGCGCAGGCGCTACAAAGCTCGAGAATACGGCCAAGGTTACGCTATCGATTACGCTTGTTGGCCTAGGCGTCGCTGATACAGCGCTTTCGATTTACGGCACCTCTCACTATGGACTAGTAGAGTCCAACACCCTCCTGAGGCCTCTGTTCGAGAAGCGCCACTATGCGGCCATATGGGCCATAGAGTTCGCCGGGACAGCGGCCCTCCTTACAGCCTGCCTTGTGTTGACGGCCCAGAAGAGCCGGGCTCCTCGTATAGTCGGATATGCCTTATTCGGAGCGGCCGTGGTCGCCCGTGGTCTTATTGTGGCTTCGAACGCCCGTCTTAACCATAGAGGCGGAAGATGAAGATAGTCCTTAGCGACAGTTTCGAGCCTTTGCTCGAGTGCAAGTCCCGATATCTTGTGCTCTGTGGGGGGCGAGGCTCGGGCAAGTCCGAGTTCGCCGCTAGGAAGGTCTTCTATCGTTGTATGACAGAGGGTCGGCATCGCTTCCTCGTGATGCGCAAGGTCCGGGTCACGCTAGCGGACAGCGTCATCCTGGTCATGCGTAGAGTTCTTGCGGAGAACAATGTCATCCATGACTACAATAAGAGCGATAGGAAGATAACCTTCGCCGGCCCGAAGGGGATGAGTGAAATAGTCTTCGAGGGCCTAGACGACCCAGAGAAGATTAAGAGTATCGCAGGCATAACTTCCATATGGATTGAGGAGGCCACGGAGTTCTCGAAGGAAGACTTCTTAAAACTCGACCTTTGCCTCCGAGAGCCTGGGCCTTCATACCACCAGATAATGCTATCGTTCAATCCTCAAGAGGCGGAGGCCAGGTGGCTCAAGGACCGTTTCTTCGGGGCCGAGCCCTATCCAGATTCGACCGTTCATCGTTCTACCATAGACGACAATCCGCTGAAGGTACTCCAGCCATCGACATGGCAGGCTTATTGCGGAACTCTGGATGCACTAAGAGGCCAGGACGAAGCACTATGGAAGATATCGCGGCTAGGGGAATGGGCATCGCGCTCGGGTCAGATTTACAACTGGGACGTTCAGACGTTGCCTCCTCCTGTCAAGGTCAAGAATGAGAAAGGCGAAGAGATTGAGGTCCTCCCATTCGACGAGATTTGGTGCGGAGGCGACTTCGGATATTCCGTGGACGAGGCGGCCGTTGCTCGCATCTATCGCAAGGCCGATGAGTTCTGGGTCCAGGAAGTCCTATATCAGAAGGACTTAACGAACCAAGAACTCGGGGCGGAGATGAAGGCCAGGGGGATTAACGGCGAGGCCGTATACTTCGATTCCGCAGAGCCTAAGTCCATCGCAGAGCTGAAGAAGCTAGGATTGAACATCCGGCCGGCCGACAAGGGGCCAGACAGCGTCCGGGCGGGTATCGATTTCATCAAGGGCAAGAAGGTCCACATAGTCCAGGGCTCTAGCAATATCCTGAAAGAGATGAACAGCTATTGTTGGCGGAAGGACAAGTCAGGAGAGAGCCTTCCAGAGCCTGTCGCGGCGTTCAACCACTTGATGGACGCGATTCGCTATGGGATAGCGACACATTGCATGCGTCCTCCATGTTCTATTGGATACGAGGCTAACTAAGATGGGAATCATCGACCGTTACCTAGAGCGCAGGGGATTCGTGAGGGCGGAGCCGGATTACAAGAGCAAAGCGGCCGGCTTCATGGACTTGGAGACCAGCACCTATCCAGACGGCCGGCCGGACGCGGAGAAAATCTATGACTATCCGCAATTCATCCAGGCCTACCGTTCTCTGCCATGGCTCTATGCGGCGGCTACGGCGCTAGCGATTGCTTGCGTCAAGCCTGAGTTGAAGGTCTATCGCGAGGTCAAGGACAAGAACGGCGTCCACCAGGAAGAGGTCGAAGGCGAGGACATTAATCGGCTAATCGAACTACCGAACGCGCAGACCAGCTATCACGAACTCTTGCAAATCACAGTCGTCAACCTGTGGCTGATGGGCAACCACTACTGGAACCTCGTCGGCACTCAGGAGAAGGCGAAGATTACGAAGGCTAATCCCCCGGTGGAGATTTGGTGGGTCAAGCCTGAGCAGGTATTCCCGAAAGCTGACAGGAATGGCTTAATCTACGGATACGAGTTCCAAGGGGCCTCGGGCCAGAAGCGGCTCCTGGACCCCTCGGAGATTGTCCACTTCAAGAAGGCTAATCCAGCTTCATACTTCCTGGGGATGGGAGTGATGGAGCCTTTGACTAACACAGCGGTCCTCGAGCTGAATGCTTCGACTTTCATGCGGCGCTACATGGAGAACGACGCTACTCCGCCGTATATCTTCGAGCATCCGGGCGACCCGACGCAGGAACAGAGGAAAGCGTTCTGGACGGCCTGGGACGAGCGCCACAAGGGGCCACGTCGGGCCGGCCGCGCCGGCATGGTCTGGGGTGGCATGAAGGTCACGAAGATAGGGGAGACTGTCAAGGATGCGCAATACAATGAACTCCGAAAGCAGAACCGCGAAGAGATTCTTGCGGCTATGGGAGTTCCGCCGTCGGTAGTCGGACTTCTCGAATACGCTAACTACTCCAACATGGAGGTCCAGCAGAAGAAGTTCTGGGAGGACGCCGTGATGCCGTGCCTCTCGCTCATCGCCGACAAAATGACCCTTAGGCTGGCTCCGCTATTCGATGAGCAGTACTGGTTTGAATACGATTACTCGAACATCCGCGCTTTGCAAGAGGACGAGGAGCATCGCGCTCGAGTGGCTGATTATCTCATAGGTTGCGGCGTGAAGACTCCTAACCAGGTCCGCCAGGAGATGTTCAACGAAGACCCTTATCCTGGGGGAGACCAGTATTTTATGAAGATGACTTACACGCCCATCGGAGTTGACCCGAATGGGATTACAGAGGAGGTCCCGGCCGGAGCCGCAAGCGCGGCGGCTGGCAAGGCTGTGGTAGCCAAGGATGGCGAAGAGGCCCCTAAAGAGGGCGGCTCATTCTGGACTCAGCGTGAGCGGAAAGAGGCGCTTTGGACGAACTGCGAGAAACGGCTCTCCGCTTCCACTCGCGCCTTCCAACCAAAGGTCGAAGGCTACCTAAGGGACCAGGCTAAGATGGTTAAGGAGAGGATTGCCTCAGCTAAGACGCCGGCGCATCTTCGGGCGGCCGATGTGTTCGACGTCAACGCTGAAGTGAAGAGGTTCAAGGCATTTGAATCTTTCTACAAGTCAGTGTTTGAGCGGGCGGGCGAGGCCGGCTACCATGCCACCAAAGGCAAGCTCTGGATTCCGCCCGAGGAGCGTCGCATCAAGGACGAGGACACGTTCAACCCTACAGCAGAGCACTGGGCTAAGCTGAGTGCCCAAATCGATAAGTCGGCGCGTTTCTTCAACGAATCGACATGGGATGTAGTCAAGCAGGGCCTCGAAACGGGCCTTGCAGAGAACATGACTACCGAAGAGATAGCGCAGACTATATGGCAGAGCCTTTCAGACAGGGCGGCTTGGGAGGCGCGTCGCATCGCCTCCACTGAGATGACGCGGACAGAGGGCTGGGGTCAGGTGGAAGGCTACAAGCAAAACGACCAAATCGAGATGAAAGGCTGGCTCTGCTCGATGCTTCCCACCTCGCGCGACGACCATATTGCCGCAGACGGGGAGGAAGTAGGACTGGATGAGGACTTCATCGTCCCTCCGAATGGGGGGTACGCTATGGAATACCCTGGAGATGAGCGAGCGCCGGCCGAGGAGGTCTGCAACTGCCGGTGCTCTACATATCCAGTGGTCGGTTCTCTCTAAGGAGGAACACCATGGAACAGAGAGTTATCAAAGCGAATGAGATGCTCTTCCGCCGCCTCGCGCCGGAGGACGTTGTCATCCGCTCTATCGATGAGAAGACGAGGACCATCTGGCACCCCGTCACGCGCGAGGTCAACGACAGGATGGGCGATATCGTCAGACTGGGAGGGGCGAACCTCGAAGAGTTCAAGAAAAAGCCTGGAGTGCTCTACGGGCACGACTATCGCTCCATGAATCCCATCCCTGTCATCGCCGAGAACGTCGGTTTCCAGGTCGAGGGCGACCGGCTAATAGCCGGGACACGCTTCCTCGACACCGGCACGCCGGGAATGAGCCAGCCTCTGAAGGACCTGGTCAATGACAACTGGATTCTCCAGAGTCAGAAACTCCTCGGCTGGAGCATCGGCTTCATGCCAACGAAGTGGGAGGCCATCAAGAACACAGATGGCCAGGTCACCGGCTTCGACTTTCAGGAGTGGAAGCTCTACGAATACAGCTCGGTCATCATCCCGGCGCACCAGGACGCCGTCAACGATGCCATCAAGGGCGGCCAGATTACTGGCGCGGTCAAGAAATACTTCGATATGTTGCCTGCCATCAAGTCCGAGCCGGAGCCCGAGGCTAAGGGTGTCATCCCCTATGCCAGTCACGGCACAGCGCCGGAGGGCGAGGCGTGGGACGCTGGCGCAGAGGTCGGGAAGGCCGACGTCAACCAGCTGAAGAAGATGTGCGCCTGGTTCGACTCGGCAAACCCCGATGTCAAGGGCTCCTACAAGCTCCCCCACCACAAGGCCGGCGACCTCAAGGCCGTGTGGCGCGGCGTAGCGGCCGCGATGGGCGCTCTGCTCGGGGCTAGGGGTGGCGTGAATATCCCTGACGCAGACCGCAAGGGTGTTTACAACCATCTCTCGAAGCATTACGACGAGTTCTCTAAGACTCCGCCCGAGTTCAAGGAATACGAGGACGAGGGCGAAGAGTTCATCGAACCTGAACCCCAGGTCGCGGCTCCCGGAGCCGTAGAGGATATACCAAAAGAAGAACCAAAATCTCAAGGAGGAAACAAAGTGCTTGACAAAATCTTTGACAAGCTCAACAAGGGCGAACCTCTCACGTCCGATGAGAAGGAAGTCCTCGCCAAGTTCCGGCTGGCGCTGATGCCGGAAAAGGCCGCCGAGCCCATCCGCAAGCTCGAACTCACCGACGAGCCGCGCCGGGCCGATGTGCGCCCCATCTCCAAGTTCTACGGTGAGCAGAGGGGCGACCTCTTTGTCCCGCCCGACGACCCCAAGACCTACACGAGCGCCGAGAAGGAGCTCGTGGACTTCCTGGACAAAGCCTACATAGTCGGAGAGATTCTCCACAAGCCGGCTTCCCAGCTCAAGATGTGGACGAACTTCTTCGACCGCAACAGCTCGTTGAAGAAGGCCCTGGCCGAAGCCACGTCCTCGGGCGGCGCGGAGTGGGTGCCGACCCTGCTATCGGCTAATCTCTACCAGCTCTTCTTCCTGAATGCCATCGTGGCCTCGCTGTTCCAGGAAATCCCGATGCCGGGCAACCCCTATACCCTGCCCTACAGCTTCGACACAGATGCGGCCGACGGCTTCTACTACGTGGCTGAGTCCACGTCGGACGAGCCGGGCAAGTCTCCGACCTCCAACGTCACGACCGGCAAGCTGACCCTCACGGCCCGCAAGCTGAAGAGGCGCATCCTCTTCTCCGAAGAGCTCCAGGAAGACAGTATCGTCCCGGTCATCTCGGTCCTGCAGAACCAAATCGTGATGGCGGCCGCACGTGCAATCGACAACGCCGTCATCAACGGCGACACCACGGCCACTCACCAGGACTCGAACGTCACCGACCCGAGGGATGTCCAGAAGGCGTGGATTGGCCTGCGCAAGTCCTGCCAGGCCGGCCAGAAGGTCGACTGCTCGACCTTCAACACGTCGAACCTCATGTCCATCCGCACGGCCATGTCCAAGTGGGGCATGGACCCGAGCCAACTGGCCTGGATTCCCGGCCCGAAGACCTACAACAAGATGCTGGGCCTCACGGAAGTGTTGACGGTCGACAAGTTCGGCCCGAGCGCCGTCATCATCAAGGGCGAGCTCGCGGCCCTGCTCGGAGTGCCCATCGTCCCCTCCGAAAAGGTCAAGGAGAACCTAAACGCCTCCGGCGTCTACGACGGCACGACCACGACCAAGACCATCGGCCTCATCGTCAACAGGCTCGGCTTCATCGTGGGCACCAGGGGCACGGCGCGGGTGCGCATGGAAGAGGAAGGGGCCACGGACATCAACCAGCTCACCGTGAGCTTCCGCAAGGCGTTCACGGCGGTTTACGACACCAGCTCGTACCCGACCGTCGGACTGGCCTACAACATCAGCTAAGGAGGGCATCATGGGCCTCACCTACGAAACCAGGTACGAAACGCAACTCATGGGCGACATGGCGGCCGATATGTCCACCTACAAGTGGGCACTCTTTCGGACGCTTCGTCAAATCAAGATCATCGCCGTTCGATTCGGCGCGGCCAAAGCCGTGACCGCCGCCGACACCAATTACAGCACGTTCTCGCTCTCGGACGGCACCAACACCATCGCCTCGCTGGCCACGGGGCCGGCGGCCGGTGGCGACTCGATCGCTCAGGGCGCGTTCATCTCCAAGACCCCGGTGGCGGCTTATGCCGTCGTCGCGGCCGGGACGACGCTCCAGCTCGTCGGTGCGAAGACGGGCTCCGGCATGGCCATCTCGGGACTCATCGTCCAGATTGAGTTCGTGGAGTACGGCGTCTAAGGCATGTTTTGAACCGGGCTCTTGCTCGGTTGACCGGGCGGGAGGGGGCTTCGGCCCCCTCCCTCCCGAACTTTACGCAAGGAGTTGAGTCATGAGACTCCAGTTCTTCTCGACCCCATCGCTAGCCGAATACCACGGCTATCCCAGAGGGACGGCTGTCCACGCCAGGCCGGGCGACGAGGTTGAAGTCCCCGAGGAGGCCGGGAAGATTTTGCTCTCGGATTTTCCTTCCAACTTCTTTGCTGTCACGGGAGATTTGCAGGGCCCGCCAGTGGACAAGCAGATAAAGAGCGCCAAAGTGCGCAAGTAGGAGGCTCAGATGGCTGTCGACGCAACAGTAGCTCTAGCGACGCTAGCTGAAGCAAAGGCGTTCATTAAGAAGACCGACGACAAGGACGTCTCTGTCCTCGAGGTGATAATGAACGCTGTGGGGGATTTGTTCAACCAGCACACCGACCGCCACCTACTTGCGGCCACCTATACAGCCTTGTATCTCGACGGAAACGGAGAGCGCGAACTTAGGCTCCCGAATTATCCCGTATCGACACTCACTTCAGTCTACGAAGACGAAGACCCTCTCACCGAGGGCATCGGCTATGACTTTATGGCCTATCTAGACACCGGCCGGCTCAGCAAGCCAGTCGGAGAGCGCTGGATGTGGGGTCCGAAGACTATCAAGGTCACCTACACGGCCGGCTATTCGCTTTCCAGCACTCCGCTTATTCCCAACGACCTCAAATTGGCCTATCTTATACAGGTCGGAGAGTTCTGGCAGAAGTTCTTGCACGCCAGCTGGGGCGAACTATCGCGCTCCCTCACCGGCCAGAGCGTTACAGTAACAGAGAAGGAAATCCTGCCTATCGTGAAGACGATGCTTTTGAAACACAGGAGGCTCGGGCTTTAATGGACGAGTTCAAGATTACCGTCAAGTCCGACTACTCAGAGCAAAAGCTCAAAAGCGATACGCTCCGCAATATCCCTCGAGCGTTCAAGCGCAACGCTACGCAGTGGGCCTCGCGAACGGTGCTGTATATCAAGAATTACATCCGAGGGGGGAATGTCTTTAAGCAGGCCCCTAAGGAGATTATCCAGCGCCTAGGGATGAAGACCGATGTCCACGGACAGCAGGCCGAAATCGTACTGGGCACTGGCGGAGTTGTAGGCAAAGACCCCGTGGTATATGCCAGAATACAGGAAGAAGGCGGCTGGATAGTACCTGCCAAGGCCAAGGCGCTAACGATTCCGCTTCCAGGGGTCACCGGCGCTGTAGCAAACTACGGCACGTTCGGGCCAGGAGGGACGCTATTTACGATAAGGTCGAAGGCTGGCAACGGATTAGTCTGCATGAAGACTGGGAAAAGCGGCTTTAAGCCACTATTCATCCTGTCGAAATCAGTCAAACTTCCGGCCCGCTACTGGTTCACGAATCCGATTGCCCAGCAAATCCCCGATTTAGAACGGACAATGAGCCCTGAGGGGGTCTGGGCTACGGCGCAACAGCTGGCCTACGAGCGCACGGCGGCGCAGGGAGGGATTGAAGGATGACAACTACAATGCCTGCCGACCCTCTATCGCTCCAGGTCTTGAATCGCTGTGTTGACGTCCTGAAGTCAATCACTCAAGGCTCAACCTACTTTTACACGGTAGGCGATAACGTCATGCTAGGCTTCCGGCATTACAAGGAAGTCCCGAGCTTTCCTTACGACATGGTATGCCTAGAGAAGGACGACCGGGACCCCGAACTCCTGCCTGACCAGTGGGTGAGGCGCTACCTTGTCGTGAGCATCAAGGCCTATGTCGATTACGAGGATAGCGACCCTGTCAAGAAGTTGATTAAACACCTAGCAGATGTCCAGCTGGCCATTAACAACGATACGAAGAATCCCACCTCGGGCTCCCTGGGCAATCTCTGCGCTTATTGCCAAATCCAAGGCGTAGAGACGGACTCCGGGCTCCTGATGCTCGAGGGAGTTGCTTATTTTGACCTGAAAGTGCTCGCGGTCATCCACGGGCAGTTTGGGCAACTTTAAGGAGGCACGCTATGGCGAGAGACAGATTCACATGGCTCGGCGCGGACACCTACACGCGCTCCTACGGGGCGGCCAACTCCGTCTTTCTCGAGAAGGGGAAGGATTACGACCTCGGCCCCATCCCTCCAGAGGTTGTGGACGAATGGGCCAAGTCCGGGCATGCCAAGTGGATAGGCGGCTCCAAGCCGAAGACTCCGGTTCCCGCGACGCCCGAGGAGGTCTAAGCTGACTCCTATCGTCGACGCCCGCCCTATGAACCGTATCGTCACGGTTCCTCAGATAGGGAGGATTTTCGACCTGCGACCCGGCGACCGCTGGAAGGGCAAAGGGCCGGCGTTCTTCGAGCTGGGGCAGGAGATGATTCAGGACCCAGGCATCGAGTTCTGGGCCGACTCTCACACCCCTCTCTACTGGGCCAGATACACGACTGGCGGCACGGTAGTCAACCAGGACGGGAACATGTATTACAGCTACCCTTACTCGGCGCGTGTAGATGTGGACGGCTCTAACTCCGACTTCTACATCTCCGTCAATCCGCCTGGCTTGCAGGCTGGGCGGGGGTACCGGTGCTCGGTGTGGGTGAGGACGACGGCTGGGAAATCGGCCTACATTTACGCTCAGTCCTGGGACGGCGGGCAGAACCACGTACTCGCCAGCAAGACCATCGACACGGCCGGGGCATGGCAACAGGTCATGTTCGATGTGTGGCCGCCTTGGCCCGACCTCGGCTGGGTATTTGCCAGAGGGCAGTCGGCCAGTTCCTCGCTTTACTTTGACGAAGCCTCCATGCGTCCGCACATCTTCGGCACCGGCTACCAGCTCGGGCCGGAGCTTCTGGTGGATGGGAGTTTCGAGCGCTGGTGGAGCACCACGCAGTCTAAGACCTGGGCTGAGAGCGTTGCCGGGACCTCGACCATCAACCGCACGGGCTCTGCTAAATCGGGCAACTGGGCGATGCGGATGGACGTTGACGGCTCCAACTCCTATGCCCAGGCGACACAGTACCTCGACCTCGTGAGCCTGAAGACCTACCGTCTCGGCGTCTGGTATAACGCCCCCGTGGGGGCCAGCGTGGCGGTAGGGGCCAATATGTCCATCAACGGAGTGATGTATTACCTCCAGGAGAACGACGAGTTCCAGAAGCCTGGCGACCTAGGTTACGCCGGGGCTATCATCCTCTCGGGAACCGGGGCCTGGACCTACTACTCGACGACGTTCCATTGGCCGGGGAGCGTGGACCCCGGAAGCTCCTGCTTCTGGGTGAAGCGCTCTGGCGGCTGTCAGAACAAGAGCCTCTACTTCGACGACATCAGCCTCCGCCAAGTGCTGAATTAGGAGATGACGATGGGCGCTTACGACTCAGACCGAATAATGCGGATAGGCGAGATTGACTTCGTCGGATTCCGATTCTCCGGGGGCGACCTTCCTACCGGCGTCACGGTGGCCTCGGGCACGGTGGCCGTCGTTCCAGGAACAGGCCTCACGCTCGGCTCCGGCACGGCGCTCATAACCTCGGCCCAGGACGGCGTTTACGCCTGGCTCACGGCTGTGACGGCCGGCGAATACGATGTAACCTTTACGACTACATTCTCGGATACAAGAAAGCTCATCCGGGTCTACCGGGTGACGGTTATCGCTTAGGAGGTAATTAAACATGGCTACACCTACCGGGACAGAACGAAGATTCCTTGCGGCCGGGGCGAAAAAGGCCGCTACTTGGCGCACGGCCGTAGCGCTGGGCGCGGGCTTTGGCCTCAACTGCAAGGCTATCGCCGGCATGAACCCGAGCCGGGACTTCATGGTCTCGCAGGAAGTGGACCTGCCCCTGCCGACGGTCGGGGCTCTCAATGTCTACAAGCCTGCCGACATCACCATCTCGACCGACATGCTATACTCTCCGGGGGCCTTGGGCACGCTCATCGCCGAGCTCTTCGGCACTGCCGGAGCGCCGTCGGGTCCGACTGACACTACGGCCTACACGCACACGTTCCAGTGGGCCAACACGAACCTCGGGCTCTTCTCCACGCTGTGCATGGAGGTGCCGGGGAAGATTTTCGAATGCGCCTCTGTGAAGCCTATCGAGTGGACGCTGAAGAGCGCCCAGGGAGGCATCGTTCAGAGCGACCTCAAGGTGCGCGGCAACAAGATTATCGACAGTTCCGGCACGAACGGCGCGACGCAAATCGACGCACTCACCTACGACGAGCGCATCAACCCCATGACCTATTCGGTCCAGAGCGTCAAGATGAACGACCAGAGCGCTGGCGATGTGGCTGGCGGCACACAACTCGAGGTTTCGAACGTCGAAATCAGCTTCAAGCGCACCGGGCAGGACGCTATCGTCACGGCTGGCAATGACAACATCCAGGAACCGGCCGAAGCGGGCTACCCCGACATCCGCGTCAAGCTCAAATTCGCGCACATGGACACCGTGAACAACCTCTGGCTAGCGAAAGCTATCGCCGAGACCACGCAGAAGATTCTCATCAAGTTCACGAGCCCGAACCTTGCCGGGGCCGCCACGGTTTATTACTCGCTGTCGCTCTACTTCCCGAGGATGAGAATGCTTTGCCCCGAGGTTTCTTGGGACGACATCGTGAACGTGGGCCTGGAACTAGTTGCCGAGGAAGCGGCGGCGGCTCCCACCGGGATGACCTACACGCGGCCCTATGCCGTGTTCGTCAACAAGAGGACTACCGACTATCTCGCGTAAGGAGGAAATGTGGGAGAACTGAGAAAACTGGAGCCTGTATCGGACTGGCTCGAATACGACCTGGAAACCAAACAGCTAGACCCCCCGGTCTTGCGCCTGCGGCTGAACTTCATCACGAATCCGGCCGACTACATGCCTAGCGAGGCTAATCCATTCTCGCCTGCGGAGATGCTCGAAAAGCTCCTAGCGCTAGTAGCCGACTGGGACGTGACCTCCAATGGCGTGCCTATCCCGCTTTCGGAGAAGGAAGGCCGGGACCAGCTCACGGACTTCTTGGTTCGCCGGGTGCCGAGCCGGGGAGTTCTACTCGGTGTGGCTATCACCTTTGATGCGCAGAACCGGGAGAACTTCCTAAAAAACTTGCCGACTTCCTCTCCTGGCACTACGGAATAGGTTCTAGGACGAGGAAGGGCGAGCGTCCGGCTACAGCTCCGCCCGAGATGGAGACGGAGAATGCCGAAGCCTGGAATTTTTACTGCCGGAACGCGACAGGCTTTGTGCGGGACTTCGGACTTATGCATGGACTCCTATCGGAATATCTCGGGCCGGCTGTCTCCCAAGCGAGAAAGGAAATATTCATGGCCAAGCTCTCTCTGATACACCACAAAATAATCGAGGAACAGGCTCGCGACCAGAGAGAGCAATTCGAATCGGAGAGCAGGGCCGGCGAAACCTATTATGCGGCGGACCCGACATGAGGAGATAGGCTGTGGCTGATGTAAAATATGCCGTGACCGTAGATGCGGCCGGTGCCGTAACGCAGATACAAAAGCTGGACGATGCCTTTAAACAGCTAGGAAGGTCCACTGATTCTACCGCAAATGTAGGCTCAGCGCTCCGGGGACAGCTTGATGGGCTATGGAAGAGCTTTGTTGCGGGCCAATTTGTAGTAGAAGGGCTCCGAAAAGGCTACGAAATACTCAAAAACTTCGTTGTGGGCTCTATTTCGGCCGCCAAAGAGTCCGAAATGACGGAGGCTCGGCTTTCGGCCGCCTTGAAAGCTACGGGCCGGGAAGTAGAGATGGGGACGCGCTACTACATGGCGCACGCCCAGGCCCTGCAAGGCGTAACGATTTACCGCAAGAACGATATCGCTTCAGCCGAGGCGATGCTTCTCACGCTGACTAAACTCGACAGAGATGGCATGGACGATGCCACAAAGCTGGCCATCGGGCTAGCGGCGGTCTACGGAGGCGACCTCAACACTTACATCCGGCAAGTGGCGATGGGATTCGAGGGTCAGTATATGCAACTCGGGCGGCTCCTCCCGACCGTCAGGGAAGCCACTACAGCTCACGATAAACACGCCGCTATGATTAAGGCCTCGGGCCAGATGTTCGAAATCGCCCAGGCGCAGGCCGCTACCTTCGGTGGCCGCATCGCTCAGATAAACAACTTCTTCTACCAGTTCCAAGAGAAGGTAGGGCAATCTGTAACTCAATCGAAGGCTCTTCAGTTTTTCCTCTCGTTAATCTCCGAGACTCTGAAACAACTAGCGCAGGCTCCCGACCCTACGCGTGGACCACTAGGTATGCTGATGGCTACTGTCAATGCCACAGCACAGGTCTTGAACCGACAGTTCGGGCCGGCTCTGCTGTTAGTCGCCGCTGAGCAAGCCAAGGCCAACGAGGAAGCCAAGAACCTCATCGGGGGGCTAATAGGGCAGACTGTAGCTTACACCCCGGCCGGCCTAGCGGCCAAGAAGCATGCTGATGCTCTAAAGGCGGCTCAGGCCGCTACCGAGGCCTACGAGAAATCGCTCACTGCCCTGCAGACCAAGAGCGGGGAAACCCTGAAGGCTGAACTCGCTGACGCTCAGGCCGCTCTGAACGCCGCGCTGGCCAGGAAGGAGGAATCGGGCGTAGTCGAGGAACTTGCCAAGAAGGTCGCTACGCTGAAGGAGAAACTCGAGGGGACCAACTTCGAGTTGGATAAATTCGGTCATTTCGTCCCGAAGGGTAGCCAGGTCGCTCTGGTATTTCGGGACATCGACGTATCCACGGACACGGCCACAGCCTCGTTGAATGAATACAAGACGGTCATGGGCCGGCTTGTAGGAGGCGAACTCGGCAAGATTATTGACTCGATGTATGATTACAAAGGCGCGGCCGAGGGCGATGTGGTCGTCACTTACAAGTTGAAGCAGATATTCGATGCCCTCAGCCGCACCGAAATCAAAGTCGAGATGGACAAGACCAAGAAGGCTCTGGACGAAATGGCATTGTCAGGGCGTTACACGGCTGATGAGTTTTTGAAACTCTACAACAGGTGGGTGGCACTCAAGAAAGAATTGGCAGAGCCGACCTGGACAGCGAAATTGGCCAAATCCATCCAGGATGCCATCGCGATAGCAACTCCTATCGTTCAGGGATTTAGCGCTATCTTTTCTCAGATGCAGACCAATAACACCATCGCTGTGGACAACTGGTATAAGAAGCAGGTCGACATCATTAACAAGACCGTCAAGGATGAGACGAAGAAGCAACAGGCCTTGATAGCGTTAGAGGCTGAGTATCAGATTAAGCGCACTTCGGCCGCCCGCGAAGCGGCCAAGGGCCAGAAGGCTGTCGCTCTCATGGAGGCTGTGGTCAACACGGCCGCTGGCGTAGCCAGGGCCTTCTCGGACTTCATGTTTCCGCTTTCTGTAATCATTGCCGGAATCGTAGGAGCGCTCGGAGCTGTGCAGATAGGCCTTATCGCGGCCCAGCCTATACCTCTCGCCAAAGGAGCCCTGTTCACTCGCCCCACAAGAATGACCACATCCGATGGCCGGGCCTACGAGATGGGCGAGGCCGGCCCGGAATTGCTTTCGCCGGAGCCTAGATTACGCACAATCATCCGCGAGGAGACCAAGTTCTCCTCCTCGAGGACTGTGCTGAACATCAATTCGCCTCTAATAAACACTTCCGGCCTGACTAGAGCCGACCTAGAGAACGCCGGGGCCGAACTCTTCGCGGTAATTGAACGCCAAGGCCGGCGCAGAGGCCGCCTGAAACTAGCTAGCGCCACTGGATGAGGTAGCCACATGCCAAATATATATCTAGGTCCTCCTGGCGCTGAGACGTTGCTCCCGGCTGTTAATTGGAGGGACGGGGCCTCCCCCGAACTCCCAGTGGGGGTAACAAAGCAGATTGTCAAATCCACAATGATAGACGGGACGACCCGCTACAACTTCAAGACTATATCCCCGAAGACATTCCAGCTCGAGTGGGCCTTGCTGGCCGGCGCAGATGTGTTGACTCTGCTCTCGCTAGCCGAATACAACGGCCGGCTCCGATTCCAGAACAACTGGCAGGACGCTGTGTGGCGCTTTGTCGCCATAACGAGCATTACAGTAGCGCCGGTTCAGGAAACCTTTGCGATGGCGGCCGCTAAATACCATGTCACGGTCACTTTAGAGGAGATTAGATAGTGCAGGCTATTCCTCTACCTCTCCGTCCTCCAGACCTATGGGCTGAAGACCAAGAGCCGGTTTCTAAGTTCGAAATACTAAAGAGCCAGACCGAGAAGCTCACCGACGGAGGCATGAACGCCTGGACCGACGCCGTCACCTTAACCAACTGGACGAAGTCGACCTCCGGCACCTCGACTCTCAACCGGGAAGCCTCTGCCCTGCTCGAAGGCGCTTACTCGGCCCGCGCCGACATCGACTCCTCCAACAGCTACGTCTACTGGTATCAGGCCAGCATCGCTCTCAAGGCCGGGCTCTCCTACGAAATCTCCTTCTGGTATAAGACGACGCGCTCGGTTCAGGCCGGGTGGCAACTCGCCTCCTCTGACAACGCCTACTCGCTCGGCGCGGACGGCGTTTGGGTGGCAGGCAACGTGCCTGTCATCCTCCCGTCATCTGAGGTCTGGACCAAGGTTATTATACCGTTCTCTGCCTATCCCCCGAAGACATCCTACAACATCTACTTCGGCGCGGGGAACACGTTCGGCGCGAGCTCGGCCAATGGCTCTATTTGGTTCGACGCCGCCTCGCTCAAAGAACAGGACTGGCTAGACCTCTCCCAGACGCCCGAATCCCAGGAGCTTACGAACGACGGCGGGCTCAACATTTGGACCGATGCTACGCACCTCACTAATTGGACCAGCTCCCTCACCGGCACTTCAACGGTCAACAGGGAGAGTTCCGTCAAGCGCGGAGGAGCATATTCTCTGCGGCTAGACGTTGACGCTGGCAATGACACAGTCTACGTCTGGCAACAGCAAAAACTCATCCCCGGCAATCGCTACACGGTTAGTTTTTGGTATAAGACAGCGGCCGGGAAGAACGCCGGTTTCTACCTTTGGGACCCTAAATATCCTATGTATCTAAAGAGCGATGGCTCTTGGATGACAAGCGGCAACCAAATCGCCCTCCCGGAAGCGCAGACCTGGACCTACTGGGAGGTGACATTTAGGGCTCTTCCAGGCACTTGCGAGCATAATTTTGCTCTCTCCTCTGGTTCCAGTTCGGCCTCCTCCTCGATTTATTTTGACGATGTTTCGCTACGGCCGTTCACCAACTGTCTTCGTTCATTGCAAATTACCCAGGGGGGTGCCGGAGTTTCTCCAGACCCTATTGCCGGGACTTGGCAAGCCGAAATCGATAATCCTGATGGCATATTTCACCCCAAACACCCTACATCGGCATGGGCTTCCTTGTTGCAACTGGGACGAAAAATGCGGCTTTCTACAGGTGGGAAGTTCTCCGGCAACCTAAACTTTGACGGCTCTAACGACTACGCCGAGGTGCCGCATAATTCCGCTCTCAACCTCACCGCCAACGTGACGCTGGAGGCGTGGGTGCGGCAGACGGCCCGCAACGCCTGGGCCGCCGTCATCACTAAGGGCACCTCGACAGACTGGACTAACGGTGACAACTACGTTATGGGCCTCCAGAGCGGCAAGGTCGATTTCCGTTGGGGCGCGGCGGGCTCCGCACTCATGAGCTCGGCCATTCCGCTCAACACCTGGACACACATCGTATGCGTGGCCGAGACGGGCACGACCAACTGCCTGAAAATCTACATCAACGGAGTACTGGATACTCAGGCCAATCGCAACGGCAACCCCTCGACCAACGCCAACGCGCTCCGCTTCGGAACGGACACGCAGGGCCAAGACCAGTACTCTGGAGACCTACGTGGCGTTAGGATTTACGGTCGGGCACTGGCGGCCTCCGAGGTCTACGAGCACTTCCTCGGCTCGTTCCGCGACGAGACGAGCGTGGTCGGGTTGTGGAAGTTCGGGGAGCCCTCCGGCTCCATCCTGGACACCTCCGGCGCGGGCAACGCCCTGAACGGAACGCTTTACGCTGAGACGGTGCGTTCTAAACCCACTACGCTCTGGCAAAGGATGATTGGATTCCTCGACCCTCCCAAATTCAACAATGGAGCCAAGACCGTAGGATTAGCAGGATGCGATTACAGCAAACTTCTCTCCGACACCATCCTCCAGAAGCCTAACAACTACTTCGGCAAGAGCTGGACGACCTCGACCGTGGGCTCCTCGCCGACGCTCGGCTCCGAACTATACACCAATAGCGATGCCATCGCCTCCAACGACACGAACACCATGAACACCTGGACGGCTTATTCTGGGACTATCGCCTCTGCGGCAGACGGTGGAGGCGGCTCGACTTACGTGGGCCTCCAGGCCGCCGGCGGAGCGCTTTACCAGGCCTTCACCTACCAGAACAGCACCGTGAACCTCACGGCCGGGCACAAATACCAGGTCATTATCAAATACTGCCAGCAGAGCGGGAGCGACGACTGCACCTTCGAGTTCAAAATATGTAAAGGCGGAGACTCCTCGTCCGTCCAGGGAACTACCGGTGCGTTTCATTCCTATTCCTGGGTGACCAAGACATTCTACTTCGATGCGCTCTACACCGGCAACTGTATGCTCCAGTTCGAGCTGACCGACCCGCAGTTCATGAACCAGAGCTGTTATATCGACGCGCTCTCAATCAAAGAGGTCACCGGCTACACCAACTCCAAGTATTCAATGCCCTCCGACTGTAACGGGCCGTATTATTGCACGGTCGATGGCATTCCTCACTGGTTCGGGGAGGCGACGCAGGGCTGGCTCTACAAAGAGGACATTAAGCAGTTCTACTTCTCGGATAACTACTTGCTCGCTGATGGCACGAACAACATGGTCATCTACTACTACACTAACCAGACGCCGGAAGGGATTGTAGCGGCCTTGCTTGTAACGGCCGGGCTATACTCCTCGGCCGCGCTAGCGCTTGCTGACATGAACTATGTCCCCACTGGGATAACTCTTCAGAGGGTGTGGTTCGAAAGCGGCATGTCTATCATGGAGGCCATCCGCCAACTTTGCGAAAGGGCTAACTATCGCTTCTGGTTCGACGAACTTGGGAAGGCTAATTTCCGTCCGGCTCCTACGGCCGCTGGCGTCATGGCCTCCTTCAACTTCAGGCAACTCCAAGACCTTCAGGACTACGAGGACCTCGCCGAAATTCGCAACCATATCATCATCGAAGGCATGAGCCTGACTATGTATAACGACGACAAGAATCTAGACGGCGACAAGATTCAGCCCTCCGCCTACAAGTCCGACGTGTCCGACGCCTCCTCTATTGCCACCTATCTAGAGAAGACCTGCTCGATAAAGAATACGCTTTTCCAGACTCAGGCCTCTTGCGATGCGATGGCGGCCGCTATGCTCGCCGCCTTCAAGAATCCCAAGTGGTATTCGGAGCTGGCTGTCCCGGCCAATGTCGCCCCTCTGCAACGCGGGGATACGATATCCTGGGAGATTCCCCTCCGGGCCGCTCTACATGACGGAAAGTATTATGCGGTTCCGATGTATGGCGACGGCACCCTCTATGGCGAACCTGGCGTCAAGGCCATCGTCACGGGTATTATTCGCGATGTCCAGATGCAGGGGTCGGACTTCCGCTTTAAGTGCGAGATGATTTAGGAGAACGAACATGAGTTCTTGGACTACAAAAACCGGCTCCGATACGATACAGGCCTCCCACATCAACGACCTGCAGACTCTCAAGCTAGATGCCGACATGGTCACGCCCACTCCAACAGCAAGCAAAGTGCCGCAGGCGGATGCCAACGGCAAACTCGCGGCCGGCTGGGGAGGTAACGCCTCGACTATAGCTACGCTAGACGGCTCATCCAAGGTGGTCCAGGACCCGGCCAACGCCACTGCTACTCCGACGGCCTCGAAGATTCCCATTGCCGACGCCAACGGCCAGCTCGACCTGTGGCTAAACTCCTTCATCGACGGCGCGGAAACTCAGCGCACTCTTATGTGTCGCCTAGCGCCGGGCACGGCCGGCTTCCTGCTTATATCGGGCACGGCTTACTTCGTCTACCTCGGCCGCACGAAGCGGGCCTTCACACCGAAGTACGTCGAGTTCTACGTCTCGACGGCCGGCGTGGGCGCTCAGACAGCGGAGGTCGGATTCTTCACCTCTAGCACTCCGCCAAACAAAGGCGCAATATCGATGGTCTACAAAATCGCTACCGGCACGGTCGATTCGCTAACGACGACCGGACTCAAGCGAAACACCTCGGCCTTTTCGACGAGCATCCCGGCCGGAACGCATCTCTGGGCGGGCATCCGCACGGCGATGGCCACCACCCAGCCGACGATTTGGGGCGTGGGCCAGGACTGGGGCGAGGGCATCGTCCAGGCGGCCGCCGGAGCCAGCGCGCTGACGGGCGCGGGGCCCTGGAGCGGTGCGCTCATCAGCGCCTCGACTTCGGTCATCTGCCCAGACCTTAGAGGAGTTCTTGATTAATGAAGTGCCAAGATTCGGCCTGGCGTCTGTTAGCAGAGCTACTTCTTCGCACAGAACGTCTTCATCCTTACGACAAGGAGCGCCTGGCTCGTGCTGTCCTATTTCTCAAGGAGTTCGAGGCGCTCCATAGCGAGGCCTTCTTTAAAGCCATGGATGTTCTTGATACTCCCGAAGGCCGGCGCTTTCGTCGCGCCTTCTTGGGGTTAAGAGAGGTGCTGTGATGGATACGAAAGAGATTTTCGTAGAGGCAAAACTCAGCAAATGGGATGAGACGAACATAGCCCAGATGGGCTTGCACAAGATGCCCATGAGCAAGGCAATGTATGCAGGGCGTTGTCCTTTTTGCCGCACCGGGGACTTCGTCGTCTGGCTGGATAAGGGGCGGGTCCACTGCTACGGGTGCGGCCTGGATGGCAAAATCAAGCGATAGGAGGCAATCTCATGGCAACTAAGCTCGGGCAAACTTCCGTCACGCTGGAGGTGCAGGCCGCGCCGACAGCCTTTCTCCAAGCTACTCCAGCGGCTCTGGCAGTGGCTAAAGGCAGTCCTGCGGTTTTTTCGGTTCACGTGACGCCGCAGAACTTCGCCGGCCCGATATATCTCCGGCTCGGCAACGTCGCCAACGACGAGGCCTGGTCGGTGAATCCCATCCCAGCTGGCGGAGGGAGCTCTCAGCTCACCATCGACACTACGGGCTGGCCGGTGGCTCCGCCGTTCGAAATCGCCATCGAAGCATGGGATGCGCTCCCGGCCTAACGAATCTACCAGCCCTAAATAGTTCACGCCACTGCAGGCATTTGCAGGGCCTTCGCGGGCCTATGCCGTAGGCCATCACTAGCCGTCTTCCTTAACTGTCAAGACTAGCGCTCCAGCAGTCTGGCCAATTCCATGATAAAAAAATATTTTAAAATTTATTTCTCCTGTCTTTACAATGACTTGCCTTCGCAAAAAGGCTATTTTCAGCACCATGGACTTGACTTTTTTTGAAAACGCGTTTATAATATAGTGTAGTTCGGAATGAAAGGAGCTGGATGAATGACGGTTCTGAAAGGGCAAATCCACCGGGAGGTGGTTGTCCACGACATCAAGAGGCCGGTCATCGTGACCATGGACGCCGAGACGAAGCGCCTCGGTTTCCACGAGAAAGTGTGTAGGCACATCTACTGGCTCCCCATCTACACCTGCTTCGCGATGGCTATAGCGGCGGAAGGGCAGGGCAAGAGTAGAAAAGAATGAAGAGGGAAAGCAAGGACGACTGCAAAGAGCCGGTAATGGTCTGGGAACTTCCACGTTACAAGAGGTCTAAGGAATCTGGGCTCGAAAGGTCCGAGGGCCCGGAAGAAGATGATGTCGCAGAGGTCATTCACATTAACAAGAGATTCATCAAGCAGGCCCTGAAGCGGTTCGAGCGCTATCGGCTGAGAGGCTGGTGAGTTATGCGCGATAGCCAGCGCTCAAGACTCTACGGCGCGGAGCGCCTCGCCGCCCTGCCGGACGCGCCGGAAAAGGAGGGGGCATGAGCGATGTGAAATTGGAAGTTTTGCTATCCATACTCAATCCGAGATGCCCGTATTGGAAGTATGAATTCAGCTCGTTTGGCTCTTGCTCAAAGATGCCGGAAAACGAAGATAAGCCTCCGCTTACCCAATGCGACGCCTCTGTTAAGGACTGTGAATTAAAGGAGTGGAAACCATGACCATCTCGAAAGATAGGATTGCGGAGTTGCGGGAGCGGTTGAAGATTTGTATCAATGATGGTGAATACAACCTAGACCACGAGAAAGTTCGAGATTATATCGACCTTCTCGCCGCCCTCGATGAGCTGGAGCGGCTACGGAAAGAACTGGAGGCACGGAAGGAAATCATGGCCGAAGACTTCTTGGCGATAGACCGGTGGGCCAAGGAATCCCATCAGCAACAGGCCCAAGCCGAGCAACGATACGCCGAACTAGTGGAGACTGTTAGCAGACGAACTGACCAGAACAAATGAATTACCCAACCGATTTCATTGACAACATAATTTGCGGGGACTCTTTAGAGATAATGAAGAGTATTCCAGACAAGTCTATTGATGTTATTCTCACAGACCCCCCGTATGGAGTTGGAGTAGAATACGACAGTTTCCAAGATACCCAAGACAATCTCTTGGCTCTTATTCAGCCAATGATGAAAGAAATGCTAAGAGTATCAAAACGATGCGCGTTGACTTGTGGGCATACAAACATATGGAAATATCCAGAGGCGACATGGATAATGGCATGGGTCAATAGCGCAGGAAATAATCGCAACAGTTGGGGGTTTACTTGTTGGCAACCAATTTTGTGTTATGGCAAAGACCCATTTTTAGCAAATGGGATGGGGGCTAGACAAGATATTATAGTTCACAACGAATCTGCTCCAGATGTAAAACATCCTGTTCCCAAGCCGGTAGAGTTTTGGAAAAGACTCTTGTTGAGAGTTAGCGTAAAATCGACAGACATTGTGCTTGACCCATTCATGGGGAGTGGGACAACCGCCATTGTTTGTAAAGAAACCGGCAGGCATTATATCGGGATAGAAATAAGCCAAAGTTATTGCGACATCGCCAAAAACAGACTAATACAATCCTCTTTTGAGCCATCTCTTTTTGGTAATCAATGACCCAAAGACTGACTAAGTTCGTGGCCCGACTCGTTTCGGGGGGTGAGACAGACCTTGGGGAGTTGTATAAACTTTGTTTAGACCAGACCGCATCGTGGAAGCCCCGGCCCGAACCAGAAGCGATGGAAAAGGTCATCACCATCTACAACTGGAAGAACGGCCCTGGCTACGGGGTCTGCGACTGCGTCCAGGACATCACAGAATGGCACATCGGCTCTATGACATTTTTCTGAAACATAAGATTTTCACAGAACAAACTCTAATAGATGCGCCTCCGATTATCAAGGGCATTCGTTCTGGCATCATTTCCAAAATACACAGCGACCTCACCAAAA
>Ga0209777_10002614_pt1 | contig 23366 bp, 51 predicted proteins | sample FrelakmetHBP12HB_FD_187147 | JGI IMG/M metagenome (GOLD analysis project Ga0209777, IMG submission 187147) | Freshwater lake sediment microbial communities from the University of Notre Dame, USA, for methane emissions studies -HBP12 HB (SPAdes)... | ecosystem: Environmental > Aquatic >...
CTTTTTCTGGTATATGACAAGGGTTAGATGAAAATATATTAAATAACTTTAAGTTGCCGATTCATCTGTAGGCTGAAGCCCACAGCTTTCTCGGCAATCATATTGTAAACTTTTTCATAACCTTCCATCCTTTCCTACAAACTATAACATCGTAAAAACCATTTACATTATTCTAGCCCCAACAATTTCTAAAAATCCAAGTTCGGTCTTCCACTCATCGCACCAGTGGACTCTTCTACTTTGTTTTTTTACTTTAACTCCTCCCAAACTACCAAACATCATATCCATTCCATCTATTCCCATACCAGTAGGTGTCTGTTGACTTACAATCTCTTCAAAATTTTCCTTGCTTTCGGCTACAATACTTGAGTGTACATCAATTTCTTCCTTACCGCACCTCTGGCACTTCAACATCAAAACACCTGTGATTTTTTCACTCATTTTCATTCTCCTTCATTGTTTTCTTGATTGCTGTACTCAACACATTTCTTATTAAATCCTTATCCAAATCCATAAATACTTTAAGGGCAGTTTCACTTTGAACCGCCAGCTTAACCAATGCGCCCAACTGAAAATTAATTTCATTTAAAACTTCTGGATTATCATCATACAACTTCCGTATATTATCCGCCACCTTAGATTGATCATTAACAATAAATGATACTTCTATATCTTCATGAACTTCCATAAATCACTCTCCTTATAATTCATGATTTTCTAAAATTTCTTCATCTATTGCATACGCAGCTCCATACAAACAATCTGAAAAATCCAACATCACCATATGTTCTACCATTTCCCACAAAGCCATATTAAATTTATTAAACGACAATACTTCCAACTCATAATAGTCTTTACATCTATGCTCGCAATAATCGCCATCCCAGCTATATTCAATACTACTTACCACCCATTCCCAATAATCATCATGGCTATTCAAACGTATATTGATTCTATCATTAAAATTAATTTCATATGTAGATTCTTCGTCTACTATTTGATAATCTAATTCACGTTCAAAAGAATCGTTAAATGCCTTGGAATAAATCTTCAATTCCTTTAATACTTTTTCTTTTTGTTCTGCTTCAAACTTACCTTTGATTTCCATAATCATTCCTTTACTTTTTTGCATCTAGATCATTCTTCAACTCTTCAAAAGTTTTCCATTCCTTATTACATTCTTTACAAAATATTTTAGGATTAAGATCAGATGCTAAAGATATCTTCAAATCTTTATCAATCGACACCGGTAAATCTTCACCTAATGGAATACCGACATGTCTTTTAAGTATAACAGCTTCGTGTGTCATAACCGACTCAAACCCACCACAAGAAGGACAGGATATTATTGTACAAAACATTCGTCACCACTCCCTAATTATTATTTTTTTAGCATATATATTTGCAGATTTTATAACACAATCTATTTCGTTGTAACAATTCACCATTTCATATTCCACCGGAGGATTATTATATCCAAAAGTACGATACAAATAAGTCTTACAACATGGCCTGTCAAAACACTCTGCACACTTCATTACAACCAACCATGGACCTGAACAACTAGCCATTACATATCCTTTTATTTACTATAATTACTATCGCAATCTCTACCGCATAATAATACGGCTATATCCCTTGGAATCCTAACAGGACAGTTATTTTCGTTTTCCCAATCCAAAGTATTCAAAGGACAGTGATCGCAATAAGATTCGTCATAACCATAATCAACTTTTTCGGCATCATCGTGACACGGTACATCATGATATTCCCAATACTTTAATCCCTTATCATAACCATCCTTATTATGGTCACAGATATACTTATGAAGATACATTATCAGAACTTTTGCATACCTAATAGCTTCCTCTAATTCAGGACGTTCCCTTTTCTTCAACAACTCTTTATATTCTTCTTCGCTTAAAATGTATTGCATTAATTTTACCTATGCTTTCTCTGGAATTTCAACAGCAGGACAATTAGGTGATATATATTCTTCATTATTATAAGGATCTTCTATTTGCTCACCGGTAACAGGGCATTCCCAATGCCCAGATCCATATGAACCAAATGTTTTATGGAACGCCACACAATTCCAACACCCTATCGGTTTACTCTTATCTTTTCTAGCTTCGATTGCTATCATTAACTTATACCTCTACCTTATCTACATCTTTCATTATCGCAGGTACGTAATCCTTTATTTCCTTCCTTGCGTCCAACAACATATCTATAACTTCCTGCTTAACCGCCCTATCTTTCTTAGTAATAGTAGTAATCATATAATCTATTTTAGCGATAACAATAACTTTGTCAATGATGTCAGACATTTTTATTTACCTACCTTTTTTAGCCATTTAAGCATTTCGTCATAAGTATCATCCAAAGAAATAATATTTACCTTAACGTCTTTTGATTTCATTGTCATAAACACCGGCGAATGAGTTGCAACAACAAACTGCAGATTCTTTTTCTGCACGGCATTAGCCCAAGACTTCGCAACAACCAACTGAGTCTTGAAAGACAAAGCCATTTCCGGTTCATCTATCATAACCAAAGTATTGTTCTCAAATGCCTTATCTTTTTCAAAACCAGTCAAAATTGGTTTCATAGTCTCACCATGCGACATCATCAAACGCGAACCTATAGCAAATCCATACATACTATCCGCCATCAGATTAGGATCTTTAGTCCTTGGATTATCCTTTTCCGTATCAAAAAACTTATAACTTCCACTGCCCACCATCTTAGCTACCTGTCCACCATGAACCTTGCCATTGCCTAAAATAGATTTAAGCAGCATAGACTTGCCAGATCCGTTTTCACCCACTATTAAATTAATACCTTCTACAAAAGTAAACACTCTACCTTTCTTAAAGGCTTTAATCTTGTAATTGTAGCCTTCTTCAAGAACTTCGATTGACTTCAACATTGTCACTTACCACCCTGAATTTTTATCTATATAATCCAAAAACTCCAAAACATGATAATAACAATTTCTTTTGCTTAATGCCATCTCGTTATACCTAGCGCCTCCCGCCGTTTCCATATACGCTTCAAAACCACCAACCTTCCATATACCAGTCAACGTATAAGTATTACCATTATAACGAGTAAAGTCAACGGGTTTAGTAAACTTATACCCATCCTTAACCTTCTGCATCTTCCATCCATTCTTCTTTGTAATCTTCCTTATAACTTCCCACGAACATACCACCGGCTCAACCATATTATTTCTCCTTAATCTTAAAATACATTACCGTGCAAACATTGTGGACATCGTTTAAAACAAGTATAATGCCCGCGCTCCGCAACTAATTCCTTATCAAATAATCTACACTTCGGCACCTTATCTTGCTTTTCACACTTTCGGCAATCATTAAGAATCCAATATTCAGGATCATATAAAAAACTGCACTGATGCCCACAATAACTCGGGCCTCCATCTTCCGAATCATCCAATACTATCTCAACTATTATATTCAATTTTCTTTGCGAATCTTCAATAAGACGAGTTCCCATAACGGCACCCCTTTAATTAAACACTCATTTTCCAAACTAATAGTTACCCAAGCCAAAACAGCTATAACAAAAAATATTATTATAATCCTAAACATTCTTACACATCCTCTTTATATTCCCACCCGCACTTACCACAATTGTTTTTTGTTTCATGAATACTTTCAGAACAAACAGGGCAGTTATAATTAAACATCGTACAAAAACAGTCCAGTTCTTTCGGAGTAAACACCTTCCCCATTTCCTTTTCAAAACCTCTCATACCTCACCCATACCTTTCTCAACTTTTATAACATCGTATAACCCTATCCATGCAACCATTCAAAATATTCTTTTTCCTCTTCTTTACTACCCTTTTTACATTTCACCTCACCATCTGGAAATATTTCTTCTGTAGCGTCTTTAACATCTTTCCACATATCCCAAACCTTTTCAGACAGCCTTCTTAATTTATTATTATCAAAGTAATTACCTAGCTCTTCCAGACTAGTTCTAACCACATGCAAATGATATAACATTTCTATAGTAATCCTATGTACTTCAAACATACTTTTCTTTTCCACAGTTAAACCTCACGTTATAAACTTTCAACTTATATTTTATCGTATTGGGTAAATAAAGTCAATAGATTTTAAATAATAAACTTATACACAAACCGCTTCGCTTTTCTTATTATCTTTACACTTTTTTCTTCGCCTTGCATTCTGTATCCTAGTTGCTTCCTTACGCATTATATTAACTGCTTGTTTACACCTATCTTCATTCATAACCGCAAAATGTACTTCCTCTTCTGTTAAATTCATTTGACTCGCCAACCACCTGTATACTCCACTTCTACTTATATGCTTAAACCGCATCATGCTATTAATAAGCATATGCCCACGCATCTTAATAGGTTTGACACGCTTATTATTCTTGCACATAAACTTATACTTTCTTATTTTTAACTGGCGTTTTCATGGCTTCTGCATAACAAACGCTTCCACCTTTAGACAAGCCCTTAAAACCATACCACTTATCTCTTCGCTTCACACTCTTATTAAACGCCTTCAAGCATCCCGAAATAAACATAGCAAGAATGAAATCTGGCGTATCACTTTCATTTTCCTTACTATGCCTGTTAATTAAATTTTCCAATTCCTTTTCAAATTCACTTACTTTTTCTTTACTCATGATCACTTTCTCCTTTCGACTTTACATTTTATAGGTTTGTCTTGCGAATCAAACAATGGCACTGCAACATTTGATGCAGTTGACATAGCATATAAATGCCTGTACATACAAAACAATTCTTGAGGTTCTAAAGTTTGAATATCAGATCCTTCTGTATAACTTTTTATTTGCTTAGATGTTTCAATATCGGTAACAACCGGTTTAACTACAGGTTCCTTTTGTGCATCTTTATACAATTGATGTGCTACCAAACCAGCAAGAATCACTAGAACTAAAATTACAAAAATAACAACTAACGATTCTTTACTTTTATTACTCATTACTTTTCACCCTTCATTTTAAATTCACAACATACAGCCTTCTTTGTCTTGATACTATAATCTATAGTCACCGTCTGCCAAGGATTACAACAACTATTATATTCCGCATCATGAAACTCACATTCATCCACGTGACAGAATACCGCCGCTGTTTCCACTTCAGACTTTTCCATTTATTTATTCCTTTTATATTTTTTCCAAGCAATAATAAATTTACTTCCATCCTCAACAAACTTATTATATCCTACATAAGCAACAACCCACGCAAAAATGCCAAACAATATTGCTATCAAATTAGGGTGCTGAGTTGTCATTATTGACTTATACCAGTCTTGAGTAATTTCCTTATAATGAAAAGCATAAAATATTCCAAACCCTATAGATAATACCCAACCTATCAGAACTTTAATCATTTTTTACCTCTTCAAATTTGGCACACATCCATTGTTGCATACCTGATTCATCTGTAAATGGACATGTCGTTTTACCTTTAAATTTACAATCAATCCACCGTTGCGCTACATTGCAATATTCTAATACTACATCATCGCCATAAATACATTCATTGGTCATTGCTTTTGTTCCTTAATAATGACTTACATTCTCATCCGTCCATGTTCTTCTACCAAACTTTGATACTAATCTTTGCTCATCTTTCTTACCTTTTTCAAGCCCTCGTTTATATCCTATAGTATAAGCACCAATCACAAGAACACCGCAAGAAAAAATCATAACAACTATCAAACGAATTACTGTTACCAAATGCATATTACCTACCATCCATTATATTATAATCGGCTTTCTTTCTTCGTGTCCACAACACTCACATTTATCAACCACAAACCATCCATCATCAACCATCTCGGGATTGCCTGTTCCTTTGCAGTCTGGACAATCGGGTAACTTATCCGTGTCTATTATTCCAAGAACGCGCATCTTGCCATGATCACACCAACATCTATAATCAACATGCTTCGACCTGACAATTGTTTTGCCTTTCATTTCTGGTGTTTTCAAAAGTTCTTTAATCTTTGTTTCATCATCCATTATTTACCCTCCAAAAAATCTTTCATTACATCTGGCATACCATAATCTTTATACAAATCTACCATACCGTACTTTTCCAAATCTTCTTCCGATACATATATCTTACTTCCATTATCCAACTTATAAGACTTCCTGCAGTTACCGCACTGATACTGATCTGGAGTAGTAGGATTGAACATCCTTAACTTACCCTGTTCGTACCCGCAATTAGGACACTTCATAGATGCATCATCAACTATATACATAATTTAACCTTTTCTTTCGTCAAACCTATCCTTAATAATAAAAACCTTTTGTTTATCGGTAATACACGCCGCCATCTGAGAAGCGGCAATTTCTGCCATCGAGGGCATCACATTAAAACATTTTTCCGCACTATTTAAATCATAACCCGGTTTTATAGTTATTTTTTGAACAGAAATAGCTACAGGCCCTACAACACTAGATGCTCTTTCTAACCTACGCCTTAACTCGTTCCAAGAAGCATCATCCATTATTATCACCTTTACCTTTCAAAGATTCCCTCAACTGCTTAATCCACATAGTTCTACCCGAAGCTCTTTCTTCTTCTTCTTTCTGTTCCTTTGTATGATAATCTATATCCCATTGAATACGTTTCTTTTCCTTCGCCAACCACTCTTTCACGGACAATTCAACTATCTTATTTCTTTTTTCTATCCAATAATCCAACTTACAATCAAAATCAATAGAACCTGTTATCTGCTCAATCATAAACTTCTTTAACTCATGATGTTCTTTGGATGGAGGTTCCCACAATACAACCTTATCCAACATAGCGGTATATTTAGCTTCCAACACTTTCTTCTCTTCGATATATTCATCCGTGCTTTTAATTTCTTGCTTGTATTCTCTTTTGGCCGCTCTAGCCATCTGCTCCGGTGTCATATTCAATAATTTTTCCATTTGCTTTTGAGCAGTTTCCAAAGATTTTTTGTGATAAGATGTAGGTTTAAATTCCTTTGGTATCGGCTTATCCATCGGATCATCACGCATTTCAATACAAGCTCCAAAAGCTCTAGCACAATTCATAACAAACTGATTAAAAGAAATGTCCTTCGCAATGTCACAAGTGTATCCTGTCGGCATTTTACTACCTCCCTTTAATTTTATAATTCAATATATTCTTCACTATTTATATAACTCTTTTCTATATCATCTGGTATATAATCATTACGCTCTTCCTTATCGCCGTATATCTTGTACAACGGCTTGCCAAACAATTCTTTTGCTATTTCATTGACCCTTACCATAAAATCTTTTATATTATGTTCGTCCTTATACTTCTTCTGCTCTTCCTTATTCATCAAGAAAAAATCCACTTCATTCATTGCTGTCATCTTCGCAATCCATTTCTGCGCCCTTATCTTACTATCAAACGATTTCTTTCTAATGACCTTGCCTGGACCATAATAATTGCCTTCTTCTTCCCAATCAGAAACCATGGCAGCTATTTCCACTTCCGCAAAATATTTTATACGTTTCTTAGCTTCCAGTTTATACACAGCCTTTAATTCCTTCCACACAAGTCTTCCTGTATCGCATTATTAACAATAGACAAATGATCAAATGCCAAACTTATATCTAAAAAATGTGACATATCTTCGGCTTTAGGTCCGATAACAGTGACTTCTTTAGCATCATCCGCAGCTTTAAGCTCTCCGCCTACAGGTTTCGCCAAATATGCAATAGAAACAGTATGCCCACGAGGATCACGCTTTGGATCTGAATAAACACCAATCATTCTAATTAATTCCACATCCAACCCTGTTTCTTCTTTGGCTTCGCGTACAGCGGCATCGGGAATTGTTTCGCCTATATCCACAAACCCACCGGGCAACGCCCACATGTTTTTAAACGGTTCATTCTTGCGCTTGATAAAAACAAAACCATTATCCATTTTAATTACAATATCTACTGTTAATAAAGGACATTTAGGAACGGGCATAAATAGAATCTCCTTCTTTATTTAACAAATTTCTTATTATACCACGAACACACATCACAATCTGGAGGATAATCCATTTCACAATCTTTCTGGTCTTCCATACACTGATTGGCATTGAAACAAGTAGCTAATTTTTGTTTACGGGTTTCATCGGCTTCTTTTGAATGATCAAAATATTTATCCATACCGCACCATCCTATATATAGTTTATATCTTACATAAAAATAGCATTACATCTAGGACATGGGCAAGACAACATATGAATACATGAAGAACCATCTGCTTTCCTACCTGTGCCATGACACTCTGGACAGCCATCGTGCAAACAGGGCTGTCTATTTTTTTCTATATCTTCCAAATGCTTCTTCTGCCTTTCGCTAAGACCGTTTCCATATTCTTTTTCCATCGTTTCATACCTCACTTTCTACTTCTTTTACTTTATAACATCGTAAAAAATAAAACTAAAGCTTTTTAGACTTTAATTTTATCCTATTCTTAATCTTTTGTCAATACTTTGAATTAATTTATTTTAAAATCATTATTTAGAAGTCCACTCTACACCACGATAACTTTCTGTACTTCCATCGGCCTTAATCATATCCAACCTATATATATCAGGACTGGCACCTATCTTATATTTAAAACCTTTATATTCATCCGTTACCTTACCATTTTTATATATTATTGCATTCCTAGCTATACTACTTCTAGGAATTTTTCTTCCTTCGACTGGTATTTCTTCATTATCTTCGCCTATTACAACGGTGAAATCAACCTTTCCCGCCTCTACCATGCCAGCCTCCTCCACCCACTTCCTCAATCCTCTAAACTCAAAATAATTCTTACCAACTATTACACGCTTAACAATACTATACGGAGCTTCCGGAATATCAGGGCCTGGAAAATTGAACTCTGCTTCCTGAACATACCCAATAACCAAATCCTTCCACAAAATTTCCACATCCCTTGTAAGCCCGTCACCTCTAAGATTCAATACAGTCCACCAAGGACGATCATGATCTTTAAACATAAACAATGTTTTAATTACTTCTGGAGTCAACTTTTTACCTTTCACACCTTCAAAAAGTTTATTCAAAACCTCATCGCCAAAATTAAAATCCTTTTCTACTTCGTAAGACTGCATCAACCATTTATCAAACTGTTCAATTAAAGCACCGTCTATATCTTCAAATGTAAGTTCTACTTCATTACCATTTTCCTCCAGTAAAAACTTACCGCTTACATACCTTACTTTTTTTAATTCTTCCAATGTTAATTGTCGCATAGTTAACTCCTTATAGTTATTTACTTACTATTATATAATGGATAAAATTTAAAGTCAACTATCTTCTTCTTTTTTATCTTCTTGGGATTTATTTTCCTGATCCATGTCCTTAAATAACTTATCCAGATACTTCTGTATCCATTCGTTTACTACCCAGTTCAATATCTTTTCATATAATTCTGCACACATGTCCTTTATAAATTACTTTATCTTATATAAAAAATTTACATTCGTTCTCTAATATATATAATTAACATAGATATGCCCGACACCAATGTTCCCAAACCAGTTATTATTAAAAATGCAGTTCTAATCCACACTAATCCTGGTTTAGGAGTTGTCATTAACATCATAAACAATGTAAAAACAAACGGAAACACAAAACACTTGAAAACAGTATACCAAAAATACATAGCTTCCTGAGTCCATGCCAACTGATACCATTTAGGGTCAGACTTATTTAAATCTATATCTATACCATGATTTAATCTTTCACTCCAACCCGTCCCACCCCAAATCCTATTATCTTTTCTATCCATAACTATCATCCTTTCATATAAACAATAAACACTGCACAACCAGATTATATAGCATTCGGAAAATCATCAACACCATGCTCATAATCAATACTTTTAACTGTCTCGCCCCTTCTATAATGATTCCAAGCCAGGGTAAAAACAGCGAAAAAATAAGGTCTATCTAAAGTAGAAACGCCATCTTCAACTTTACTTAATACATTTCTCAACGCAAGAATGGGACTACCTTTTTCTAAATTATATCCATGAATCAATTTATCAAAAAAATCTCTAGCTTGTTTCAAATCTTTTTCGGCAAACAAAAGAAAACAAGCCGAATTAATACATCTCACTGCGCGTTTACCTGCGGCCTTCCTAAGTTTTTCACTTAATCTAATAGATTCCATAACTAAATCTTCACCATACTTCTTATACAACTTCCTCTCCTCTTTAATATTCCATTCGATTCGACTAGTTCCTCCATTATTAAGTACATAACCCTTTTGTACACAAAAAACAGTCCTAAGTGCCGCTGCTGTTTCAACCGGTCTAGGAATATCATATAATTGCGACTGATCAGAAATACTTCTAAAACGTCCTGTATCAACCTTTTCACATTCCTTATCTGTCCATCCTGTACTTACCAATATAGTTTGAGGTTTTTCGGTCAAAAGCATAGCTAAAATTCTATGTTGTCCATCTCTCAATCTACCGTGAACATCAAAAGCAATTCCTTGATGGGTCAACATCCATTCACCTGTTTTTATTTCTTTCATAGCCAAAGCCAAAATATCTTGTGATATTTTTCTATTATAACCAAAAACTTCTTCTCTAACTATAGCTCTAAGCAATCCCATAGTAAAAGTACACGGCATTCCTCTACGCCAATATTCTTTATTTTTTAAAAGAGCTTCAAACTCTTTTATATCTTCTTTGGACGCTCTATATGCTTCATCATTAAAAACTTTTTCTTTTATTAAATCACGCATAGTTTTTTCAGTCTTCTTATTAAACAATGCCAGCTCTTCCGGATCTTCTTCTCTCCTAATGGATATAACTTGCTTAACTTTAGACTTTCTTCTACTACTTCTTTTTTCTGATACTTCCCACGCTATTTGCTGTGTTCCCATCTTCATACGACCTTTCCTGTGCTATGCACATCTTTATTTTTTTAACAAAAAATATTCTAATGTCAATCATCATTCGCCAAAACAGACAAATTATACCCTATGCTATCTAAAATATTTTTAACTATAGCCGCTTCTTTAGAATCTGGATCGGCAGTCACCAAACTCATGCCGACAGCACCGATAAGATCATACATAAATTTTTCTTCTTTTGATTTACTAATCTTGCTCAAACAGTTTTCATAATACGGAGCAGCTTCATTTATATTAATAATTATATTTCGATCCAAAGTTTCTGGAGACATAAATTTATCCGGACATCCTTCATTCCTAAGATGAAATAAAAGTTGTGTTGCATTTTTAACTTTACTTCTATTTCTCTCCTTCTCTATCTTTTTCATAATTTGTTTATACAACTCGGTATCACTAGCCTTGTGTTTGGATTTTCTCTTACCATGTGTTACATTACCGGGTTTAACCTTATTCGATCTACCCAATATAGAAGGAAACCAAAGTTGCGGTGACTTGGCATTAATACGTTTTGCCAACTCATCTAATTGTTTTTGCATTCTTTCTTTATTTTTACTCTTACTTTTACTTTCATATTCTTTTCTTACCTTATTTATATAAGGCATCAACACTTCTTTTAACTTAGAAACAACACTAGGTTGCATACTAACACCATGTTTTTCACATGTTGTCCCAAACGCTTTATCAAGATTTTCATCAATATTCAACTGTATACGAAGATTATTATAACATTCGTCTCTCATAAAAAATTTATGAGTACGCCCGCCATCAATCAAACGACCATTTCTAAATATAAAAAAACCATTTTTACTAGTTTTACCCTTCTTACTTTTACTATTATTATCAATAAGCGCAACTTTTACACCGACAACACCATCTTTAAGTTTTACTTGGTCTTCAAATAAAACTTTATGCTTATAATCATTTATAGGATGATCTGACTTTATTTCCTTTTGTTGAACATAAATATGTATATTTTTATCTTTTATAAGCTCACAATATATGCTAGACAAATCACGCAAAAAAGCTAAAACCAAATCATCTACATTCAATTCTTTATTTATATCACTAATAATTACTACCGTTCCACTTTTTCTAACAGGAATAGGATTACCTTTACCATTATAAACAGGGTTGTCTTTCTGCATATCTATAACATATTTTTTCCATATTTTTTCTTCATTCTTGTTGGCTTCTGCAATTAATTGATAATAACCATCTAAAGTTTTGCATGTATTTAAATCCTGCTTACCAAAATAACAAACACCGCCTTCGGCTTTAGTAACAACGCTTAAAACTCCGCCCAAAGCCAATGAAGCCATAGACAACCCGATACCAAACTTAGAAAGTGACTTTGGTTTATACTCGCTCCTACTTCCAAAACATAAAGCTTCGATTAAAATTTCTTTATTCATACCATTACCATTATCTGAAATGATTATCCTATTTAAATCACCATTAGGACCACGCTTACCTCTTTCAAGAGTGATAAAAATTCTATCGGCATCAGCCACAATAGAATTATCTATCATCTCCGCACACGCAAAAGACGGAGTATAATCAGAATGCTGCAAAGAATCCATCATTTTTACAGTAGGAGGATTTTTAATCATCTGTCTTCCAAACTCGTCTACTACCTTCTTGCTTACTTTAGACATTTAATCTATCTCCTTAATTTTATTTTAAATTAATTTTAACACATTATTAACAGTTTGTCAATAGATTAATAAAAATATTTTAATAACATGTGCTACACAATAAACCCTTACTACCCTTCGCCCATTCAGCGCAAGTCTGTTCATCATATGTTCGTTTATCTTTTTCATCATAATCATCGTTCAATATCTTCAAAGTCTTATCGTCTGACATCTGAGTTATTTCTTCCACTTCTTCATTATAATCCTCACCATAACCTTCTTTTAACATTTCAACTACTTCTTCTTCTGTTTCCGCCACATACCATTCTGTTTCCCCACCAAAAAATACTTGAAATACATGTTGATCTGCCATGGTCTTTACTCCTTTTAATATTTTTCAATGGTCATACCATATCCGATGTAAAACCATTCGCTTGCATTGCCACCACATATAGCTTCCTCACATAAAAAATCATCCTCATCAAAGCCTTGTTTAACTGCGTCTTTTCTTAACTCTTCTATCCTATCTTCCTCTTCCATCATCTTAGGATAATTATCTGCACAATAATCTATAAGTTCATCTATAGCGTCCTGTTCATTCCTCGCTATCACGCCAAAGGTACTTCCACCACCCACATTGCAGTAGTCACCGAAATGTATAAAATATAAACTATCACCACGATATCCTCTAACCCAATAATACGCATCACCTATAATTTCAATTCCAAATAATGTATTAACTTCACGATTTAAAGTTGCTGTTGTCATTTATATTACCTCTACTTTTTACTTTAATCTTTATAACATCGTATAAACTAAAATTAACTATTTTTATTTGTTTCTTTAAATTGACTAAATACTGCATCCATTCTCTTTTCCAATTCACTATCAAGGTCTATTCCATATTTTTCAGCCAATTCTAAATGCCTAACACTATGAACTTTCATTTCGTTCTTAGCTTTAAATTCATCGTAAACATCCAGATGAGATTGAGAATTATAACCTATCTTACCATCAATAACTTCCATACTCTTTATCCAATCCACATTCTTCACAAAAGTAATTAAATATTTACTAACACCAAACCTTTCCATAAACTCCATAAGTTTTCTTTCCGCATCGCACATTTCCATCTGATCAAAAAGAATAAAACTTATACACTTCGCACCACTTTCACATTCATCAAAATCATCAATCTGCAGACACTTAAATAAATCCTTACCTTCCCTAAACTCAATAGCTACTGTCAAATCATCTTCACTAAATTCCTTCTGACCTTCAGGAATACTTAAATTAATTTTAATTGTTCTGTAATCGGGTCTATCCGGTGCGATATACATTATTTCTTTCCTTTCATCGGACATATTCTACTTATCTTATTATTAACCTGATTCTTAGAAATTATCAACCCAGTCATAGATTGATGGTCTATCGCAGGATGATCGCAATAATATTCCCAAGAACCACTACCAGAAACCGTGCTTAAATAATCACAAATACCACAACATTCCTTCTTTCTTAATTTCCTACAATCTTTAAGTTGCTTTTCCAAATCCTTAATCTTTTCATCTAACTTCTTTGTTTGCATACATTATCTCCTAGACAACCTTATGGTTGTCCATCCTATTATTATTATAAACACTATCAAACTTGCAATTATCGCTATATTCAATCCTAAATTATCTTTATCAGATTTAATAGGAAAACAAACTGTCTTAGTCCCTGTAGTTATACAAGTAAATCCATTATTACAACCACCATTAGGTATATACAATTTTGTCATATTCTATTCCTTAATTTATAGTTTATAAAGCAACTTCCCCGTATCTGCAGAACGAACCTTACTAGAATTTTCTTTAATTAAAACATTAGAAGGAGGAGTCGGCTTTTTAACTTCTTCTTTTTCAATAGCGGGATATTCAAATATTAATTCTGTTCTTATATAAGTCATATCAGACAAATCATAATCATACAATCTATCTGCTTCAATCCTTATCATATTCTTACACTTCAAACACTTACCTTTTCCTTCCTTATACCGCTTAAAACAATCAGGACATACCCAGCAATGATGACCGCAAGTTTTATAAACGCCTAAAGAATACTTACACTTACCACAACATCCGCATTCTTGCATAAGTCAACCTCCATTTGTTATCAAGTTTAACTTATGCAGTCTATATTGTCAATACTTTTTATAAAAAATGATTATCGGATTTGTCGAATTGAGGAAGGTTCTTTCTTATTCATTTTTTTAGTTGATTGTTTATTTCTAATATCTCTCAAAACTCTGTCATATAATCTTTTAAATCTATGTCTCAACATCTCTTCATTTTTACGCCTACAGCTTCCATATATATCAGCACCCTCCGACAACTCTTGCGCTTTAACTCTCCACATCTTGTTCTTAGCATCATAATCAGATATCTCTTCTCCTCTAAATTCCCTATCAGCTTCTTCAAACTTGTCATCGACATACTTATCTTCTCTATACAATTTATATGCTTTACATACAGAATCTATAAACTCTTCTTCCAATTCCTTATAACTCTTTCCGTCCTTACCTAATTTAATTGCTTCTTCAATATGTTTAGGCAAAAACCTTGCTCCGTATGATATAGCAGATTCTATTACCGGCAACGGAGGTTTCGTTTTTTCCTTAGTATGAACTCTCACGCTTATAATATCCGCAGGATTAAAAATACAATATATAGGTCTTTCAGATCTTATTTTTATACCTTTATACCCCTGCTCCATTAATTCTTTTTTAAATTTGGCAGCGCCTTGTTCTTTTATAGCTTGTAAAAAATCAGTATATTCATTAAAATCTTTAAGCTGACTACGGGAAATCTTTGCCGTATATACCATAGGATTATATTCTAAAACATCTTCTGGCCATTGATATCTAGGAATGCTATCCCACATATAAAATCTAGCGTGTCCTTCTTCTCCGGTAAACCAAACTCCAAGAACCTCATCGGTCTCTTCGTTTACTTCTTCTGGTATGTGTATTCCTGTTGGATTTTGTTTGGCTTTACCTAAATCAAACCGATCAAACCCACCCATGGCGGTTCCATGATATACATCTATAAGATCGTCAACTTCGGACGCTTCGCGGTACATACCGTGATTTTCCAATCCATCGGCAATTTTTTTAAGAATACAAATATTCATTACTTTATCTCTTGGATATTCTTAACCCTATTCATGACGGTATAATTGTTCTGCTGTTTATTTACATACGCCGTTATTCTATAAACATTACCCGCTATAAAATTATTATACCCGCCTTCATCGTTTATAGCATCTAACCACTTAGATACATAATCTCCGTCATTAATATAAACCCTATTACCTGTCTTTACATCTGTAAATATAAATGATCTGCCATAATCACTTGACTTAACATTTGCAAACCTTAAATCAAATGTACCATTCTTTTTAACTTCACCGACATACGGAGTGCCCGGCTTATCACCTTCTACTTTTTCACCTTCACCCAAAGGTACAACTTCCGCATTACTTAACACCTTATATTTATTACTATTTCTTGATATACCTTCCTTCTCTACATTGCCCGATACTGTATATGCATTGCCTTTTCTTAATTGACTTTCATCCAACTTGCCTTCCACAATAACCAATACACCTTCCGCATCCTTAAAGGTATAAGACTGTACACCGTAGTTATTTACACTACCATAAAGTAACGTAGCCTTAACTTCTACCTTACCTTCGCCTGATTGTGCTTTTTCTAATTTGCTCTTACTTCTCATATAAGCATCTACAGCACTTGCAACAAACCCCATGTATCTATAAAAATCTTTGGGTCTTAAAAATGATTCATTAAACAATGTCTTAACTGTCTGTTGATAAGTATTAGTAGCTTCCAGATTCTTAGCCCACTCCATTGTTTCCTGAGCCAACTGTATAGCTTTGTCGGACGGTTTTAATGCATCTATTTCTTCCTTCTTCATATATTGAGGAGGCATTATAAAAGCGTTGTAACGTCCGTTGGCTTGCGAAGCCGTACTTCTTTCACCTGTACTTGCTTTCAAATAACCATTACCCAATATTTCATCAGCAACCATAGCGACAAACAAAGATATTTCAATACCAGACTCACCGCGCCCCTCAAACAATTCCTTCTCCATCTTAGCCCATTCAAGCCACATACTTATCGATGCTTTATTAATGAAGTCACTTAAACAGGCCGAACCTACCTGAATTGTTTCACCGGGTTTTATTTCCTTCTTCCTTTTCTTACCTATAATCTTATCTTCACCACTGATATTCTTTAATATCATAGTTTGATTTCTACTATGCTTCACATCGCATTCATCGCATGTAGAACTCAAGGCACCCATATATTTATCAGGAATATCTTCACCATCTATACTCCTTAAAGCATTACCAGTTGACATGTGATCTATAACGCCCGACAACTTCCAACCATCCAACTGCGGCATCTGACCACGAACCTTCGCATAATACATCGGGCGGCTCTTATCATCCTTCTCATCTTCACTCATAGTATAAACAATCTGCATCGGAGGCAAGCCCAACTTCTCAGCCTTCTTATTCATCTTATCTATTTTATATTTCAAACGGGACAATTCCATTATATCCAGAGTTCCATCAAACAACATTCCTTCTTCTGTTCTTTTCTTAACTCTAGATCTTAAATCGTTCAATCTATCCAAAGCCTTTTGTTTTTCTTCTTCAGTTGAATAATCATCTATTGAACGCCTATATTCGTTTTCAGCTTCTATCAGTTCATTATCTAAATCCTGCATCTCTTCTTCGTTCTTTAAGACCTCAGCCTTCAAAGCTTCCTTTTCTTCTGGACTTACCACACCAGAAACAGGAGCTAATCTTTCCTCTAACACTACCATCGAATCATGCATATCACCTAGTTCTTTTCTTAACTGCGCTACTCTTACCCTACCCTTCTCATACATCTCTTTATATTCAGGAGAACCTACCATATTCTTTTGAGATATTAAAATATTACGAATCATTCTCCACAATTCAAAATGCTTCCTTCTATATTCTTCACGGATTCTATTTATATTCGTATATCCTACAGGGAGTTCTAATATCTCCAACATTCTTTCTATTATCTGCTGATCCTTCTGCGCCAAATCCTTTTCAGCATCCGCACCAGGATTTACTTCTTGTTCAACATTATTCGTAACATCATCAACAGTCTGAGCATACGAATGCAACTTCATTTCATCTAAAGTATTAGCTATCTTTTTTAATTTGATAAGTATATCCATGTGAAACTAATCCTTAAAAATCTTCTTTAACCTTCACGTCTATTGCCTTTTTACAATTCATATAAATCAAAATCAAACTTAAATCGCCCATTTTAACTCACGCAAACCTAAATAAAATTATGCATAAGCCAAAACCAAAGGCCAATCACGGCCTTTGCTTTCATCTGCAACGCCTCCTGGAACCACAGACCATTTACATGACCTGTAATCCCACGCCACAGTATACATCGGTTGCTCCACAAACCAACCTTTGTAGTCGGAGCGTAACAACATTTTTTCTTTTACTGCAATGTTAATACTACTACCTATATCACGGTAGTAGCTCATGCCACATTTTGGGCATGTGTAATGCCTGATACTTGGATCTTTATGTTCCATAAAACTACAGAAAGGACATTCCTTTGTTGTGTTCCTTTCGTCCACAACAATACATCGCTTATTAGATCTTAACATAACCCAATCAATCGTTTTTCGCAACTGACCAATAAATGTTTGATTGAGCATAGAACGATGCATATTTTTATACTTAGCCGTTTCTGTAGAAGGAACATAATCTCCTATCAAAACCAAATCATATTCTTGAGCAAAATCATTCGATACCGAATACAATGGCTGCTTAATCTGTTCTCGCCGCGCACTGCTTGCTCGTTGCATAGCATCATTATATTTATTCCAACGCCTACTGTTTTTATAATAACCTCTACCATCTTGAGTTTCACAAAATTTAGTTTTCTTCTTACATCTGTCTATCTTAGATCTTAACTCATCCATATTTTTATCCCAATACTTAGCACTTTGCAACTTGAAATATTCTATTGTTCTTCCTTTATAATCAACTCCCACCATCATATTCTTATGATTTGGATCTAAAGCAATCCATCTAACTTCACCTTCAATAACGGGCTGCTGCACAACTTCTTTTTCTATAGTAAAAACAGCAAAAAACATATTGTTTTCTTTTATGATACGAAGATTTTTAACTTTACTATTTAGCTTTAATTTTAATTGTTTAACAAGTTGAATATTAATATAAAAATTTTTTCCTTCTTCGCTCTTTCCGAGAGATAACCGCAAATTTTTTTCATCCAGCTTATATCCAACAAACGGTTCATCATACAAAAGTGAAAACCATTTCTTTTTCCATGACCGAAATTTAGGATGACCAACTTCACCAGCTTTATCTTTAAAAAATTTGACAAAAGAATCTTTTAATCTAACAGCAGCATTTCTTAAAGGCGAAGAATGTATCGTCTTTAAAAAAGAATTTTCTTCTTTTATTACAGTAACCAAATCTCTTAAATTATTTCTTCCAGAAAGAAGTTTCTTTTCACTATTATTATTCTCATAATCATCATTAACCTGCTGAAGCAATTGATTATACAACCAATTGCATTTCTTAGATTGAGAATCTAAAAGCAATCCTTGTTCTTTGGTAATAATTAATTGTATTTTTTGAGCATAAATCATTTATTTATATCTCAACTTTTATTTCTTATTTTATTTTATATATCCGCTTAACTTTTATAATTCATCTTTAACTTTTCTTAAATTCAAAGCCCACACTTGATACCCGCCCTTAGTTCCTTCTTCCGAGCCATGCAAATCGAAGTCGAATTTAAATCCATCCTGTTCAACTCTTACAGTATAAACTTTCAAATACATTTCACCTCTAGCTCTTGACCTTACATATTCAGTATTTATTAAATATAAAGCATCCACATTATTTTGTACTATATTCATAAAATCATGAATACCCTTCCATCCTTCATCGTGATAAAACACCCCTCTTGTATACTTATCAGCCAAATTCAAAGCCTTCTTTACTTTTCTTTCGGCTTTAGCTCTAGTTATTGCTGGCTTTTCAACTACATTTTCAATTACACTATCTACAGCACCAGCTTCTTCTGGTAAACCTTCAATGTCTAATTCGTTTGCTATCTTAACTAAATCTTTAATTATATCTTCCATTTTTATTACTCCTTAACTTTAATTAATGCCAGGTTCTTTATATCCTTCAGGACCAAACAAATAACTATATTCATCCTGCCATTCCAAAGGAATACCACCCTCTTGAGCGGCTTCCAAAACATATTTTTCTCCATCAGATGTTAGTGGATTAGCAAGAAACTTTTCACACATACCGCAATGATGTGGGCTATCCGCTTCTCCACCACCCTCTGGGTATGGACCTTTTGGAAATTGGTCAGAATCAAAACTTCGTTCATTACTCGGATCGGCCGGTGCCTTACCTTGCGCTGTCAATTCAGCCTTAACTTTATCTCCACATTCCTTACATATTAAATCGGCTTTATAAACATATGCTTCTTCGCCGGGATCGTAAGCTAACTTTTCTAACATACTATCTAACACACCAGCTTCTTTTTCCAACCCCATTTCATCCAAATCATTGGCCGTTCTTACTATTAACTGTATTAAATTGTTTGCCATAATATAAACTCCTTACCATATTTACAGGCTTACTTAATATAAAATACTTTGAACTTATAGAAAATTTTATGGAGTTTAGAAAAATATTATCTTAAATATTATTCAAATTAACTTTACTTATCATATTTCGGTAATGGGCCTTCTGTTATTGGATTAACTATCTTCAAAGCGTTTCTTGCATTTTCACATCCTTTTTGAATAGATATAAGCATTTCCTTACGTTCTTCATCAGTCATATTACCAAACAAATCCTTATTAACCTTATTAATTACTTCATTTAATGTCTCTATTCCCTTACCTTCTTTCCACTCCCTGCAATGTACACCATCTTTAAATAAATCATCCAAACCATCCTTAAAATTCTTATCGAACTTTTCATGTGCTGACTTTTTAATATCTTCGTTCATAACTACCTCTTATAAAAGTTTTATCTTAACATTCTTAACGGTCTTCTCGACCTGTTCCCACAACATTTCTTTTATATCTAAACCATCAGCCATATTCCAAAACAGTCTATCAGCCTTCTTCATCTTATCACCTTGATTAAACTGCTTACCCATTACCTTCAAAACAGTTTCCTCATTCAGACCACTACATTCCATAACTCTTTCGACTGCCCTCTGTTTATCTGTTACCACAACCCAATTTTCATCCGTAACACCATCAAACCCTACTTCAAAAAGCAAAGGAGCATCAACAAGAACTATTGTTTTCTCAGAATCTTGTATTAAATGTCTTATTCTATCTATAATTATAGGCATAATCAAATCCATATACCACTTATATTCTTCATCATCATCCATTATAATTCTCATAATTTTACTTCTAAGAAATGCAGTACGGCTTTTAATATCTACCTTACCTTCCCATCTTTCCTGAATTTTTTCCCTTAATATTGCATCATGATGAAGAATGTCAAATGCAATTATATCAGCATCTATTACTTCAACATTAAATTCCTTGGCTATCTTAGCCACCATGGACTTGCCAGACCCCATTATACCTGTCAGACCTATTACGTAGCTATCTTCCATAAATTTAATCTTCCTTTGTATTATTAACTATATCAACTAGTCTCTTCATCATTGGTTCATCCATACTGCATATGGGATAATATTGTTCATTACCTAACACTTCTTCTCCCATACAATTATAAACAAAATCATCCTGCTCACCATAATCACTCTTAACATAATACCAAGGTGTATTAAATTCTGTTTCATTATATTTTTCAAACTTCATATCTTCCAATTCTTTTAAATCCTGTATTAAATCCTTATTTTTAACAGTATCTTTACTAATAAATAACTTCCTGCATTCCCACTCTCTGCACCTTACTTTCATTCTATATCCTAATTTATATAACTCACATCTTTCATCTAAATATTCGGCATTAGAAAACCATTGTCCATCACCGCACACCGGACATATACACCTTGCATCGAAACCCGGAACATCTTTAGAATAAAAATTACTACCGCTTGTTTGTTCAAAACCTAATTTGACTTCTTCAAATTTGTTCATTTTCTTACCATTCCTTCTCTATTTAAATACTGCTCTATCTGTTCAAGAGTCTGAAACCTATACGAAGGGCATTCAGGAAAATCGTATAGTATCCAATCACCTTCATGCACAGTTGACTTCATAACACCCCATTCATTACCGTCTTTATCTATAAACTTATCGTATTCTTTTATATCTTTAATCATTCATCCTTTACCTCTATAGGTATCTTACGAACTAACACAATATCATCAATATTTATATATACACTGTCATTATTACTATCCAATATCTTATCCAACCTTAAAAAAGAAAACTTATCGTCCTTTGCAATGTATCTATAAAAACCTCTGACTGCCGTACTATTTGTCTTACAAAGAACTTCCACTTCATTTCCAGAACATATTCCATCAAATATGTGCATATCTAGGGTTTCCTTTCTTATTTACACTTTTTAGCATGATCGTCCTCACCGAATACTGGTATTAAATAAAGATTGGTCATAGCAACTGCTAAAACATATACATGCCCCTCAATACAATAAATCTTACCGACATCATTAGCAGGGGTATTCTTAGATCGACATCCACTAAAACAAATTACAAACAAAACCAGTACAGCCAGAATCAACTTTTTCATATCTCTGCCACCTCATTTTTTCTTATTGACTTTACAACATCCATTAAATCCCTTACTCTTTTTCTATCCATAGGACTATGTGCCACTCCACCTTCTTTGAAATATGACCCTACGATAGCTCCATCCCCTATCGACAATTGTTCTTTGGCATTGTCAACTGTCAAACCAGCTCCGATAATCAAAGGATAACTAGTTAGCTCCCTAAAACTTTTAATCTTATTTATTGGTGTTTCATGCCCTGTCCCATCACCCGTAACAACTATAGCATCCACTCTTGATTCAGCTTCCCTAATGTCGGCTTCCAAATCAGAATCTGGCACCTTGAAATAATACTTCGGCCACACACCACCCAACGAAATTATATCAGGATAATTATCGCCATTCCATCTCAACAAATCTTTATTTAAATTTTTTCTATCTATGTATTTTCCACCAACACAATCAACCTGAATAAAATTCCCACCAACAGCATAGGCGTAATTAAATGCAACTTCAAACTCATTTGGTAATATATTTACACCAACAGCGCACTTTCCACTCCTATCTCTATGAAGCAACACAGCCCAGACATCGGCAGCACTACCAAAATAATTTTCGACTATATAACCATCCACACCTTCCTCTTCATAAATTTCTATTTCCTTTAAGGCGCACCCTATAACATCTCCATTGTTATAACAATGTATCATTCCTATGATTGGCTTATCTACCTTAAACACATCTGAAAACTTAGACATTTACTTTATCCTTATGAGTTTAATTATACAATATCTGACATACTCTGTAGGCTAAAGCCAACAGGTTCTAAGGTTGCGCCCTTCATGCACATTTCCTCTTTGGGGATATCAGTGTTCCCTTTGCCGCAATCTCTGTCT
>Ga0209777_10002615_pt1 | contig 23352 bp, 9 predicted proteins | sample FrelakmetHBP12HB_FD_187147 | JGI IMG/M metagenome (GOLD analysis project Ga0209777, IMG submission 187147) | Freshwater lake sediment microbial communities from the University of Notre Dame, USA, for methane emissions studies -HBP12 HB (SPAdes)... | ecosystem: Environmental > Aquatic >...
GTCGATGCTGCCCCCGGTGACCTCTCCCTCTTCCGTCCTGAGCATCCCTGATATTGCCTTGAGCGTGGTCGTCTTGCCCGCGCCATTCGCGCCGAGGAGGGCAACGATCTTGCCGCCACCCACCTCCAGGGACACGCCCCGCAGCACCTGAATCACATTCATATAGACGACTTCAATACTGTTTACCTGCAGCATCCCAGACCCTTCAGTTCAGGAACGATGGAACGATAAAGCTGGAACGGTGGAAAAATGGAATGATGGAAGAATGGGTTAAAGCCATAGCAGCGGACTTAATTTGTTTTCTCTTTGAACCCATTATTCCAATGTTCCAGCTACATTATTCCAATATTCCAGGTTCATTTTTCTTTTCCCAGGTAAGCCCTGATCACCTCAGGATTTCTGCTGATCTGGGCAGGGGTCCCCTCGGCAATCTTCCGCCCGAAATCGAGGACGACAATCCTGTCCGCAATGTCCATCACCACTCCCATATCATGTTCGACAAGGACGATACAACGGATCCCATCCCTCAGAACAGGCGTATTGGGATACGTTGTTCCCTGACCTTCGAATACATCAAGGATGAATCGGGCAATGTCCTCTTTCTCTTCCACGTTCATCCCCGCCATAGGCTCATCAAGAAGCAGGACCTTCGGCTCCAGAGCCAATGCCCTCGCCAGCTCAACCCTTTTTCTCATCCCGTAGGGCAACATGCCGACGATCTTCTTTCGAATGGGTGCTATCTCCAGGAAGTCGATAATCTCCTCCACGATCTGACGGTGCTCGATTTCTTCCTTGAGTGCCCAGCCGAAGTATAAGCCCCCCGTGATGAAGCTCTGCTTCATCAGCACGTGTCGGGCAGCCATGATGTTTTCTTGAGTGTTCAGCCCCGTGTAGAGCTCGATATTCTGGAAGGTCCTTGCAATCCCCAGTCTTGCCAGCTTATCGGGACGCATTCGGGCAATTCTCTGCCCTTCATAGTAGATCTCGCCCCTCTGAGGTTTGTAGAAGCCATTGATGCAGTTGAGGAGTGCGGTCTTGCCGGCACCATTGGGCCCGATGATGGCCAGTATTTCCTTTTCTCTGATGTCGATGCTCACGTCAGCAAGGGCGCTGACGCCACCAAAGCTGAGAAAAAGGTTGTCAATCCGCAATTTGACCTGGCCGCCCGTTTCCAAATCTCTTCATCTCCCCGATCATAGTGAACAGCTTCATCAAACAATCAATCCTGTTTCCCTTTCCAGGGCTGTTCCGATCTCTCCTGAAACCGTTTTCTGATCTCCCGCTTCAGGATCTTTCCCGTAGGATTTTTCGGCAGTTCCTTCACCGTGACATACTCCTTCGGTACTTTAAAGGGGGAGAGACGGGATTTCAGGAAAGTTTTTAGTTCTTCGGGAACAATGGAGCACCCCTCTTTAGGCACGATGAAAGCCGTTACCCGTTCGCCCCATTCCCTGTCCGGAAGCCCGATGACTGCACACTCCCCCACTTCCGACCGCGCATAGAGCTGCTCTTCAACCTCCCGGGGATAAACATTTTCCCCACCGGTGATGATCATGTCCTTGATCCGATCCACGATGTAGAGGTAGCCGTCAGGGTCGAACACGCCGATGTCTCCGGAGCGAAGCCAGCCGTTCTCCCAGAAGGCGGACAGGGTCCCCTCCGGATTATTCAGATAGCCTTTCATGATATTTCGTCCCCGGATGCAGATCTCACCTTCCTGCCCCTGGGAAAGAAGGTTTCCGGAGGCGTCTCTGATCTGCACTTCCACGCCGTGAACCGGCTGCCCCACGGACCCAACGACATGCCTGTAATAGTGGTTATAGGTGACAGGCATGCCCTCTGTCATACCGTACGACTCTGCAATCGTAATTCCTGTTCGCTCTTTCCACCGCCTGACAATCTCCACGGCCATGCTGGCCGCAGCCGAAAAACAGTAGCGGAGCCTGCCCATCTTTTTCTCAAGGTCATCTATACTCAGGAGACGGATATACACTGTGGGCACAGCAAAAAACTTCGTTACCCGGCCAGCCTCCATTGCCTCCAGGACTCGATCCAGATCGAAGGCAGGATGAATCTCCAGGCAGCCAGCGCTCAAAATCGTTCCGTTCATGATGTGTACCTGGCCAAAGACATGGTTAAAGGGCATAAAGCACAGGGCAACGTCCGTCTCCCTCGACCGCTCGTAGTAGGCGATGCTGTGACTCGAAAAGTGGATGCCTTCGTGGGTGAGCATCCCGCCTTTGGGAATGCCCGTAGTGCCGCCGGTATAAAGGATGGCAGCAGTATCGTCGCGGTCCCTGTCGATTGCCTTGAACGATCCTTCACCCGCCTTCAGGAGATGCGTGAGATCGAGATCTCCGCCGTGGCAGATCAATTTCTCCAGGCCCCCAGGGTTCTTCAGTTGCTCAAGCTCCTTGAGCTTCGCCTCAGCCGTGAAAAGAAAACGTGGGTTTGCATGATTGACGAGAAGGGCCAGCTCGTCGCCCGTGAGAAGCCCGGAGAGAGTGACCGCGACGGCCCCCGCCTTGAGAACGCCAAAGTAGAAGACAATCCAGTCCACGGAATTCGGGGCGCAGAGGCCGACGTGCTCCCCTAACTTCACTCCCATTTTGATGAGGCCCGTGGCAACGCGGCTCGCCCGATCGTTCAGTTGAGCATAGGTCATCTCGACGCCGGCCTGGCGGATGGCCGGCCGATCAGGAAAGAAGAACGCCGAGAGTTCAAGATTCTGGGCGAGATTCATATCTGATCCCCTGAAGAAATGGTGGGCTACCTGGAACGGTTCAGAAACTGCTTCCTCAGCTCACGTTTCAATATTTTACCCGCAGGACTCTTGGGTAGATCGTTCAGCACAACATACTCTTTGGGCACCTTAAAGGCCGACAGGCGGGATTTCAAAAAAGACTTCACCTCTTCCGGAAGGATCGTTCGTCCAGGCTTTGGTACGATGAAAGCGGTCACCCTCTCTCCCCATTCCTTATCGGGAAGCCCTATGACGGCACATTCTCCCACTTCAGGCCGGGTATAGAGAAGCTCTTCGACCTCGCGGGGGTAAACGTTCTCGCCACCTGTGATGATCATGTCCTTGATCCGGTCCACAATATAGAGGTATCCATCCCCGTCAATCAATCCGATGTCTCCAGATCGAAACCAGCCATCATCCCAGAAAGCAGCCCTTGTCTCCTCGGGATTATTCAGGTAACCTTTCATGATATTGTGCCCGCGGATAGAGATTTCGCCCTCCTGGCCCGCTTCCAGCCTCTTTCCAGACCTGTCTCTGATCTGAACCTCCACGCCGGATACCGGGGTTCCTACAGACCCGATAACATGTCGATAGTAATGGTTATAGGTCACCATGGACGCTGATTCTGTCATGCCGTAGGCTTCGTAGATCGTGAGGCCTGTCTGCTCTTTCCATTGACGGACGATCTCCGCAGCCATGCTGGCCGCTGCAGAAAAGCAGTAGCGCACCTTCCCCAGCCTTTCCTTCAACCCCTCCAGAGCAAGTAACCGCGCATACACCGTTGGGACCGAGAAGAGTCTGGTCACCCGCCCCGCCCGGGTAGTGGCCAAAACCCGATCCATATCAAAAGTGGGAAGCAGTTCAAGACATCCACACGAGAGAATGGTGGCGTTCATGATATGCATCTGGCCGAAGACATGGTTGAACGGAAGGAAACAGAGGGCCCGGTCTGCCTCATTCGATCTCTCATTGAAGGCCACGTTCTGGCTGGAAACGTTGATATTTTCGTGAGAGAGCATCACCCCTTTGGGAATGCCCGTGGTGCCGCCGGTATAAAGGATTGCTGCCGTATCGCTTCGATCCCGCTCAACGGCCTTGAACGTGCCTGTTCCCATGTCCACCAATTCCGGCAGGTCTATGTCGCCACCATGGCATATCACCTTCTCCAGGCCTCCACTGCCTTTCAGGGCTTTGAGTTGATGAACCCTCTCCTCTGAGGTGAAGATGAACCTTGGCTTTGAGTGAGTAACGAGAAGTCTTGCTTCGTCTTGAGTGAGAAGGTGGGAAAGGGTTACTGCCACAGCGCCGGTCTTGAGAACCCCGAAGTAAAATGCGATCCAGTCGCACGAGTTGGGTGCAAAAAGGCCTACGAAGTCCCCTGGTCCTATTCCCAGTCGCATCAGGCCCGTTGCCAGTCGGTTGGCCCTGTCATTGAGCGCGCCGTACGTTGTGTCTTCTCCTGACTCGCTGACAGCGGGCCGCTCCGGAAAGTGAAACGCTGCCTTCTCCAGATTGTGAGACAGATTCATATCACGACCTCAAACCTCAAGCGTTAAGAGGTTGTCGCCTTTCAGCCACCGGAATGCATTCTGGTAAACCGTTTGCTAATGACTGTTTCAATGGGCTTGTAGCCGTAAACTCTATGTTGCGTTTGTTTGGCAGCCATCATTTGTCCCGGTAAGACCGAAACGGCTATATTGCTACAGTACTATAGAAACAATCTATTGGCATCGTTCAAAAGGTGAGGCATTTCAGTGAATGAGTTCAAAAAAATTCAATTCCCAGCATTTTCCCCTCCCCCTTCGATGGGGGAGGGTGAGGGTGGGGGTGAAAAAGTTTCAATATTTCCAAATGATTCCAAATAGTTCCCCCCTCCCCTCAATCCCCTCCCACCAGGGGAGGGGAAGTCTCAGAGGTACATTGAAAAGAATTGATTAACATGTTTGGCCATGAAAACATTTATGCCTCACCTTTTGAACGATACTAATCTATTAGGTTCGCGGCAATGGTATATTATTATACCCACCAAATACTTGTCAAGGAAAACATTGGACATCAGCAATAATTTCCTTGCAAATTCTTTTTTTTTGGTATATCTTTGGGACCGGGATGGAAAGGATAAAATCGTTGAACCAGCGAAGAAAAGGGGGCTGTCGCCCTGAAGCAATATTCATCCCGGATTCGAAGGGGTGAATTCGTAAAAAGTCGAAAAGGGCTAATGGTCGTCATTCCGGCGAAAGCCGGAATCCAGTGATCTTAGGTAATTATGAAAACACTGGACACCGGTTTTCACCGGTGAGACGACTTTTTACGAGATCATCACGAATGGAGATGGAGAATGGTCCCTCGCAAGGAGAGAAGGAGAAATCCTCGATCGTTATTGGACTTACCCCTTGAATACCGGGTTCTGAGCGTCCCGTATGCCCATGGAGGACTTGCTGTCAATGCGAGCGAGGCAGGGCTCCTCATCGAGTCCATCAAAGACATGCCCGTCGAAACCAAACTGATCATCGCGGTCCTGTTTCCAAGAGAGTACCAGCTTGCAAGCCTCGAAGTGAAGGCTGAAATCATCTGGAAGGCCGGTCATTTTAGGGAGGACTGGCAAGGGTGGCAATACGGATTGAGGTTCACGAAGATATTAAAGGAAGAGCGCCTGAAACTGACCCAACTACTGAGCGGGGAGTTTCGTCTCGATGAATTCCATTACCATCCCGAAACCCCGCCGCCCATAACCTAATCCACAAATTCAAAAAAACCAAAGTCCTCATTCATGATGAATTCGTAAAAAGTTGAAAAGGACTAATGATCGTCATTCCGGCCCCGGTTTTCACCGGGATAAACTCCAGCCGGAATCCAGTGTAGGTAGTTGTAAAAATACTGGACACCGGTTTTCACCCCCGGATTAAGACATTCCGGGGCAGGCTTAGAGACGACTTTTTACGAGATCATCTCTATGCTTGAAGTTAGTGCACTTTCTTCCCGTATCCCTCCCAGTATTTGTCCTTCAATCCCTTTTTCTGGATCTTTCCAGAGCCTGTTCTGGGAAGAGCATCGATAAAATCAATTGATTTTGGGGCCTTGTAATGGGCCATTCGATCCTTGCAGAACTGGATGATCTCCTGTTCTGTCGCCCGCTGGCCCGCTTTCAGGACCACAACCGCCTTGACGGCCTCTCCCCATTTTTCATCGGGAACACCGACGACCGCACATTCGAGGATCGCAGAATGCATGTAGAGGACATTCTCCACCTCGGTGGAGTAAACGTTCTCGCCGCCGGTCAGGATCATGTCTTTCTTGCGGTCCACGATCGTTACGTAGCCCTCATCATCCATCACCGCCATGTCGCCGGTATACAGCCATCCGTTCTTGATCGATTTCGCCGTTTCCTCGGGCAGCTTCCAGTAACCCCTCGTCACGATGTCTCCCCTGACAATGATCTCTCCCACCTCTTTTTCGTCCTTCCTGATCTCAAGGCCCTGGTCATTGATCACCTTCAGCTCCACGTTCACGAATTCCCTTCCTGTTTTCGCCTTGAACCGGAGCCGGTCTTCATAGGGCAGCTTCTTTAAATGATCCTTCAGGATGGAAAGGGTTAAATAGGGACTGGTCTCCGTCATTCCGTAAGTCTGGATATAGTCACATTTGAAGGTCTCGACGATCTTTCGAACCACCTCCGGAGCAATCGGCGCGCCTCCGGAAAGAAGGACCCTCAGGCTGCTGTAGTCGTATTCCCCGGCGCCCGGATAATTGACCATCAGGTTCAGCATGGTCGGGATGAGATTGGTAATAGTGACTTTGGCCTCCTGGATCGTTTCCAGGACCGTCTTCGGATCGAACTCCCTCACCAGGACATGTGTGCCTCCGACCCATGTGATCGCCCAGGTGGCCCAGGCATCGGCAAGATGAAAAAGGGGGGCCACATGGATCCATACGTCGCGGTCCGTCAGGTGAAGCTCTGCAATCGTTCCCAGGGCGTGGGAGTAGACGTTCTTGTGAGACAACATCACCCCCTTGGGTCGACCGGTCGTGCCACTGGTATAATAGATCTGGGCCACATCCTCGCCTGTGATCTCCTCTTCACGAAATCGAGCTGGATCGACTTCGGACAGGACCCTTTCGTAATTCAAATCCCGGGCATTATGAGCCACCTCTGCCTTGCCGGTCCAAAGGATACTCTTCACCCCTGGCACCTCCTCCCGGATTGCGTCAACCTGTCTGCGAAACATCGGGTCGACGATCAACATCTTCGATTCCGAGTCCTGCAGGATAAAGGCGATCTCCTTCGCAGAAAGCCGGTAGTTAATCGGAACTGAGACGGCCCCGATCCCGGCGATGCCATAGTACACCTCCAGGAAATAGTGGCAGTTGGGGTGAAGAACAGCGACCTTATCTTCCTTTCCCAGGCCGGTTTTCTGCAGGAAAGAGGAGAGCCGGCTGATCCGGTTGCAGAACTCCTTGTAGGTCCAGCGCGTCCCTCCACACGAAACAGCTTCCTTGTCCGGAAAGAACTTAAGAGCCTTTCTCAGGGTTTCCGGCAATACCATCATTGCTCCTATCTTATGTAGAAAATACCCACACAAATACCTCCTCTCCCCTCCGTGCGAGAGGATTGAGGTGAGGGGGCAAGGACTTTGACTCACCCTCTCCCTTGCCCTCTCCCGTCAAGGGAGAGGGTGAAACGATTTTCATGGTTCGCGGGTGCCCTTCGGGCATGGGGCATTACGTAGAAAATAGCACCCAATATCTCCTCTCCCCTGACAGGGGGAGGGGATTGAGGTGAGGGGAAAACCCTTAATGCGGGTTCAATTCTGTAAATTGAACCCCTGAGTTCGTGCGAAACGATACCGTTCCGAACAACCGGGTTCAAGTTATAAACTTGAACCCACCGTAGCCCAACCAGTTTCTTAACCTTAACCTTAATCTTAACCTTTACCCCTACCCTCTACTTCTTCAGGTACAGGTCCAAAATTCTGTCGTTGAGAGGCCCCCTGATCAAATCACCATTCATAATGACCGTCGGAGTTCCCTGCACACGCGTTTTCGTTCCTGCTTCCACGTCCTCTTCGACCCTTCTTTTCGCCTTCCCTGTTTCGAGGGCTGTCTGGAACAACTTGACATCAAGACCTTTCTCCTTCAGGATCTGTTCGATCTTTTGCTTCACAGCGTCCTTTTCCTCTTTGGCAACTTTCTGACCCTCCTCCGTAAAAAAGAAATCGTGGACCTGCCAGAAGGCATCAATGCTCACCTCCTGAGCGGCTGCGGCCATCTCACAGAGATCAAAGCTCCTGGCCTGGCCCTGGAGAGGGAAGTTCTTGAAAATATACCGAACTTCAGCAGGATGTTTCTCCAGAACATCCTTCATCTTCATCCACCCCCTCATGCAAAACGGACACTGGAAATTTGCAAACTCCACGATGGTCACCTTTGCTCCTGCAGGCCCCCGAAATGGAGACTTCTCTATCTCCAGCAGCCCTATATCCAGCTTCCGCGGCTTCGGCTCTCCCGCCTCTTTCCTGGTCACATTCTCTCCCTTTACGAAAAGATTACCCATGATGATCTTTTCGCCGGTCTTATCGACATAGATGGCCACCGGAACCTCCCTCTCCGGATAGGAGACCAGGAGCTTCACCAGATAGAAATCGGGAATCGGGCTCTCCTTCTTCTCTACAAACTTGATCTCTACCCCCTTCGCCATCCGCATCTGGCCTTTGATGGCATCAATGGCCGCCTGGGCGACCTTGTCCTCCTGCGTCAGACCCCTCCCCGGCACCATCAACAGAAAAAAACCAAAACAGACAAAAATGACAGACAATCTCTTCACCATCTTCCTTCCTCCTCCCATAAGAATTAAAAACGAATAGCGCATTGCGTCAAGCCCCGTTGGAATAGATTTCCACCCATGCTGATGTTAACGAAAAAATAACAAAACGCCACCTGCAAAAAAAGTGGGGGATACAACTTTCGTTGTATCCCCCACGCTGTTGGCTTCCAGGCGTCTCTACTTCACTGCCTGAATTTTAAAGATCTGGAACCCGTTACACTCTGGCAACTGCATGGTGAAGGTCATCTTCTGAAACTTCAACGTGTACGGGTTCTTCCAGGTGCTCGTGAAGTACGTGACCGTCACCTTGAACGAAGCCTTTCCAGCGGCAACGGTGTAGGTCGGAGGCAACTGATACTCGAGATGGAACTTGATGTCATCTTCACCTTCGAGACAACCATCAATCTCCTTCAGGCTCAGATCCGGTGCGGTAAAGGTCTGGCTCACGCCCGGCTTGATCCCTTTCGATGCCACCTGGATTTTCGAGATATACCCATTTTGCAGATCCGTCTTTGAGCTCCCGGTCAGGAGCTTGCCGAACTTGTCGAAAACAAGGACTCTGAAGCCGGTGTTCACACCTTCGCCGCAGAGGTTAGCTGTGATGGTCTTTATGCTTACTTCACCAAGGTCCGTAGTAACCTCGACTTTAGCCTCTATCTTTCTTTGAACCAAAGTCGGGTTAAACCTAATCTTGATCGGGATACCCTCGCCAGCGCTGAGGATGAATGGCGTGGTCGGCGCTTCCACAATCGTGTAAGAACCAGTTTCGTCATCAATGATCTGGATGGTGTCAACCCTCAGGCAAGCTGGACCCTTGTTGTAAAGGGTGATTACCTTCTCCTCTCCGCACTTGTCATCGAAGCCTACGACCGTTGGATCGTAGATCACTGGCACTGGGGTAAGAACCGGATCTCCGATGAGGCCGATTCCCTGTACCGGTATATCCACATAGTTGCGGCCGGCATAGGGTGGGTCGGTGGTGTTCGCTTCGCCGCTCGTTACGCGAATCGTTGCACTTCGCGTGCCTGCCTGGGTCGGGTTAAAGTGGATCCTTACCATAATCGTCTGTCCAGGCTGCACGTTCTCAGGGAAGGTCACCGGAGAGAGAACCGTGAAGTCGGTGCAATCCCCAGCCGCACAGGTCACGCTTGTCACGTTCAGGATCGCCTGACCTTTATTGAAGATGTAGATCACTTCTTCCTTCTCATACGGGCCGCACTCTGTTCCGAGTGTATCCACAACCGGCAGGGCTCCGAAATCGATCGGTCCAGTCACATCCAGTACTGGCACCAAGCCCACGCCTGTTGCAGCAATGGAATAGGTATTAGTAGCCGGTGAACCAATACCCGGGTTAAAAATTACGTTTATCGTAGCGGTTCTGTTACCGCCAGCAGTTGGGTTGAATCTTACCGCGATGTTACCGAGAGCCTTCCCTGGACCGATGACGACCGGGTAGGGTGGGGGGTTGACGATTGCGAAATCAGCGGGATTTGCGCCTGCAACCGTGATGCTGGTCACCCAGATGTTCGCATCTCCGGTGTTATGGATCCTCAGCTCTCGATCGACGAAGTAGCTGAAGTAGAATCCGTTGATCGGTGCGTCTTCGACAGGCACCCCGCCAAAGTCATCGAGTGTGGTGTAGATGCCTGGCACCAGTCCGATACCAGTGGCATCGATCGTAACAAAAGCCGTAGTACCGGAAGGAGGAGTTACTACTTGGAGATCGGTGTAGTAGGTTACGGTGATCGTACCTGTCCTCAATCCGCCCTGTGACGGGTTGAACCGGATCGTCACCGGGAAGGTTGAATTGGGTGAAAGCTTGGTCCCATCCGCAGGACCATTAATAACGAAGAAGTCACCAGCACCGATCACGCTCTTCAGGATCAGGTTCGCGTCTCCCTTGTTGTGGATCTGGAGCTCCTTATCCATATAGAACACGGGGTTGGTGGCATCATCCACCGGGACACCGCCGAAGAACGGAATCTCAAGGTACGGAGGGAGAATCCCGAGGCCGATACCGGTTGCGATGATCTGAGATGTGGTTGTTGTTCCTACTGTAAAGTTGGTGTAGTAAGTTACCGTCACCGCACCCGAGATCTGTCCGGCTACGGATGGGTTGAATCGGATGGTTACGGGGAATGTGGCATCGGGTGATACTGATGTCCCATCCGCCGGGCCGCCGATTACGCTGAAATCGCCTGTTGCTACAACGCTCTTGATAATCAGGTTCGCAGAACCCGTGTTGTGAATGGAGAGGATTCTGTCCACGTAATGGAATGCATTGGCCTCATCGTCCCAGGGCACTGTGCCAAAATCCATCAACTCAAGATAGATGGCAGGATCGAGCCCATACCCTGTTGCCGCCACTGTCGCAATCTTAGCAAACGGATCGTACGTCACCTGGATATTCGTCGTTCTCGCTCCGGCAGCCGATGGATTGAATCTCACCGTCACGTTGACGAACGAATCCGGAGAAACTGTTAAGGGGATATCGCCCGGGTTGAGAAGGATGGTGAAGTCGCTCGCGTTGCCTCCTACGGTGGTAATAGCGGTCACCACGAGGTTGGCTTCGCCTGTGTTATCGATCCGCAGCACCTTGTCAACATAGTTCTTTCCCGGGTTCGCATTGTCGTCCCACGCCACAGGCCCATGGCTTTCGATTTCGAGGTTGATGTCCTCAGCGTAGGCGAAGCCGCTGGCTGTGACCAGAGCCGGACTGTTCACAGGATTGACGCAGTTGTTCAAGGTGTTGTTGGCCACATTGACCGTCGCAGTCCTCCCGCCGCTCTTCGTGTTATCCGGATTGAATCGAATCGTCACATTCTGGAAAGATCCAGGAGGAATCAGCAATGGATAGGTCAAGGTGTCAACGATCGTCCATGAGTCTGCATCCATAACTCCGGTGAAGGTGATGCCCGAAACGCTCAGCACAGCCTGGCCGTTGTTATGGATCTTAAGAACCGAATCCCTCGTGTTGTTACCGGGGTTCGTGGGATCGTCCGCAGGCACGCTTCCGAAGCTCGGGAGATCGAGCCTGATGATCGGCTCGAGGCCAACGCCGTTGGCAACAACCGTATTTCCTATAAGGACCGGACTCGAGGTAACCGTAATGGTTGAGAATCGGTTCGGACCCGCAGGTTGGTTACAGGTGTTCGGGTTGAACCGCACCGTCACATTGAAATCATCATTCGGTGCGATGTTGATCGGGAAGACCAGAGTCGTCTCAGGTGAAATCACAAATTCAGCGCTATTGCTTGAGACTATAGCCGTGATCTGGAGATTTGCCTGGCCCGTGTTGTGAATCTTCAGGATTCGATCAGCCGTGAAGTTACCCGGGTTGGCTACATCATCAACAGGGACTCCGCCAAAACCGGGAAGTTCCAAGCTGATCGACGGAACAAGGCCAATACCATGGGCTGTAATTGTAGCTGTCGCTGTGGTTCCAGTCCCATTACCGAAATAGTCGGTGTAGTAGGTTACGGTGATCGCACAACTCTTTACGCCTGCTGGCAAACTCGGGTTGAATTCGATCGTCACAGGCAGGTTGGCATCGGGTGATACGATGGTCCCATCAATCGGGCCATTGACAACAGTGAAGTCGCCGCAGCCTACCACGCTCTTGATGACCAGGTTAGCATCCCCTGTGTTATGAATCATAAGGACCTGATCATTGACGTAGATGGGGTTCGTCAGATCGTCAATTCCCACAGCTCCGAAGTCGTTCAACTGGAGGTAGATATTTGGTGTAAGGCCTACACCGGTGCCCGTAATCGTCGTAGAAGTCGTGAACGCAAGGGTGAAATCGGTATAGTACCTTATGGTCAGCGTACCCGCCACGGGGCCGGGGGCCGTTGGGTTAAACCGAATGGTCACGGGCAGTGTTGCATCCGGTGATACTGATGTCCCGTCCACAGGGCCGTTCACCACACAGAACACCGGAGGAGTCCCTGAAGCCGGGCAGGCAGGGGTTACACTTTGCAGGATCAGGTTGGCGGTACCCGTGTTATGGATATTGAGAATTCTGTCAACATGGTTGAAGTCATTGGCCTGATCATCCCAGGGCACTGTCCCGAAATCGGGCAGTTCAACATAGATATTGGGATCGAGACCGTAACCCGTGGCCGCTATCTGCGTTGTCTGGGCAAACGGATCAAAGGTCACCACGATAGCCGTCTGTTTCGAGCCCGCAGAAGAGGGGTTAAACCTGACGGTGACATCAAACTGCGAATCAGGCGAAATGGTCACAGGAGAAAGGACCGGGTTCGGGAAAGTGAAGTTTAAGTAGTCGCCGCCCACCGCTGAGATATCGGTCACAACGATATTCGCTGTTCCGGTATTGTGAATCCGGAGAGTTCTATCGCTGTATGAATTGCCCGGGTTCGCCAAGTCATCCCAGGGCACTCCGCCGTTGGTCTGAAGCTCAAGATTCACCACACCAACGAACGCAAATCCTGAGGCTGTGATCTGGGCCGGGCTATTGACCGGACAGTCGGTGTTGTTGAACACATTGACCGTCGCAGTCCTTCCGCCGCTCGCATTGTTAGCCGGGTTGAACCGGATGGTAACATTCTGGAATGATCCCGGAGGAATCAGGAGCGGGTAGACGACCGGGCTAGTGATTGTCCAGGTATCGCCGGGGTTGTTCGGCGTGATGCTAATGCTGGAAACGCTCAGGTTTCCCTGACCGTTGTTCATGATCTTCAGGGTTGAATCCCTCGTGAAGTTGCCAGGATTGGTTGCGTCATCAGCAGGCACGCTTTCAAAGCTGGGCAGGTCGAGCGTGATCTTGGGCTCAAGGCCAACACCCGTAGCACTAATCACATTTCCGCTGCTAAGGGCCGGGCTTGTCGTGACCGTAATGGGCGAGCTCTGATTGCCACACGCACTTGGATCGAACCGGACCGTGACATTGAGGAAGTCGTTGGGCGCCAGATTGATCGGAGGTGTAAACGATGGGAGCGCCGGGAATGTGAACTGCGCATCGCTCGACTGGATGTTTGTGAGCTGGAGGTTTGCCTGGCCGGTGTTGTGGATCTTCAGTGTCCGGTCAGCATAGGTATTTCCGGGATTGGCTGCGTTATCCACCGGCACGCCACCAAAGCCAGGAAGTTCGAGAGTGATCGTTGGAACAAGGCCGATACCCGTCAAATTGATTAGGGCGCTTCCTCCGTTGCTTGCAATCGCAAGTGTTCCCGTCCTCGTCCCGGCTGCACTCGGGTTAAACCGGACCTTAATATCGTAGGAAGTCCCGGGAAGAAGAGTGATCGGAAGAGCGGACGGATCGAGGAGGGTAAAGTCTCCAGTCGGTGTAATAGCTGTAATCTGGAGAATCGCGCCGCCTATGTTCGTCACCGTGTGGACAAGGTCTTTGAAGAAGAAGCTCGGATTGGTCGCATCATCGACCGGCACCCCGCCAAAGTCCATGGTCGATGCCGTCTGAAGGACAGCAACAAGGCCTACGCCAGTGAGACTTACCGTCGGTGAGCCGCCGTTGCTTGTAAAGCTCAGCGTACCGGTCCTCGTCCCCGCCGCACTCGGGTTAAACCGGACCTTAACATCGTACGAAGTCCCGGGAGTGAGCGTGATCGGAAAAACCGCTGGATCGAGCAGGCTGTAGTCTCCAGTCGGTACAATAGCCGTGATCTGAAGAACTGCACCGCCTGTGTTGGTCACTGTATGGACAAGGTCTTTGAAGTAGTTGGTCGGATTGAGTACATCCTCCCAGGGCACTCCGCCAAAGTCCTTGGTCCCATCTGTCTGAAGTGCAGCAGCAAGGCCTACGCCAGTGAGACTTACCGTCGGTGAGCCGCCGTTACTTGTAAAGCTCAGCGTACCGGTCCTCGCAGGGGGTGAGGCTGCACTCGGGTTAAACCGGACCTTCACATCATAGGAAGTCCCGGGAAGAAGGGTGATTGGAAGGACCGATGGATCGAGCAGGCTGTAGTCTCCAGTCGGTACAATAGCCGTGATCTGAAGAACTGCACCGCCTGTGTTAGTTACTGTATGGACAAGGTCTTTAAAGTAGTTGGTCGGGTTGAGCGCATCCTCCCAGGGCACCCCGCCAAAGTCCATGGTTGCATCTGTCTGAAGTGCAGCAACAAGGCCTACCCCAGTGAGACTTACCGTCGGTGAGCCGCCGTTACTTGTAAAGCTCAGCGTACCGGTCCTCGCAGGGGGCGAGGCTGCACTCGGGTTAAACCGGACCTTCACATCATAGGAAGTCCCAGGAGCGAGGGTGATTGGAAGGACCGATGGATCGAGCAGGCTGTAGTCTCCAGTCGGTACAATAGCCGTGATCTGAAGAACTGCACCGCCTGTGTTAGTCACTGTATGGACAAGGTCTTTAAAGTAGTTGGTCGGGTTGAGCGCATCCTCCCAGGGCACCCCGCCAAAGTCCATGCTTGCATTTGTCTGAAGGACAGGAACAAGGCCCTGGCCGGTGAGGTTAATAGTCACGGTCCCGCCGTTGCTCGCAATCTGAAGGGTATCCGCCCTTGTTAGGCTGGCTGTGGGGTTGAACCTTACCTTCAAATCATACGATGTCCCCGGCTGAATGTTGATCGGGAGAAGGGTCGGAGCAAGCAGGCTGTAATCTGTCCCTGTGCCAAAAGTAAGGCCCGTAATCTGCAGCACAGCTCCGCCCTCGTTATTTACTGTGTGCACAAGGTCTTTGAAGTAGTTGGTCGGATTGAGGAGATCCTCCCAGGGCACTCCGCCAAAGTCCATCAATGACGCAGTCTGAAGGACAGCCACAAGGCCTACCCCAGTGAGATTCACTGTCGCTGAACCGCCGTTGCTCGTAATGCTTAGTGTTCCCGTGCTTGTCCCGGCTGCACTCGGGTTAAACCGGACCTTCACATCATACGAAGTCCCGGGAGTGAGAGTGATCGGAAGGGCCGACGGATCGAGGAGGCTGTAGTCTCCAGTCGGTACGATACCCGTGATCTGAAGAACCGCGCCGCCTGTGTTCGTCACCGTATGGACAAGGTCTTTAAAGTAGTTGGTCGGATTGAGCGCATCCTCCCAGGGCACTCCGCCAAAGTCCATCAATGACGCAGTCTGAAGGACCGGAACAAGGCCCTGGCCGGTGAGGTTAACAGTCAAGGTCCCGCCGTTGCTCACGATCTGAAGAGTATCCGCCCTTGTTAGGCTGGCTGTGGGGTTGAACCTTACCTTCAGATCATACGATGTCCCCGGCTGAATGTTGATCGGGAGAAGGGTCGGGGCTAGCAGGCTGTAATCTGTCCCTGTGCCAAAAGTAAGGGCCGTAATCTGCAGCACAGCTCCGCCCTCGTTATTTACTGTGTGCACCAGGTCTTTAAAGTAGTTGGTCGGATTGAGCGTATCATCGACCGGCACCCCGCCAAAGTCCATGGTGGATGCCGTCTGAAGGACAGCAACAAGTCCTGTACCAGTAAGGGCAACCGGGGTCGTTAGGGGCGATGCAGGCGCTGTAGCCGTCAGGGTGAACGTTGAGGGTAGGGCTCCACCCGCGGTAGGATTGAAGACGATATCAATCCTTGCGTTCGAGCCAACTGTGAGCGTGATCGGGAAAGGCGTCGTGGTCGTAAAATCCCCTGTTGGAAGGAAAGCTGCGCTCTGAATGACAACGGGGCACCCTGACGTATTGGTAACGACAAGGGGCAGAAGTTTGGAATAATTCCCCGGATTGAGCGTATCATCAACGGGGACGCCGCCAAAATCGAGAGTCGTGGCGCTCACGGTCCATGTGGGCGTCAACGCATTGAGCGCAATCTTAAGCTCCAGGAGGTACGTTCCATCCGGCTCCGGCGCAGGTGCTGAGTTCGGATCATTGCTGTAAATCCTGAGCGTATCCGTAATGAGTCCCACATCGGTTGGTCCGACTGATGCGGCGATCGTGATCGTGATATGGCTACCCGGAGAGATGGTGACCGGGAAAGCCGGCGTCGAAGGATCGAGGCTGAAGTTGGTTCCGGTTGCAAAGTCGATCTTCGAAATAACCAGATCGGCTGTTCCGGTGTTGAAGATCTCCACATCGAGCCTCTCCGTATTACCCGGGCAGAGATCGCCGAAATTGAGATCTCCTGTCGAGATCCGGGCAATGTTCTCCGCGTAGGCCGTATAAATATCAGGACCGTAGAATCCCTCTGCAGGAGGACCGGACCATGCCACATAAATATGGTCCGCATCCATCGTGGCCCCGATTCTCAGGCCGAAGTTCGGATCGCGGTCAGACTCCTGGTTCACACCCATGATGGGCATCCACTCCATCGGCGTCTTGGTAACCTTCACATTGGGCTCGAAGGTGAGTCCCCTGTCTCTTGACTCCGCCACAAAGACGTCCGTAGGGGCATTAAAATCCGGATTGGTCAAATAGTCTCTCTGGTCGTAATACGCGATCTTGATCAGCCCATCATCCGTCCGCACGGCAATGGCCGGCATAAACTGGGCTGTACCGTCTCCGATGGGGTTGTCATTCACCCTCGTGGGAGTAAACCAACTACTCCCAGCGTCCACCGTCTTGGCGAAGAGGACCTCCGAATCACCCCCGAACACAAAAGTGACGTTGATGTCGTCGACCTGCCAGAACTGGCCGAAGGAGTTCCCAGCAAATACCCAGGCCATCTGCACAGACGATCCCTTGAATACCGTAAGGTCAATGGTAACCGTATCCTTACGAGTTGTATTCAGAAACTGCACGAACAAAGGCAGGAATGGGAACCATGGACCGCCGTCAACGCTCAGATAGTAGTAGCCAAACCCGGGTAAAATTCCGAGCGAGGGATCATTCAGGAAGCTCCGGAAGGTCAGCAGGATCTTTGTTGGATCGGGAAGGCCAAACAGGATAAAAGTAGGCGAGACAAGGCCCGTCACATTATTAATAACAAGGGACGTTGCCATGGCCGCATACCCCGTGCCTCCAGTGAAATTCGCGAAGCCCTTATCGTCGTTCCGTTGCCACTGGTCCGAGAGAGCCCCTCCAAAAGGCGGTAAAGGGGGAACAACAACTGGGTCAACAGAATATCCAAGGTCCGGGAAAAGGCCCGGGGTGTCAAAGTCCTGGACACCACCTGTCTCCTCGAAGGCGCTATTCCAGGTGACATACCATTCCCCACTCTTCTGGGGATTGGTCGCAACAGTAGGAAAGGACCTGAGCCCGGGTATCCAGTTGAATAGAGTAGGTGTGGAAAAGTCGAAAACAGTCATCCCGCTGTATCCGGGAGGAGGATTGACCCTGTTCACCGGCCCGACCGGGACTGAATCCTTAATAGCGAATGGGAAACTGGTAGTGACCTCGTTTCCCTGGATCGTGTGAGGCCAGTAGACATAGGAAGGTGATGGAGGCGGCGGAGGCGGACTCAGATTGAGAGCGCCGTCATACTGTTCCCACGCGATAAAAACGTAGTTTGGCAGGACAGAGGGATAGGTGCTTGGACTCGCATCTATTGCGATATCCGGACCGTCAACATAAGCTGGCCCGAAAAACCCAAGGAAATTAGCTGATATGGTATTGGGATCTGTCGAAATGTTAGATACCAAACCCGGAGCTCCCCAGGCATCTAACGTGACATCATACGCCTGGACGTAGATCCGGCTCTCCACTCCGAAATCGCCAGGCTCCTCCGTGCTTCCACAGCCCTGGAAAGAGGAATCGTTCACAGCGACATAAGTCAGATAGATATTTCCGCTCGTCGGGTCAGCAGCGATCCGGGGACGAAGGAACTTCGCGCCAACAAGGAAAATATCAATGGGAAAAATGAAAGGTGCCGAATCGATGGCCAGCGCCGGAGGGTCCCAAACCAGGAGGCTGCTAAAGTACCGGGAGCGGCCCACTGCGATACCGCAACGCCCTCCCAGGGGGCCAGGAAGATAGCCGCCGCTCAGAGTGGCGAATTCAGCCGCATACCAGAAGTTGCCATCGCGGTCTGACACGACATGAGGCGGACCGAGGATCTGGTCAGGGTTCGCGGTAGAGAGAAGAAGGCTTCCGTCGTTGGGCCAGGTCTTTGCTCCGTCTTGGGAGTAAGCGTAGAGCCCGACATGGGTCGGCGTGGGCTGGTAAAATCCCCACGTGCTCTGGTAGCCGATGACCGCATTTTTATTCGACTTGGCAATGGAGGGCGTGTTCTGCGTGCACCCTCCAGGGGTTGTACAGTCTCCCTCAAAGACGGGCTGGTTTATCCTTGTAGTTGGACCCACCGTCGTGTCCACGGGATCGCCATCCGATGATGATAATAGGGAGGCGCCCGGGGCTGAAAACCCCTTTGCCGAGGCAGGCGGCGCCGCCGCGGATGGAGTGATCGTCTTTCCTGACGGCAAGACGATCTTCATTCCGGATTCGCCATAGGCAACCGGAACGTTCGCGGTCATTATAATAAGGATAAGAAAACTCAGGAGTGAGAGAGCAGTCATGCCTGACCAAAATCTCCTTGGCGACCCGTTTCGACTCATTTTTACTCCTCCTTCTCGTTGTTCAATCTCAGTCAAATGATTTTGTCCTTTATCCTTTTATCAAAGTATCAAAGGTGGGGCGATCCGGGACCGCCCCACCGCGAAACGACATTTCAGTTACGGAATGGGAAACGCACCCAGGACCGGCTTCGCCGGGACTGCAATGTTATTGATATACGGTGGAAACACATTCCCCGGCGAGAACGGATAGTATGCTGGAATGGGTGCCGGATTATCCGTTGAAGGCGGAAGCGGCGGTATCGGTCCAATGAAATCGATGCACTCGACAAAATTTTGTTCGCTGTCGATCACCGCGAGAATATACTGCCCATTCACCGGTCCAGTAGTGGAGTCCCAGTTAAAGCCGATATACTTTGTCTCTCCCGCTCTCAGAAGGTAATAGACATCCTGAGAGTAGAGGAGCGTATCGCTTGTATCCAGGTTAGCATCACTGGAGAGATAGAACGAAACCCTGAAGTAATTCTTTGTGAGATCGATCTGCGTGGTAACCAGATCCTTCGTTCCTATGTTCGTGATCCTGAGGACTCCTCTTACTGTCTGGTGGCCGTTTGAAGATGAGAAGGATGTCCATCTCCCCTCAAGATCGGGACCGACCACATTGGCAGCAAAAGTGGTCCTGTCGATGACGCTATTACATGCTCCATCCCCGTTATGCGTCACGTCAAGGTTAGCTAATCTCAAGGCGCAACCGCTTCCAGCCTTAGGATCGAAACATACAGTGATTTTCTTTCCATTGCCTGTGCCTTTCGGGACATAAACGAAACCGTTGGCAATCCAATCTTCCTGGTCGTCCGCATCTTTCCACGTCCAGGTGTATAGCGGCGATAGGGGTGATGAAAAGAGTTCAGTCAGCACTACCGCAGTAACTTTGAGCGGCACCAAATTTCCTGTTTCCTCTACCAGCACATCGAAGCACTGCGCGGGAGATCCGATGATCACATCGCCGAAGTCGTGATCATACGGAGGTGGTATCGGATAGACCGGTGCAGAACCAGGCACTACATGGCCTACCGGAGTCGCTGAGGTGATCCTCTGCTGCATATAATAGTTGATAGGATCGTCATACGTCGTCCTGATCACATTGCCGCTATTACCAACCGGGAACCCGCCACAGGCGGTGACTTGCACCACATACGTGCCGTTGGGAATCACGTCGAAGGGGAGCGTCGGCGTGCTGTTGATCGTGAAGCTTCCGTTTCCCCAGCCAGCCCACGGAAGACTGATGGCCGTTATGTGGGCGGTCGCAGTCCCGGTGTTCTTCACGGTGATATCCACCGTCCTGCAATCCTTGCAACTAACCGTCTGGTAACTCACCCTGCTCCTATGGGGCGCGTGAGGAGGCAGAGGTCCTGTAGCCGTATTGCTGATGCCGGGGTTGGGGTAAGGCGAATCGTTCTCATCTCCGAGCACTTCGGCTAAAATGTCCACGGCAGAAATGACCTGAAGGTCCGGAATCCCGATAGTGAAGGTTGCGACTGACCATTCCGACCAGGTCCAGCTACCGCCATCAACATTATCTTTATACCGGACGCACCAGTAGATGGTATCCCCAAAATTAAAGTTTCCCGCATGCTGGGGACCGGCAGAAAGTGTAGTCAGATCAATGGACGGGGTCTTGTAAAGATCGGTGCCATCGGGACAACCGGAGGGACATGTCTGAATGTCGAGGACTTTTCCAGGCCCATTCGTTGCGCAGTCGTTTGTGCTCGTGTTGGAGATCCTCCACTCGGTCCTCTGATGGAGGTCCGTCCAGATAGGGGTGCTCTCGGTGCATGTTGCAACATCCTTATCTTTGAAAATCCCATCGGTCGCAAGGATCACTGTTTTGCTGTCGACCGGGGACGGGAGAGGCGGATTCAAACCTGTTGGCTTCTCGGGCTGCGCATCTTCAAAGAGGAGATAGACGCGGCCCACATCCTGCACTGAGCCTAAATTCAGAAAAGTGCCACTCGCAACGATGTCATCAAAGGGCGCATCGTTAATATTCCCCGAGCCCACCGCCCAACCAAACGCAGCGAGGGACTCGTGGTTGTGGTATCCTATAACGTTTCCGCAAAGCTCAGCTACACCACAAATCGCATTATTGTCCCCTGGAAGGGCAATGGATTCGAAGAGAAGCTCTGTACTCGAGCCAACGCCAGAATAGCGGGTCGCTGTCGCAAGGGTCAGAAGTGAAGAGTCAGGATTATAAGAGAAGTCGCTCGTAAAGGCATAGACCTGACCGCTGCCTTCGACAAACACAGGCCCGGGGAGCACCACCTCATCATGAGGGGCACCGACGATAATATCGAGTACCCCGTCACCGTCAATGTCTCCAAGGGCGAGGGAGGCCCCGAAGTGCCCTCCACCATAGCTAAAGTTGGGGCTGATCATGGCATATTTCAAAGTGCCGGTATTGTCCTGTACGTATACAGTTCCAAGGTCGGTATACTGTGTAAGGACTAAGTCTTCCAAAGGAGCTCCAACAATCAGCTCATCGAAGCCATCATTTGTTAATCCGAGGCCGCCGACGATCGTTCCCACATCTCCTGCCACGATCGCCGAACCATACTGGGAACCAGCCTCCACGGCTACGAATGGCGGCGGGAGCACGGGTTTGTCTATAGCTGTAGCCGTGGGGCCACCACTGAGGTCCCAAAAGTAAACCCTTCCCACCTGAGTGAAAGTGGTTGGACCAACAACAACATTAAAACCCGGAGCGCCAACGATGGGGTCCTTTTGTCCGGTGCCGTGGTGAAGCATATCCCCCATGGCCACTGCATATCCATACCACATATCGGTCTGGAATACCCCCGGATCCAATTCCGTTGGATCGGCGGTGCTTGTTCCCGAATTCCATTTAAAATGGTAAGCTTTACCTCGGCTCGTATACCGATTGGCGGAAAGATCGTAGACCTCCTCGAACGGAGCTCCCACGATCAGCTCGTCGGCTCCGGCCGTATCTGTGGGTCCAGCGGCAACCGCAAAACCAAAACTGGCGTCGTCCTGGCCCAGCCCGGGTTTGTCAATGGTAATGACGGTGGTGTAGCCGCTGTCTCCCGTAAACACGTACACCTTCCCTTCACGGGCATTGGGCGTCGATTCGCTGCCATTGTCAAATGGAGCACCGACGATGATGTCGGGTTTAACGCCCCCAGTGAAATGACCGATCGCCACTGAAAAACCAAATTTCACCGCACGGGCGGTCCCCGGATAGGTAAGAACTTTAATAATACATCCCCCTGACCCATCAAAGACGTAAACCCTGCCCTGGTTGGTTACGGTCCCTTCCTTATAAAAAGGAACACCAACGACGACATCCGCATAGCCATCGCCGTTCAGGTCTTTCACCGCCAGAGAGTAACCAAACTGGACTCCGCTCTCGATATCAGCAACAGGAAGATCGAGAATCGGCGGTGGAGGGTACAGTGGAAAATGAGGCGTCGCAGCGAATGAGGGAGAGACAACAAGGAGAAGGGAGAGTACTGATAGCAGACAAAAAAAGGAAACTTTTCGCATCTTACTTCCTCCTTTCGAGAATCCTTTACAAGGCTTTACGTTTTCCGGGTTTCTCTTAACAGTCATGGACTGCAATTTACACGCTTCCTCAGTACCTGATAAGAGTTGATGCAATGAATTCCGGTGACGTCGACAAGGAAACAAAAAAGCCTGTAAATTCGTTCCCTCCTCACAGGCTTTTCTGTTTCTGTCAACTCTGTTCACCCCCAAAAAGAACTGAAAAGCAATTTCTTTAGAATTGGTTTTAATGTCTGTCAGTTTTGCACATCTGAAAAGATTTGTCAAGCATAAAATTAAAATTTTTTAATTTTTTTTGCCATTGAAGACGGATAGTTAACAAGCAATTCCTGTGCCATGCGGTTATTTTTTCAACAACCCATTAAAATCCATTAGAAAAACCTAATCTTCATCCTGCCTCCTGCTTTCTTCCTGACCGGGGAAAAATTACAAAATGGTAAAATATTTGCCGGTATTGGCAAAAAATGAACGAGATTCGCCATCTCGAGCCCTCCAACCTGATCAACAGCAGTGTGCCCACCACCATTATCTCCCCCGGATATTCCTCCGAATTCAACATAATGCCCCATGCTCGGAGGGCACTCCCGAACCATGAAAATCTCCTTTAATTTCCCTCTCCCGCTGGCGGGAGAGGGTGCGGGTGAGGGTGGGACATTGCGGGTTTCCCCCTCACCTCAATCCTCTCCCCCGGAGGGGAGAGGAGGTATTTGGGGTTATTTTCTAACTAATGCCCCATGCCCGGAGGGCACCCTCGAACCATGAAAACATCCGGATCCGCAGGTCAGGAGACCTGCGACTACCCGGGGTAGGTTCGGGT
>Ga0209777_10002616_pt1 | contig 23347 bp, 27 predicted proteins | sample FrelakmetHBP12HB_FD_187147 | JGI IMG/M metagenome (GOLD analysis project Ga0209777, IMG submission 187147) | Freshwater lake sediment microbial communities from the University of Notre Dame, USA, for methane emissions studies -HBP12 HB (SPAdes)... | ecosystem: Environmental > Aquatic >...
TACATATAGTACATCTGAAAGACTTGCAACATTATCATTTAAATTATTAATTGATTATCCACAACAATTAATTAATTATAGAGGAAAAGATAATTTTCAAAAAACAGCAGCAGAATTTTTTGCTTTTGGTGGTCAAGGAAAGCCACCTGATATTCCAAATATTTCTGAATTAGAAAATCAAAAACAAAAATTAATAGAACAAAGAGACTCAATACATCCAACAAAACAATTAATAAATCCCCAATTACCTTTTGGTAAAGAATTATCATTTTTCTTTCCAAACGATGTACCTGCTAAAGGAACAGAATCAACTTCAGTTTCAAATATAATTATTAATGGATATGAAATAGATAGTATTACAGAACCATATCCAAACAGTCATCTTAATATTGATTTTTATGAAGCAATTTATGATCAAATAAAATTATTTTTAGATATTAATACAAATGCATCTCTTTCAAATGATGAGAATAAATATGCAAATATTAATTTTGTTAATTTGGAAATAATAGGTTCTGCAACATTATTATATCATAATACAAAAGATCAAGCACAGTATAATAAAGATTTAAGTCAAAGAAGAATAGATGCGATGAAAGCATATATTGAACAAAGATTTAAAAGTATATTTAATACAGAAAAAGCACCAACAGATTTTGAAGGATTTAAATATATAACATATGCACAAGGTTCAAGTCAATCATCTTCTGAAAATGGTACTGTAGCAACAATTAATAGTCTCGGTGCAAAAGAAGAAAGGGCTGTAAAAATTAGATTTTCATCTAATGGAAATATACAAACAAAAACAGTTGGGATAACCAATGAAGATAAAAATAATATTAAAATTTTAAATGATCAAATTATAGCAATACAAACTTTAATAGATTCAACAAAAAGAAGATTATCTGGATATTCACCATGTATATTCAACTTACCACAAGTAGAAGATGGAATTCCAAAAGGATTCAGAAGTATTAATGATAATATATTTTATCCAGTATTTCATTCTCAAACATCAGAAGATTTTCATCGAAGATTAACTTTTTTACATCAGTGTACAAGACAAGGAACTGCTATTCGTAAAGCACGTGATGAAGGTTCATTAAGTGCAAATAATTCAGTATTTGGTCGTCAACCAGTATGTATTTTCCGTTATGGTGATTTTTTTCATACAAAGATAATTATTGATAATATTTCATTTCAATATGAAGAGTCACCTTGGGATTTAAATCCTGAAGGTATGGGAATGCAACCAATGATTGCTGATATTACAATTCAAATGAAAGTTATTGGTGGTCAATCGCTTAAAGCACCTATTGATGCTCTTCAGAATGCAGCAACATTTAATTATTATGCAAACTCAACATATAGTAATAGTGATTTATATAAAACTCCAAAAAATATGGAATCTATGCAAGTAGCATATAATAAAGATATTAAAACGAAACAAACTCAACAAGCGTTAAATAATTTAGTAGAAGAAAATATGAATTTTTAAAAAATATATTATAATAAATAAAACAATATACTAATGTCAAATATAGATTATGATAGATATGAATTAGTAAGAAATTCAAGTAATACAATTGATCAATTACCTTTTGTTTCAATACCTATTAATCCAACGGATAAATATGAAGAATGGATTGATGGTAGAAGTAGGATGGATAAATTATCTCAACGATATTATACTAACCCTCTTTATGACTGGATAATTATGTATGCTAATCCTGAATATATTTCTGAATTTGATATACCGGATGGAACTATAATCAGGATACCATTTCCATTGGAAAAAGCAAAGCAGGATTATGAAAATGAAATTAAAAAAATAAAAACAGCATAAATCCTTTACTTTTTCATATTTTTTTTATATTTTTGTTTTTATTTAATTTTTTAATGAAGAATAATATAATAGTGGTTTTTTCATCTCATTTACCTAAAATTGATACTGATAATTTTATTCAACATATAAATGATACTATTGGTATTGATCATGAGGTATATTGTTATCCTAATTTTAATCAATATTCATTAAGTGAAATTTATAATAAAGCAATGGAAGAACATGCTAATGATAATTCAATTATGGTCTTTGTGCATCATGACGTGATTTTTCGCACACAAAACTGGGGTAAAAAACTTTTAAAAATATTTAATAATACAAAATATTCTATTATTGGACTTGCTGGCAGTATCACAATGTATGATCATGGTTGTTGGTGGCTAACAGAAGATATGAAAAATATGAGTAAAAATAATATGATTGGGAGAGTTTGGCATACAAATGGTTTAAGAGAATGGTGTTCAGATTATAATTCTAAATATTATTTAAAAGAAGTTTGTGTAATTGATGGTCTTTTTATTGCTGTTGATATAAATAAAATTGTAAATAAATTTGATGAAAATATTAAGGGGTTCCATTATTATGAAATAGATTTTGCAATAAATAATTATTTAGATGGATGTGATATTGCCGTTACAAATTCAATAAATGTATTACATAAATCAATTGGTGTTACAAATAAATCTTGGGAAGAAAATAGAAAACAATTTATAGAAAAATATAAAGAGTATTTACCTATATATCTTAAATAATGGAAAAAAAGTGGACAAAAGAAAATTGTATTATTGCAGCAAAAAAATGTAAAAGTCGAAGTGATTATAAAAAAAGATTTGCAGGTGCTTGGGATTCGGCATTTAATAATAAATGGTTAAATGAAATATATAGTTATTTAGAAAACCCAAATAATATAACATATAAATGGACTAAAGAAAATTCTAAATTAATATGTGATAAATATAATATATATTCTGAATTTATAAAAAATGAACCAAAAGTATATGATTTTTTAAAAAGAAAAAAATGGATAGATAAATTTTGTGAACATATGATTAGATTAAAAGAAAAAAATAATTATTGGACTAAAGAAAGATGTTTAGAATGTGCTTTAAGATATACTACAAAAAAAGATTGGTCGAGATATTCATATAAATCATATAGAGCAGCTCATAAAAATAATTGGGTTGAATATTGTAGTTTACATATGAAAAAGTTAGGTAGTAATTATTATAGATTAATATATTCATTTGAATTTAATGATAATTCAGTATATGTAGGATTAACTTATTTTCCTGAAAATAGAAAAGAATATCATTTAACTAATGAAAAAAGTTCAGTTTTTAAATATATTCTTAAAACAAATAAAACACCTATTTTTAATATATTAACTAAATATATGAAAAAAGAATTAGCATCAAAATTTGAAGGAAAAATTTTAAAAAAATATAAAAAAGAAGGTTGGAATATTTTAAATAAAATTAAAACGGGTGGTTTAGGAGGTAATACATTTATTTGGAATAAAAATAAATGTATTTTAGAAGCAAAAAAATATAAAACAAGAGGAGAATTTAAAGAAATATGTCCATCTGGATATTCTTCTGCAAGAAGACATGGTTGGATAAATAAATGTTGTAATCATATGAAATATATACAATTACCAAATGGTTATTGGAAGGATAATAAAGATATTTGTATAGAAGAAGCTAAAAAATATAAAAAAATGCATCATTTTAAAATTAATTCTAGCGGTGCATATAATGCTGTTGTTAAAAATGGTTGGTATATTGAATTTAAAGAAATATTTAATAATAAATAAATTATATGCCAATAAAAGTAGATAAAATAAAAGATGGTTTACCTATTTCAGTAATAGTACCATTAAGTAAAAAAAGACAAACTTTTTTTAATGAAATTGTTCTTCCAATGATAGAGGCAAATGATCCTATTGAAATTATTATAAATGATAATGAAGGATTAGCTCCAAAAAAACGTAATGATGGTTTTTTAAAATCAACACAACCATATATTTTCTTTGTGGACGATGATATTCTTTTATCAAAAAATTTACTTAATAGAATGTATGATAAATTAAGAATAGAAGAATTAAGAAGTGATTCTACTATTGGTTATGCTTATTGTAGTTATTATGGAATAGTACTTCATCCAGATACTCATCCTTTAAAACAGAATTTTCAAATTAATGCAATTCCTTTTGATGGGAAAAAACTTAAACAGGGGAATTATATTTCAACCATGTCTTTAATAAAAAGAGAATATTTTCCAATGTTTGATGAATCATTAAAAAGATTGCAGGATTATGATTTATGGTTGACGATGCTTGAAAAGGGAATTCAAGGTGTGTTTGTTCCAGATACTAAATTTTATGCCTTTTATTTAGATGAAGGAATTACAGCAAATACCAATATTAGTGAACAAGATGCATATATAGAATTGATAAAAAAACATAAACTTGGAATGTAACTAGTGAAAGATAGTAATCATATATATAATTTGATTGATAGAATTTTAATTGAAAAACGACCAAATTGGGGATATGTTGAAAAATCGTTTTTTGTTGAAGATTTAATAAATGATTTTGGGTATTTATTGGAAACAGATGAAGATATAATAGAAAAAGTGATTGAAATTTTAGATGATAATAAATAATTATAATAAAAGTTAAATTTTTATTTTTTTATAGTATTTATGTTAAAGAAAAGTAATGGCATAAATGTTAAAATCTTATAAATATAAGTTATTACCTAATGAAAAACAAATTGTTTTATTAAATAAACATTTTGGATGTATTAGATTTGTTTATAATTATTTTCTTAATGAAAGAAAAAAAGAATATGAAACAAATAAAAATTCTTTAAATTATTATGATAATGCTAAATCTTTAACAGAATTAAAAAAACAAGAACAATATGTTTGGTTAAATGAAATTAATTCACAATCATTACAACTTTCATTAAAACATTTAGATACTGCATATATTAGATTTTTTAAGAAAAATGCTTTATTCCCGAAATTTAAATCAAAGCATAATAAGAATTCTTTTTGTATACCACAAGCAGTTAAATTAATTAAAGGTAAATTAGTGATTCCTAAATTTAGTGATCCTATTAATATAATATTACATAGATTATTTAAGGGACAAATAAGACAATGCACAATTAGTAAAACTCCCACTAATGAATATTTCGTTTCTATATTGGTAGAAACCACTAATACTCCCTTACCTAAGACAGGTAAAATAATAGGTATAGATTTAGGATTAAAAGATTTTGTCATTACTTCTGAAGGATATAAATATAAAAATAACAGATATACTAAATCCTATGCCAAAAAATTAAAATTAGAACAACAACATTTAAGTAGAAAAATAAGAAATAGTTTTCATTATAACAAACAAAAATTAAAAGTAGCAAAAATACATAAGAAGATAACCAATTCTCGTATTGATATGTTACATAAGGTAAGTACTGATTTAATAACTAAGTATGATACCATAATATTAGAGGATTTGAATATTAAAGGGATGTCAACAAGATGTAAACCAAAACAGAATGGAAATGGCAAATATTTACCAAATGGACAATCTAAAAAATCTGGATTAAATAAATTAATATTAGATACTTCTTGGGGTAAATTTATTGAAATGTTAATTTATAAAGCTGATTGGAACAATAAACAAATAGTTAAAATTAATAGATTTTTTCCAAGTAGTAAAACTTGTAATCATTGTGGTTGGATAAATCAGAATCTAAACCTTTCCATAAGAGAATGGAATTGTAGTAATTGTAACATTCATTTAGATAGGGATTACAATGCTGCTAAAAATATTCTTAACGAAGGATTAAAAATATTATCGTCAGGGACTGACGATTATAGACGTAGAGGTGAAATAAGACCAACAACAGTTGGCACAACCAATGAAACGTTTAAAATTCTTAATTAATTTAAGAAGCCAATTAATTTTTAATAATAGGTAGTTCACTAAACCGGAGGATATACATATTTGGTATAATTATTCAGGAATTGGGCAAGAATTTTTTAAAAATAAAGAAATAAAGGTATATAAATGATCAGTGTAATTTTAAATGTATATAAAAGACAATATACTCTTGAACATCAAATTCAGGCAGTATTAAACCAATCAATATCCACTAAACCGGAGGATATACATATTTGGTATAATTATTCAGGAATTGGGCAAGACCCCCCTAAAAATAAAGAAATAAAAGTATATAAATGTAATTGGAATACTAAATTTTTTGGACGGTTTACAATACCATTATTATGTCAAACACCATATATTGCAATGTTTGATGATGATATTCTTCCCGGAAAAGATTGGTTAAAGAATTGTTTAGATACAATTGAAAATCCAGAAACAAATGGAATATTAGGCGGTAGTGGTATTATATTAATAAGAAAATTATATGATCCACATATAAAAGTGGGTTGGAATGGTATAAAATCAGATAAAGCAGAACGAGTAGACCTTACTGGGCATGGATGGTTTTTTCGTCAAGAATGGACTAAATTTTTGTTTTATGATAAGATAATTAATTGGGATAATGGAGAAGATATTGCCTTTTCATATTTAGCACAAAAATATGGTAATATAAATACGTTTGTTCCACCTCATCCAATAAATAAGATTAATATGTGGTCTTCTGATCCAATTTTTGGTGGAAATGTTGGTTCAGATAGTAATGCATCATATATTATTAATGAAAATCATAATTCTGAACGAAATGAATTATGTAAATATTATATTGAAAATGGTTGGAAAACGGTTAATAATATACAATGAAAACATTTAAAGGGGATTTTGATAAATTTTATAATAAAATAAAAAATCATGAATCATTTGCTCTTTCAAGAAATAATGATGGTGAAATGACTATTTTATTTAATGAGTTTATTGATTTAACAAAAAAATGTAATGGTGAGTTTATATATGATCCTAATAATAAAGATCATGCTTTTTATAGAAATAAATTATTAGAATCAGCACAATATAAAGACGATAATTATTACGTAGGAATTGGGTGCAGGTGTTGCTTAAATGATGAAAAACATGAAAGATTAAAAAAATTAACAGGGCAGGATGAAGAACATTTAACTTGGGGAAATATTTTTGTAAATTCAAATTATCCGTTATATGTTAGTAAAATTATAACTTTATTTAATGAATATAATATAGTAATGATTGTTAATGAAAAGGCAAATATAAATCTATTACCCTTTTTAAATAAAATAGTTAAAGTTTTTAGAGTAGGTACTAATGCTTGGATTAATAATTATAATTTAGTTAAAGAATTAAACGATTGGATAAAAGATAATAAAATTGAGAATCATATGTTTTTAATAGCTGCCGGCCCATTTACTAATATATTAATTCTTGAAGCACATAAAACCGAAAAAAATAATACTTATTTAGATGTTGGATCAACATTAGATTCCATCATGGGATTGGGTATGACAAGGTTATATTTAGCTGGCAATCCTTTAACTTTGCATAAAATTTGTATTTGGTAATTATGATACAGATTGTTTATACAAATTCAAAATGTTCTGATTTATGGGAAATGTTTATTGGTGAAAATAATAAATATTGTAATATACCTTTGTATTTTATTTCAGATGTAGAAATACCAGAAAAAAAATATATGACTTATATTTATACTAATGATCAACCATATTATAAAGTATGGATAAAAGCAATAAATCGTTTTTTGGGTACTTATATTAATAATGTTTTTTTTATTTATTTACAGGAAGATTTTATATTATATGATAAGGTTAATGAAGATAGAATTGATGAGTATACTAATTTTCTTAAAAATAATCAAGAGTATTCTTTTGTTAGATTATTAAAATCAGGAAGGTTAGGGGATAAAAAAATAACTGAAACATTATATGAAATTGAATCTTCAAATGGAAATATTTTTGCAATGCAAGCTACAATATGGAGAACAGAAGATTTTATTAAATTATATAATGAAGTAAAAGATAATAAATGGTTTGAAAATGAAAATTATAGAAAGACAATGATTAATCTGAATATGAAAGGTTTATATCATTATGATGGCGAAGAGAAAAGGGGAAAACAACACTGGAATAGCAATACATATCCAAATATTTCAACTGCTCTAATTAAAGGTAAATGGAACCTAAGTGAATATAATAAAGAATTATCTTCTTTATTAACGAAACATAATATTGATCCAAATAAAAGAGGAATTTTATAATGAAAATTTATGCAATTTTTTATACTGATGATAAATATAAATCAAGGGAAAAACCTCTTTTAGAATTATTAAAAAATATTGGTTTTGATGATGTTTATAATTATAATAGAGAATGGTTAATAACAACTGATTTTTATTTGGAAAATAAAGAAATTTTAGATATGTCAAGAGGTGGTGGTTATTGGTTGTGGAAACCATATATTATTATTGAAACAATGAAAAAAATTGAAAATAATAATGTTGTTTTTTATCTTGATGCTGGTGATAATATTAAGAAAGATATTTTAAATGAAATAAAATCTTATATGATTATCAATGATTATATTATTACTAATTTAAATGATAATAGAGGATTAAATAAATTTGCAACAAAAAGAGATTGTTTTATTTTAATGAATTGTGATGAAGAAAAATATTATAATGTACGACAAATTGAAGCGGGCATCTTGGTTTTTAAAAAAACAGAATTTAATATTAATTTTTTAAATGAATGGTTATTCTTTTGTAAAAATAAAAATATTATTACAGACTTTCCAAATATTTTTGGTGAAAATTTTAATGGGTTTTCTGATCATAGACACGATCAAAGTATTTTATGTAATTTAACTGTTAAATATAATATGAAATATAGCAATGTTTTATTACCACATATAGATTATAATGTTTATATTCCAAATTAATTATGATATCAATAAATTTAACAATTTTTAATAAAGGATTTTTAATTGAAAGAGTAGTTAATGCCATTAAAACAATGACGACATCTGAATATGAATTAATTATTGTTTTAGATGGTTGTATTGATAATTCTGAAAATATAGTATTAGAATTTTTTAAAAATAACAAAAATATTAAACATAAAATTTTTTATGCTGATAATATTTTTGAAACTAAAGCAAATAATATTGCAGCAAAAAATAGTGAAGGAGATATTATAATTATAGTTCAGGATGATATAATAGTAAATGAATATGGATGGGATAAACGATTAATAAAACCAATATTGAATTTTGATGATGTAATATCAGTAAGTGCAAATTGTGCACATGATTGGATTTATAACCCAAATAATAAATCAGAAAAATTAAATTATTATCCTAATGATTATTGGTGTGACATATTAAAAGATGTTAATCATGTAAGAAGGGGTGAAATACCAAGAGATATTTTTGCTATACGTAGTACAAGTAATAGAGGACCATTAGCAATAAAACATATAGATTTTGAAAGATTAGATTATTTTGATGAAGCATTTTCACCCCAAATTGATGATGATCATGATTTACATTATAGAGCATTTGAAAATTTAGGTAAAATAACTGGATTATATTGGATAGATTTTATTAGTGAAGGACATTGGGGTGCAACAAGAAGCGGGAATTCATATTCTTGGTTGTTACCAACTACACATAAAAATCAAAAATTGTTATGGAATAGGCATAAAATTCAGATATTAAATATCAGATCGGCAGAAAATAGAATATTATTATGAAAATACAACCATCAGACTCTAAATTATGGTATCAATTAAATGGGGATAATACTTATCGTATTAATTATGAATTAAATTCAAATTCAATTGTTATAGATATTGGAGCAAGACTTGGAGAATGGTCAGATTTAATAAAACAAAAGTATGGTTGTAATATATATTGTTTTGAAGTAATAAAAGAATTTTGTGAGCAATTAAAATTAAAAAATTATATAGTTTTTAATTATGCAGTAGTTGATAAATTTGGTATTATTAACTTAGGTATATTTGAAAGTGAAGCATCTATATTATATGATAAAAATGATACAAATAGAATTATAACTATTGAATCAATACCAGCTTCTGAAATATTTAAATTGATTAATAAGAATGAAATTGATTTAATGAAAATTAATGTAGAAGGAGCTGAATATTCTATATTAAATAATTTAATTGATAATAATTTAATATCGAAAATAAAATTATTACAAATACAATTTCATTTGATTGAAAATTATGTAAATTTGTATAATGATGTTGCAAAAAAATTAGAAAATACTCATAAAATAACTTGGAGATTTCCATTTATTTGGGAAAATTGGACAATAAAATAAAATGAAAAAAACATATTCGCAAGGTGGTCAAGATTTATTTGTATTATCATTTTTTGATAATAATTATAAAGGTACTTTTGTAGATATTGGATGTTATCTTCCGGAACATATAAATAATACATTATTATTAGAAGAACAAGGATGGTGTGGAGTATCTTTAGATATTCAAGATTTATCAAATGATTGGAAAATCAGACGATCTCCTTTTATTTGTGGAAATGCATTACATTATAATTATAAACCATTATTTATTAAATATAATATGCCAAAAGTAATTGATTATTTATCTTTGGATATTGAAGGTAATGGGGATAGATTTTTAGCACTTAAAAGGGTATTTGAATTTGGGTATGAATTTAAAATAATAACTATTGAACATGATGCTTATCGAAAATATGAAGAAACTGAACGTACCCCCCAACGTGAATTTTTATTAAAGAAAGGATATTTTTTATTATGTTCAAATGTTTCATTGGTAGCAAATACACCATATGAAGATTGGTGGATAAATAGTAAATATTTAGATATTAATAATTATCAATATCTTTTATCTGACAATTTATTATATACAGAGATTTTAGAAAGAATTGAAAAAAATATAAAAATTAGGAAAAATAATATAGAAGATATTAAATATAAGAAATGGATTGAAGCACAAAAAAGCGAAAGTAAACATCATGTAGAAAAATTTGATACTACATTAAATGATAGAGCTGGTATTGAACATTATAATTTATATATGAATTATTTTAAACTATTAGGATTAAATATTGATATTAAAGAACAGTCAGTTTTAGAAATAGGACCAGGTAAAATAGCAGCATTATGTTTTTGTAAAAATTATGGTAAATCGTATATTATTGAACCCCTTATTTTGGAAGATACTTTTGATTATTATAAATCAAAAAATATTACTGTAATTAATGAACCAGCAGAAACTTCTGAAATAGTAAAAGTTAATCAAGTATGGTTATTTAATGTATTGCAACATGTTATAGACCCGTTTATTCTTATTGAAAAAATAAAAAAATGTGGAGAAATTATTTATTTTTTTGAACCCATTGATTGTCCTACAGACGATAAACATATACATATATTAACTGAAGAATTTTTTGTTAATGTTTTTAATCGGGAAAGTGTAAATAGGTATAGAGGAAATTCAATAAAAAATTTTCATACTGCTGATTGTGCATATGGTAAATATATAATAATATAAAATAAAATTAAAATTATGAAAATTGCATTATGTCTTGGAAATTATGCTTCATGCGGAAAATGGGGCAAATATGCTTACAGAACAACATGTTCACTTTTAAAGGAAGAAATTATAAATAAAAATGAAAATGTTGATGTATTTTTACATTGTAATGAACCACATTTAAAAAATGAACTTATTGAACTCTATAATCCTGTTGATTATATTTTTGAGGATCAAATAAATTTTTCTGAGGAAATAAAAAATTTAGATAAATCACATTATGGCGGTCATCCGGGAGCATTAACTTATCAAAGATTATTTGGCATGATGTATAGTAGATATGCAGTGGGGCAATTAAAATCAAAAAACGAAGAAAAAAATAATTTTAAATATGATTGGGTTATTTTTTCAAGATATGATTTAACTGGAATGTCAAATAAATTATATTTTGATAGTAATTTTGATAATAATTATTTATATATTCCAATGCATGCACAATTAAATACTGGACCGGGAGATGTTTGGTTTTATTCTAAGTCAGAAATTATGGATATGGTACTTTCATTATATAAACATTTAGTAACATATTTAAGTGATAATAGTGATTATATTTATACTGCTATTAATCATTGGATTGATTCAAATGCTGATGATTATTTAAGTGTTGAAATATTAAAACCTGCTAATGAAAAAGCTACTAAAATGATAAAAATACCGTCAAATGTATTATCAAATGCACATCCATTATATAAATGGCACTTTTATGTTAATAATTTATGGTCTTTAGATAAAATAAAATTTGTTAATTCAGATGAAAGAATATTTAGAGGAGAACCACATAAAAGTATTATTAGGAGAGAACCATTAAATAAATAAAATATATGAAATATATAGTAACCACAACCATTAATTCACCAACAGAAGCAATACTTAAATTTTGTGAAAAAGCAGGTTGGTGTTTTATAATTGTTGGTGATTTAAAAACACCACATGAAGAGTATCAAAAATTAGAAAAAGAATATATTGGAGAAAAAATAAAATATTTAACACCGCAATATCAAGAAGAAAATTATAAAGAATTAAGTGATAGTATTGGATGGAATACAATATCTCGCAGAAATATTGGAATTGTTGAAGCATATAATTATGGAGCTTCTATAATAGCAATTGTGGATGATGATAATATTCCATATGATAATTGGGGAAAATATGAAAATTTATATATTGATAAAGAAATTATTGTTGATTTATATGAACCTAAAACAGATGTTTTTGATCCATTATCAGTAACTAATCATAATTATTTATGGCATAGAGGATTTCCGATTGAATATGTAAAAGATAAAAATATGCTTAAATATAAAGGAAAAATAAAAAGAAAAGTTTTAATACAAGCCGATTTATGGGATGGTGATCCTGATATAGATGCTTTTGCAAGAATAATTTATGATCCAATTGTTAAATTTAATATTATACAACCATATTGTTCAAATAAGATATCTCCATTTAATACACAAAATACTTTTTTATCAAGAGAGGTAATTCCATATTATATTTTATTTCCATTTATTGGAAGAATGGACGATATTTGGGCATCATATATGATAGAAACTAAATTTCCAAATTCATTAATATATAATAGTTCAAGTGTATATCAAAGGAGAGAAAGGAAGGATTATATGAACGATTTTGAAAAGGAACTTTTAGGATATAGAAAATCTTTGGATTTTATTGATAAATTAAGTAATATTGAAAAATATTTTAAAGAATTTTTACCAGAAGAAGCAATTAATTTTTATAATATTTATATTAAACAATTTAATAATACACATAATGAAAAAAATTAAAAAATTAACAGATGAAGATTATGAATTTCTTTTTAAAAGAACGCCACGTATTTGTTTAGATTTTATTATTTTAAATAATAAAAATAAATTTTTATTGGTTAAAAGAAAAATAGTACCATATAAAAATTTTTGGTGTTTTCCGGGGGGAAGAATTTATTATAAAGAAACTATAGAAGAAGCATTATATCGAATAATTAAAACCGAATTAAATATTTATATTGTAAACTTTAAGTTTATTGGGAACATGGAAATTATTAATGATGGGAATTATCTTCATTCAATTTCTATGGTTTATAAACGTAAAATTTCTAATAATTGTATATTGTCTGATATAAGGATAAATGAACAAGCAAATAATTTTGAATTTTTTGATAAGATTCCAAATAATATGCATCCAATACATAAAAATTTTTTAATAGAAAATAATTTTATTTAATTAATAACATATATAATGAAGAAAATTTTAATTCTTGGTGGTGGGGGTTTTATTGGTGGTCATTTAGCAAAAAGACTTAAATCGGAAGGAAATTGGATACGAATTGTGGATTTAAAAAAACATGAATATTTTAGTGAAAAAGAAATTTGTGATGATTTTATTCAGGATGATTTAAGAAATCCAAATTTAGTATCAAGTATAATGTATACTCCTTGGCAACGAGGAATAGAAGATATAAAAAATTCTTATGATGAAGTTTTTCAACTTGCAGCAATGATGGGAGGAGCCGGATTTATTTTTACGGGAGAACATGATGCAGATGTAATGCACGATTCGGCATTAATAAATTTAAATGTTGCATATGAAGCAACAAAAAAGAAAGTTAAGAAATTATTTTTTAGTAGTTCAGCTTGTATTTATCCTTCTTATAATCAGAAAGACCCGAATAATCCTAATTGTAAAGAATCATCAGCATATCCTGCCGATCCGGATTCGCCATATGGTTTAGAAAAATTATTTAGTGAAAAATTATATATGTCATTTAATCATAATTATGGATTAAATATTAAAATAGCAAGATTTCATAATATTTTTGGAATATGTGGTCCTTTTCAAGGTGGTAAAGAAAAAGCTCCGGCAGCATTTTGTAGAAAAGTTGCTGAAACAAAAAATGGGGATAGTATTGAAATTTGGGGATTAGGAGTTCAAACTAGATCATTTTTATATATTGACGAATGTGTTGAAGCAGTTTTAAGATTAATGAAAAGTGATTTTAGTGGTCCTGTTAATATCGGTTCTGAAGAAATGGTAACTATTAATAAATTAGCGGAAATGATAATAAAAATTTCGGGAAAAAATTTAAGTATTCATAATATTTATGGTGATGAATTTTTTAATAAATATGGTTATAAATGTCCCCTTGGTGTATGGGGTAGAAATTCGGATAATAAACTATATAAAGAAAAAATTGGATGGGAAGTAAGTCAACCATTGGTTGTTGGATTAGAAAAAACATATAATTGGATTAATGAAATGGTAAGAAAAAAATTATGATAGATATAATAGAATATAATAATAAAACATATCCTTATTTTCAAACAATTGGTAAAGCTTCACAATTTGCAATTCCATATGCATTACACATATGTAAGGGTGTTGGTGTTGATGTTGGATGTAAAAATTTAGAATGGGCATTCCCCGGAGCAATACCAATTGATATTATTTTTGATGATGGTTATCATGCAATGAATTTACCAAATATAGATATTGATTATATATTTAGTTCTCATTGTCTTGAACATATATTAGAATGGGTTGATGTATTAAATTATTGGGATTCAAGATTAAAAAAGGGGGGGGTAATTTTTCTATATTTACCACATTATTCACAAGAATATTGGCGACCTTGGAATGATAGAAAACATGTTAATATTTTTACACCAGGATGTATGAGAGATTATTTCCAAGATAAAAATTATTCAAAAATATTTGTAAGTGGTGTTGATTTAAATAATAGTTTTATGGTTATGGTTGAAAAATAAATATGGAAAATAAAAAAATTGTAATTCATCAACCATCGAAATATGGTGATTTTTTGAATCTTATACCGATTGTTCAAAAATTAATGGAAAATGGTTATGAGGTTTGGTATCCCCATTGTTCAACAACTAAAGAATTAATACCATATTTTAATAATATAAAAACATTTATAATTGGACCTGTAGATATATATTTTTCTCAATTATTTGCAGAAGGTTATAATGCAAAACTTATTAATTGTCAAACATCACCAAAATATGATTCACTTTGTACAATATATGGTGGCAAACTTTTTATTGAAGAATTAAAATATTATGTTGTTAATGATAATGTTGAATTAAATATTGAATATAAAGATAAGTATAATTTTATGTGGAATCATAATCAAGAAAAAGAATTAAAATTATTACAATTGTTAAATATTAATAATAATGAAGAATATATTGTAACACATACTATTGGAGAGAATGGTAGAATTAGTATTATGCCCATAGAAGAAAAACGAAGAAGAATTGAAGTAGAAAAAATTCCGGGTTATACATTATTAGATTGGTATTTAGTAATAGAAAAATCACAAGCAGTTTATACAATACAAAGTTCAGTACAATGTTTTGTTGATAGTATTAAATATAAATTGAATAATAAACCAATGTTTTTATTAAATGATACTTCAAATCCAGATAGATTACTAGTACCTGCATATGGATGGAATTTTAAATATTTTGTTAATAAAAGATTAAGATAATACATGAAAGTTGCTTTTGCACATAATGTTTTTGATAGATTTAAAACATTAAAAGAAACCATTAATATTGAGAAAAGTTTTTTTCCAGAGTCACAGATAAATGTTGCTTGTAATAGTTATAAAAATGATGAATTTTTTAATCAGATATCAAATGTAAATATTAATTATTATTTTGAAACACCGCAACATAAAATAGGTTGTGTTAATGGATTAATTTTATCATGTAATATGGCATTAGAGAAAGAATTTGATGTTTTAATATTTTCACATGATGATGTTAGAATAGTTCCAAAATATATAGATGTGATTATGAATCATATTAATAATCTATTTTTAAATAATTTTGATATTATATATAGAAACCCTGAATGGATTGCAACTGATTATGCAATGATGGAAGTGGTTTTTATGAATAGAAAAGCTGTTGAAAAATTGTTTTCAAATATAAAACTTTTAAAAATTGAATCAGAAATAGGATTTTATGGTGATAGTATTTCTCCTGAATTTTGGTTTTATAATATAATAAAAAATAGGGATTTAAAACCAAATGTTATAAGATATAAAAATGACATAGAAATATCTGAACAAATGGGATATGAACATTTAAATGTAGGATTAAGAGGATGGAAAGATTGAAAAGAAAAGATTTTCAATCATCATATTTTGATGGTTTTAATAAATTATTAGGTGTAACCGAAATGGAATTAATGGATTATTATGATGAATCTAAATATGGCGGATATCCAGAAGAACCAGCAGGTAGTGTATGGGAAAGCGAAGGTAAATCAATATATTGTCTTATTCGAATAATAAAACCAAAAAAAATTTTAGAAATTGGTAATTTTTTAGGTAAAAGCACCAATCATATATTACAAGCAGTTGAAATGAATGGTTTTGGAGAAGTTACTTTAATTGATATAAAAGAATATTTAGAATATAATAAATTACATTCTCAAAATTTTAATAGAATAATTGATGATTCATTGAATTTATTATCTAAACCATTTGAATATAATCTAATAATACAAGATGGAGATCATACTTATGAACATGTAAAAAAAGAAATTGAATTAATATTAAATTATAATTTTTTAAATGAATATTATATTTGGGCACATGATTATTGGCAAAGAAGTAAAATAGATCAATGTGGAGTTTGGATTGCTTGGGATGAAATGAAACATAAATTTAATAAATTTCAATCATTTAAAGATAGTATAACCGATTGTGGATTTTTAATAGTAAAAAAAATATAAAATGGATAAAAATGAGAATTTTAAAATGCAGTTAATAAAATTTAAATCATTTGAAAATGCACTGCCTCAGCATCGTAATGGTCAGATAAAATCATTGAATGAATTATTTTTAGGAATTGATGTTAATAGTAAAATTTTAGATGTTGGATGTGGAGATGGGGTCGGATTAAATTGGTTTAAAAATAATGGATATAGAAATGTTGAAGGTATAGACGGAAATCCAAATAAACTGGAAGAAGCAAATAAAATTGGATTTATAACATATGAGGGAGATATTCATGATTTATCTAAAATAGTAAATGATAAATATGATATTATTTATTGTTCACATGTATTAGAGCATATGTTTCATCCAGATGTTGTAATTGAAGAATTTAAAAAAATATTAAATATAAATGGTGTTATAATAATTATTCTTCCATATCCTGATTATGGTGATAATGATGCACATTGTGGTAAAAATTATTTAATGACAAATAAAAAATCTAAAAATGAGATTGATATAATTAATGTTTTTAAAAAACACGAGCTTTGTTTATTATTTAAAAAATTAAGCACTATTAGAGAAAATGAAATTTTTTTAAAATTTAAAATATGTTAAAGTTTGCATCACATATATTATTATTTGGACAAAATAAATGGTTGATGAAAAATATTGAAAACTCTTATTCACATGTTGATAAAATATATATAGCATATAGTGAGAAACCTTGGGGGTATAATCCAAATGCAAGGAATATATATAGTAATTCATTTGATTTAAATATAATCAGGAATTCAAATTTTATTGATAAAATAACGATAATTGAAGGAGATTGGTTAACAGAAGAAGCACAAAGAAATGCATGTGTAGATAAAGCAAAAATAGATAATATAGATTATTTAATGATACATGATACCGATGAATTTTATTTTCATCAAGATTTTGAAAAAATGAAAGAATTTATTATTACTCATCCTGATTATGATCTATATACTTGTGGATGGATTAGTTTTTGGAAATCTTTTAGATATATCACAGTGCCTAATATAGTAGATAAAATTGTTGGGAATCCACAAATTTTTATTAATTTAAAAAAGAATATTCGATTTCAAAGAAAAAGAAACCCAAATGGTATATCAGTAATTAATATTCCAGATGTTATATGTTATCATGCTTCATATGCACTAACAAATAGTGAACTTCAAGAAAAATTAAAAACATGGGGACATTATAATGATTTCAATGTAGATGCTTGGTATAATAATATTTGGTTAAAATGGTATCCTGATATGATAAATTTACATCCTGTAAATCCTTCTGCATGGTATAAAGCTATTGAATTTAATGGAGAATTACCCGAAGTTTTAAAAAATATGTATATATGATACTTTTGGCATTTGGGACCAGACCAGAATTTCTAAAACTTAAATTAATATTAAACATGTTTAAAAAAAATAATATTGAATATAAAATATTATTTACTGGACAACATGTTGATTTATTAAAAAATGTTTTTTTTAATCAAAGAATTTTTATTAAAGACAAAAAAAATAGATTAGAGTCAATTGTATCATCAATAATGAATAAAATTGATTTTACTGGTATTAATTATGTTTTAGTACAGGGAGATACTACTTCAGCAATGGGAGTTGGTTTAGCAGCATTTTATAATAAAATTCCACTTATCCATCTTGAATCTGGACTTCGAACCTATAATAAAGAAAATCCATATCCTGAAGAAATAAATAGAAGGATAATATCCAATATAGCAGATATTCATTTTTGTCCAACAGAATTAGCAAGACAAAATCTTTTAAATGAAAAAGTTAATGGTAAAATATATGTGGTTGGAAATACAGTAATTGATAATTTATTGGAATGGAAATATAAATGTGAATACACAAACAAAATATTAATTACTCTTCATCGTAGAGAAAATCATTATTGCATGAAGGAATGGTTTTTAATGATTAATGAAATTGCTAAACATTATCAAGAATATGAATTTATTTTCCCAGTACATCCTAATCCTAGTGTTCAAATTTGTAAAAAATTTATTAATGCTGAGAATATTAAATTGATAGAACCGTTGGAACACGATGAATTGCTTGATATATTAGTAAAAACCAGACTTGTAATAAGTGATTCTGGAGGAATTCAGGAAGAATGTAGTTTTTTTAATAAAATTTGTTTAACTTGCAGAAAAGTTACTGAACGTCCGGAAGCAATTGGAAAATCAACAATTCTTGTTGAATCTCCATTTAGTTTACCAGAAGTATTTGAAAAGTATATTGATAATTATAAAATTAATTATGTTTGTCCTTTTGGAGATGGGCATAGTTCAGAAAAAATAGTTAAAATTTTAAAAGAAGAATATAAAATATAATATAGTTTCGTACTATTTATTTTTAAATTGATGTTAAAATGATGCCCAAGCCTACAGTGCAAAAAAATAAAGGAACTTCTGTTGATAGATTGAATTTAAGAAGTAATATTAAAAATATTAAAAAAAGAAATATTGAGCAAAATATAATAAAACCATTAGTAGAATCATCAATACAATTACCAGTAGAAACATTAGTAGAATTATCAACAAAAATACCAGCAGAATCAAAATACAAAGAGGAAAAAATAGGTATTTTAATTGTTAATTATAATAATTTAAATTATACAAAAAAATTAATAAACAATTTAGATAATCAAATAAATAAATCTTTTGAAGTTTGGTTATATGATCAAAATTCAGGTGAAGCGGGCACTAATGAATTCTTAAATAAATATTTAGATAAACCACAAATAAAAATTTTTAAAAATAATATAAATAAAGATTTAAATAGAATTTGGAATTGGTTTTATGAAAATAATTCATCAGAATATTTATGTTTTTTAAATAATGATATAGAAATAACAAACAATTTTACCGATGATATAATAAAGACCTTTATGTTAGAAGAAAAAATTGGTATTATTGTACATCCTACGAATAATTTAAAATATGTTAAATCTGAAAATAAACTAAATTATAGGATATTAAACCCACCAAGATATCAAGGATGGGATTTTACAATAAGGAGAAAATTATATGATCCTATTCCTGATTCTATGAGAATTTTTGGTGGAGATGATTTAATTTTTGCAAAGACAATAAAGAAAGGATATGAAGTTGCAATAACTCTAAGCTCTCCAATAATTCATTATAAAGCAAAAACAAGGATTAAAATTAATGATATAATGGATATTCAAAAAAAAGATATTATTAATTTTTGTAATGAAATAAGTAAAAATGGTTTGAAAACAATTCAACCAACAATTAATGATGATGAATTCTCTAGTAAATATCCTCCAGATGGTATTAAATTAACACAAAATAAAAATTGTATTTATACGGTCATAATTGGTAATTATGATAATTTAGATGAATTAACACAAGAAAAAGAAAGAATAAATGATTGGGATTATATTTGTTTTACAAATAATAAAACTTTAAAATCTAATATTTGGAGAATGATATATGTTGAAGAAAATTTTGATATAATGCAATTAAATAATATTAGTACTGTAGAAATAAATAGTCATATTAAAAATATTAGTACAACAAAATTAAATGAGCATATTAAAAATATTGGTAAAATAGAATTGAATAAATCTCTTAAAAATATTGGTAAAATAGAATTGAATAGATATATTGGGAACAATAGTATAATGCCATTAAATAATATTAATACAGTAGAATTAAGTAATCATATTAATACTATTGATGAAAAAGAATTAGATGATTATATTAAAAAAAAATATTATAAATATTTATCAAGTTATGAAAATATTATATGGAGAAATAGTAGAAGTTTAATTCCACCATTATCAATTGCTGATGAAATAGCAGCAGGTATCATTAATAAATATGATATTATTAATAAGATTAATATTAATAATAACATAATTACATACAAAAATAAATTAATATTTAAAGATAAAATAAAAATTTCATTTATAATTTCATATAAAGAAAGTGATGAATATAGAAAAATAAATTTGATAGCTTTGTTAAATTATTTATCTAAAATATTAGATAATAAAAGTGAAATTATTATAGTTGAACAAGATAGTAAATCTAAAATAGATTGGTTAATGGATATTAAAAAACATGAACAAATAAATCATATTTTTGTTAAAAATGATGGTATTTTTAATAAGGGATGGGGTTATAATATAGGAGTTAAAGAATCTAATGGTGAATATTTAGTTTTTCATGATTCAGATTTATTTTTAAAATTAAATTCTTATTATCCATTATTAAATTTATTAGATAAATTTGATGTTATAAATCCATATAAAATTTTATATGGGTTAGATGAAATTGAAACAAGAACGTTTGTAAAGAATAATTATGATTTTAATCTTACTGAAGATAAAAAGCAATATTTGAATAGTCCAATATCCGGAGGGGTTTTTATGATGAAAAAAGAAAAATATTTATTATTAAAGGGTTTTGATGAAAAGTGTTATGGTTGGGGTCCTGAAGATTGTATATTTGATGTTAAAATACATAAAATGAAATTATCTGTTTATAATAGTGGTGATATTACAATACATGTTTATCATCCTAAAAATGATAAAAAGAATGAATATTATCTATTTTCAAAAAGAAATTATGCACTTTATTATAAATATGCAGATATGACTGATGAAGAATTAAAAGAAAAGATAAATAATACTATAATTAATAATAATACAATATTATAAAATAATAAATAAAATGATCTATGTATATCCGGTTGGCGGTTTGGGAAATATGTTTTTCCATATTGCATCTATTTGGGCATTAGCAAAAGATAATGGGGACGAATTATGTTTATTAAATTTTGAACAAAAAATTGCAGAATTACTCAATGATCATAGATGTGATGTAAGTCATGCTGCAATATATAAATATTTTTTAAATCGTTTTCCAAATGTAAATAAGGAAATTAAACTAAGAATGATATATCCTTTTGAATATGTACCACTAGTATATAAGAAAGAACACGAATATTTAGGATATTTTCAAACAGAAAAATATTTTAAACATAGAAGAAAAGAAATCTTAGAATTATTTAAATCCGCAGATGAATTTAATAGTAAAATTAATGAATATGCTTATTTGTTTAATAATATAAGTGTACATGTTCGTAGAAATGATTATGTTAGATTATATCCGGAAATACATCCACCACAAACAGTAGAATATTATAATAAAGCATTGTCTGTATTACCAAAAGATATGCTGGTTATATTTTTTTCTGATGATTTAAAATGGTGTAAAGAAAATTTTGTTGGTGATAGATATGTATTTGTAGATGAAATAGATTATATTTCAATATATGTAATGATGAAAATGAAACACCATATTATTGCAAATAGTTCGTTTAGCTGGTGGACCGCTTGGATGTCAGAGCATGTAGATAAAATTGTTATTGCCCCTCAACATTGGTTTGGTATAAAAGCTCCCTATTATGATGGAGATATAATTCCTGAAGATTGGATTAAAATGTAAATATAATATGAGATTAAACGAGTATTTTGATAAAATATTTTGTATTAATTTAGATAAAAGAATTGATAAATGGTTGCTTTCTAAAAAAGAATTTCAAAAACATGATTTAATTGTTGATAGGTTCATTGCAATTGAAGGAAATCCGGATAAAATAAAAACACATTTAACTGATGGTGGAGTAGGTTGTACAATATCACATCTTGAAGTATTTAAACTATCTAAATTGTTAAATTTAAAAAATGTTTTAATTTTGGAAGATGATGTTGAATTTATTGATGATTTAAATGATCGTTTTAATGAATATTATAAACAGATACATGAAAATTGGGGATTATTATATCTTGGTGGTAATCATAATGGAATGCCAATACAAAAGATTAGCGAAAATATGGCAATGATTACCAATACAATTAGCTCTTTTCTCATTTCAACCCCTTTTCCTTTTTTGCCTCTATTCGGTTTGATGGCAGAGGAATTTTATTTCCCCTGCCGGTCTGTGCCTTGCGTTCACACGATTCTGTACCTCTTAATCTGCTCAAGGAGCAAATTAAGAATGCCTGTTTCGTCCGCTAATTTATTTTCGATATAAACAAATATTTTGGGTTTTTCGGTAGACGCG
>Ga0209777_10002617_pt1 | contig 23343 bp, 17 predicted proteins | sample FrelakmetHBP12HB_FD_187147 | JGI IMG/M metagenome (GOLD analysis project Ga0209777, IMG submission 187147) | Freshwater lake sediment microbial communities from the University of Notre Dame, USA, for methane emissions studies -HBP12 HB (SPAdes)... | ecosystem: Environmental > Aquatic >...
CGTGGTGGCGGTGGTCGGGGATGCCGATGGTTTGGTGGACTTTGGTGCGGAAGGTGGGTTCGGTGAGTCGTGTGGATTCTTCGGTTTTCCAGCCGCCGCCGGTGAGGATTTGGCCGTTGGGGAAGGTGAGGTGGTGGTCGTCGGTGTTGATGCGGTCGAGGAGGCGGTTGAGCCAGAACGGTGGGCCTCCGATGATGACGTTGTGTCCTTGGTCTTGGATGTGTTCGAGGAGGGTGATCATGCGTTGGTCTGCGTGTTTGTAGACGAGGGGGCTGAGGGTGGTGAGGGCTTTGGCTTTGAGTTTTTCTGTAAGGCCGATGGCGTCGGCTTGTTGGAGGCGGAGGAGTTGGGTGGTGATTTGGGTGGTTTCGAGGGAGACGTTGACGTTGCCGGGATAGAGGTCGTAGGCGATGCCGAAGAGGCTGGCGATGGTGAGGTTGGTGAGCTGGGGGTTGGGGATAAGGAGGATGACGTGGTCAGTGGTCTGGTGGTCCATGAGTTCGGTGACGCATTTCATGGCGGTGTATTTGACGCGGTTCCAGGATTGGTTGTCGCGTGGTACGAAGCTGAAGCGTCCGCTGGTGCCGCTGGTGAACATGATGTGGATACCAGCTTTTTGGTAGGCGGCGATGACGTCGTCATGGTTAGGGCGAAGTCCGAGGCTGGGGGTGGGCAGGGTGGTGCTGGTGACGGTCTGTAGCCAGCCTGGGAACTTCTCAGGGGCGGGGTAGTCTTTGAAGAAGGTGTCCGGGAGCAGGGGGATCTTGTGGAGGTCGTCGTGTGTCGTGATCTGGTCTGGTGTGATGTGTTCTGCGTCGCAGAGGCGGTGGTAGAAGGCGTTGTGGGTGTAGTGGTGCTGGAAGCTGTATCTTATTGCGGGGAGGAGTCGGGCGTAGGCTTCTTGGTAGTTGGTGAAGTAGGTGTCGGCGCCGTAGAGGAGGGCGTCGACGGGGTCCCAGGTGTCTTTGGGTGGGATGAGTTGTTGGAGTACTGGAGGGAGTGGCTGGGGCACCGGGGTTATCCTCCCACGATCTGCTGGACGATGCCTTGGAGGGTTTGCAGTTCTTGTGGGGTGAGGCCTTTAGGGAACGGGTAGAAGACGTGTTCTTTGCGGTGAAGGCCTTTGTGCATGGTGTATTCCATAGGTAGGATGCCGCCCAGGGTGAGTTCACCGAAGAGTGATTCGACGAGGGCGCCGTTGAGCCGTTCGATGTTCTTGGGGTCGTTGTGGTCGTAGTAGTAGTCGTATTCGATGAAGGCGATCTTGCCGTCGTCGATGAAGCAGATGTAGCCGAGTGCTTGGTCAAGGCCGTATTTTTTGCCGACTTGTTCGATGAGGTTGTGGACGGTGAGGATGAGTTTTTTGTCTGCTCTGAGGTAGCCGCCGCGGTTGATGAACATGCGTTGGCGCATGATGCGGGTGGAGAGGATCCGGTGCTCATGCAGCCAGATAGGGTCGGTCATCTCGGGTCGGCTGTAGAGTTGGGTGTAGAAGTCGCGCAGCTCCGGTGGATAGGTCTTGGCGATCTGCTCCGGTGAGGCATGTAAGGCGTCGATCAGTAGTTTTTTCAGCGGCCCGGCGAAGACGGCCTTCATGGGATCGTCTTCTTGTTCAATGGATTTGAGGAGGGGGTTGTCTTTGAAGGCGGCGAGGGTCGGCGTGGACAGGATTAGTGTTTTCAGCATCGGGGTGTCGATGACCACGTGGGCGTGTTTGTCGATGTAGGTGCGGTCTCGGCTGTCGCAGATGATGTCGACGAAGTAGTTGGTTTTCAGATGGGTCTTCAGGATGTATTCGAAGCGCTGCGCGATCTCTTGGTTCGGACTGACGAAGTCCGCGAAGTACCTGCTGGATAGCAACGTCAGGGAGACGCCGACGCGACGACGGGCGAGATCCATGGCGAAAGACAGCGCATCCTCGAGACGTTCGTAGGGGACGAAGACGGCTTGTTCATCTTTTTGGATCTGGTGCAGTTTAATCGTCATCTCCGTGATGACTAGGGATGGTTTCATCGTCAGGGCTGTCATGCCATGAGGAGAAGCATAGAGGTTGCTGATGGCGGGGTCGCTGAACCGCATGAGCGTGCCAGCTTGGTCGACGACCTGGGCGTCCGTGAACAGGTCCGCCCCCCATCCATAGGCGTTACCCCAGGTGGAGATGATGCCGAACGTGGCGACATTGACGCAGATGCCGGCATCCGCTTCTCCGACACAGGCTCGAAGGCCATGGGCAAGAGCAGCCTGCTGGAGCTCGAAGGCAGTGACGCCTGCTTGGACGGTCGCAGTCTGGCTGACAGGGTCGACCTTGATGTCTTTCATGCGAATAGTATCGATGATGATGCCCTTGCGCATCCCGATCGGGTTGGCAAGCAAAGTCTTAATCCCGAGGACGAAGAAGGTTCCATTCCCTCGCGGCAGCGCCGGGAGGTTGTGTTTGTTGGCGATGGCGACGATCTTGGCGACGTCTTCCGCGGTCCGAGGCAACGTGACATAGACGCCATCATAGGAATTCCCCATATGGATAGTGTTGGTATAGGTACAGAGGATGGTGGGGTCATTGGTCGCCCACTCGGCGCCTATTGCACTTTGGAGTTCTTTGAGGACCGCGTCGCTTTTCGCCTCAGGTAAAGAATGAACATCGAGTTTCGCGACATACTCTTTCAAGGCTTTTTGAACAATGGTGGGCTGGAGGTTTGTGACGAAATTGCATTGCTTGTCGCAGGAGCCGCACAGCGTGCAGGCATCGACGATCTCCTTGATGCGTTTGGTGGGAGTAATGCGTTTGTCGCGTAACGCTCGGAAGAGTTCGTTGCGTCCACACGGCCAGTACGCCATGTACCCATATCGCGTGCCAGCCGGGCACAGTCCCGTCTTCAGATAATCAATCCTACACATTCCACAGTGCGTGAATTTATCAACTGTCGTCTCTGCAAGAGTCACAACTTATGCCCCCGGTGAAGATTGCTTCGGCAAATGTCCGAGTATTAGATAAAGATATCTGTGATAAATGGAGAACTACACCAAATAAAGATGCTACTTCTACTGTTGTTTTACCAAATGATATCAGGTGACCATAGAAAAAATAAGGCAAGACACCGAAAATCAAATCAGCTCCTTCGAAGAATCCTTCCTTAGAACACAGACCAAAGAAAAAAAAGAAAAAGAAGTGGTTGCCTGGGCAAGTCAACCAGTCTTTTAGTGTTATTTCATGTGGATGAAGAACAGCCACACCGTGGCGTTTTGTTCTTTGACTGCTGAGGTGCCCGGGGCTGACGCGACGATTCGTATCACCGTTTTCCCAAAACCAAACAGAGGCTTCGACGCAACAGCCTGTTCATCACTTGCATTCAGAACAGCAATGGAGCCAGTCGTCTTTTTCCCCAAGAGAATCACCCCGCCGACGGCCGTGATATTCCACTGAATGTAGTTCGCCGGTACGTTCCCATTGTTTTTAATTGTTGTTTTCACCTTGAACAACCCGCCGGTGATATTACCAATCGCAAGCAGAGGCCCTGCCGCCTGAGAGTACAGACCGGTGCGTTGAAGGTCATGGTGGAAGGTCGGCCACAACATGGTCGATTGATTCACGGCGCCTTCAACATCCCAAGCATAGAGGGTTCCTCGAAATTTATCATGGCTCGTCTGAAAATCGTAATCCCAATCAGAGCTGGCGAGGATCTCCACCTTGCCGTCATGGTCAATATCCGCGATGGTCGCCGGAGCCTGAGCATCGACTTCCGTCACCTTAGGAAACCCGGGGATCGGCGTCCCATTATAATTCCAGGCATAGACGCCCCCATGCTCATAGATACTTGGGTAAAACCCGTCGCCAGCCGTCGTCACAATATCAGGGATATTGTCATTGTTGATATCGCCGATGACTGTGGAGTAATAATCATTCCAATCAGTTTGTCGTGGCCATCCAGACGCCAGCGCCCCATCATGATGAATGACATAGGTCTGGTATCCCAGTTGGCTAATGACGACCTCCAAATCACCGTCATGATCAAAATCAGCAAGAGACGGGGAGGAGGCAAAATTCCATCCCTTTTCAAACGGCCAGCCTGGCAGGACATTCCCATTTCTGTCGAAGGCATAGACGCCCCCATAGCGAGAATCAGGGGCAGCCTCAGCAAACTCCAACCCCACCACAATCTCAGGATATCCATCATGATTAATGTCACCGACCGCAGGCGATGAAAAGATGACCCCCGCGGTGTATTTCGGCCAACCCGCCACTTCAGAACCATCCAGGTTATACACATGAATCACACCTTCATCGTTCCATTGTCCAGATGATGAATTATAGCCCGCGTTTTCACTCGGTTCTGCACACACAATCTCCAACTCGGGGTCATCATCAAAATTCCCGACAGCAGGGTTGGCTTCCACTTGGGCACCCCAATGCTTCACAGGCACAGACCATTCAGCAAGAACCGAACCATTATGGTCAATGATGATCATCTTACGATCAAGCGCATCATTGCCTTTGAACACAATCTCGTCAAACCCGTCGACATTAACATCAGCAATCAACATCGTGGGATGATACTCCTTAGCAATCACGATAGGCCAACCGCTGAGCACCGTGCCATCATGATTAAAAACGTATATCTGCGAAGAAGACTGCGTTGACATGAATCGGAACACAATGATTTCATCAAACCCATCATGATTAATATCATCCACAAGAGGAATATGCAGATTACCACCAGAGACATCTGTAGTACCAACCGGGGATGACCAAAGAAGTGAACCATTGTCCCTGAAGACATCCACCTTTGGCGGGAAGCCACCCTTGTACACAATAATCTCTGAATGGCCATCGTGATCAAGATCATCAACAACCGGCTCTAAAAAACCAGCCCAGTAGTAATAACCACCCTGAGAATTATACTCATAATTAATCCTCTGCGGCCATCCTTGTTTCAGGCTAGGATCGACATAAATATTTTTCACAAATGCTTGATCCTGATGATCGGAGAAGTGAACGGTGAGTCGAACAGTGTAGAAACCACCATTTGTAATAAAACTTGTATCCCAGGATGCCAGTGTACCATTCACAACCCCAATCTGCCCATCATTGACCAGTGTTATCCCTGTTGAAGACCATGCGCTGGGGTTTTCACCAATCCCCCATTCAATGAGATAATACTGAAACAAAGATCCATTCGCCGTGCCTTCGATGTCGACGATATCACCGGCTCGAAAGATATCGTTATTCAAAGGCTGTGATATCGAAGCATCGCTCAGCATCAGCGAAGACCTGCCCCCATCTGCCTTAATACGCACATCATCAGCGAGTTTTTCCGTTGAAACTATAGCAGGGTTTACCGCCGGATTCACTGTAGTGAAATCATGGTTCACCACGAATGAAGAAGCAGAAAGACGCATCGTACTAATTTCATTGTTCTCTTGAAGAGACGGTTCATGAAGTTGCCTGATATATCCGGTGATAGACGGCACCGTACTCGTTCCGACAAACAGCATGATAATACTGAGAACCACAGCCTTCGTCCATTGATTAGCACTCATTTCGTATTCCCCCCGAATTCATCAACTGTTAAATATGGCCTTAATTCATTTAAATGTTTGGAAAAGATAAAAACTCTTACAGAGGGCATGGCTCCTGGGCGGGATGAAAGGGGGGGATTTAATACCCCAGAAGTTGTCGCAGTAACGGAAACGCATAAGGGAACCGGTTGAACACCCACTCAAAGAACCGTACATGCGGCGGCTCATACGACAGGGGCATGGTGACTTGCAGGGTGCCCCACCCGCTGGTCATACCGAAGATGTCCTTGGCTCTAGCACTGATGTTGTACGTGCCTTTCTTCAGCCACATGTGGCTCTGGGTAATCTCTTCGCCAGAGGCGTAAGGGCCGATCCATCCGGTGTTCTTCCCATCGCCCCAGTCAATGTAGTAAGACAGGTTGTCTCCGTCAGGATCACTTGCGGACAAAATATACTCAGTGGCAGTTCTCACTGTCCCCGCAGCCGGACCCGAAATACTCGGTGGATTTGGCGGTTGATTCCCTACAGTGATAGTCTTAGTCACCGTATCAGTCCAACCAGAATTATTGGTCACTCGAAGAGTCACCGTGTAGGAACCTGGGTTCGACCAGAGATGAGTCGTTGTGGGAGTTGTTGAAGATTCTTCATAGACGCCATTGTAATCCCAGTCCCATTCGTACAAGGAAATATATCCATTGGAATCATAGCTCGTTGACGCATTGAAAAGGATGCCCTGACCATGAGTTGGCTCCGATGGCAGCCAGGTAAAATCAGCAATGAGTACGCCGCCGAGACAATAGAGAGTAGTGTCATACGATCCCACATAGATTTTCCCGTTCGCAATCGCAGGAGAGGACATGACGTAACTCCCTGTCGTATAATCCCAGATCTTCGCCCCGGTTCCAGCATCAAAGCAATAAACCCTGCCGTCATCGGACCCGACATACACCTTGCCGTCAGCGATCGCCGGGGAAGAATCTATCTCACCGTCCGCTGCATAACTCCATTTCAATTGACCCGTGCCTGCATCCAGACAATACAAGGTAGCGTCTCTTGAACCAAAAAATATTTTTCCGTACGCTATCGCAGGAGTAGAATCAACAACAAAGCCTGTCGTAAAACTCCAAATGTACTGACCCGTTTCTGCATCTAAACAGTACATATTATAGTCGCCTGAACCGAAGTAAATCTTACCATCGGCTATCGATGCACTTTCCATGATTTTCTCGCCCGTAAGATACTCCCAAATCTCATTTCCATTGAAAGCATCCAGACAATACATCCTGCCGTTTCCTGCTCCAAAATAGACTTTATCATCGCTTATCGCAGGTGCATTACTAATACCAACAGAATTGGTTGAGAAATTCCAAATGAAAGAACCATCAAGTGCGTCTAAACAACGCACATAGCCGTCCAAGGAGCCGAAAAAAACCATCCCATCATATACCACAGGGTTAAACGGCCAAAAACAATCTGTGTAATTCCAAAGGTACCGACCCGTGTCAGCATTCAAACAAAATATCTTATTTTGCCCATATTGATCTCGAGACACTAAATAGACGTAACCATTTTCATACGCAGGATTTCCTTCCGCCCACCCATCGTTAAGGCATTCCCAAATCTTCCCCCCGGTGTCAGCGTTGAGGCAGTAATACTTATGATTTGAGCCGAAAATGACTTTTCCATCAGCAACAATAGGACATGAAAGAATTTGCATGTCCGTCTGATACACCCAAGAAACATGGTTAGCAATTGGCCCCAAGGAAGTGGAATAGCCACTGTGCGTGAGATCATGGTGAAACATCGGCCACCAATCAGCAGAGGATGAGTTACTTTGATTTAACATGCCACTTGTTTCGTTCTTACCTTGTAATCCAGGTGCAATACTCGTTCCAAAAAAAATGAGCACTATTCCAACCGCCAATCCAATTCTCAGTCCTTTTTTTTCCATTTCCTATGCCTCCTTTACTCGGCTTTTATATTAAATCCTGCCTTAATGATGCATTGAGGAAAGTTGTTCCGGGCACGATATATTACCAGCGAAATGATGGGAGATCTCTTAAGAACTCCTCTAGATATACCTAGATATAATAACTACCTTGACCTAGATAAATTATTCGGACTGCTAATAATAAAGAAGCGGGTGCGGATTTTTTCGATTTCTCAAACACTATCTCGCACGACCGCATGTTTACGATGGTCTATAGAAAAAATGCAAAAATATATATCACGCTGGAACATGCCATGTGCTAAACTAATAAATCATCACATCATTTGGTCATGAAGTGATATATGATCAGAAACGATGTGAACAACGGAGGCCTTAAAATGAGTGAAAATGAAAAACCTACGAATAGCAGAAACATGCATGCCATAATACTGGCTGTGCTTGGAATAATCCTCGTAATCATCGGAGAAGCAATAATAAATATTCCTGGCGCCCCAGGGCGCGGCTCAGGTATAGGCACTCTTTCGGTTGTTACAGGTATCATACTCCTGGTTATTGCTGCCTTACGTTATTTCTATAAGCGCAAATAATGAGTCTCCTTTTATTGACTCATTCATTTTCTTTTTTTTTATGAAATTCTTCCGTATGGAAACGGTTTAGAAATTGATACTTTTAAGACAAAGCCCGAAGATTAATTTCAAGCGAGTAAACAAAAGCTTTAAATGAGAATCGTACGTTAAAGGGAAAAAAAGTGGAGGCGCATTTATGAAAAATAGTATTGGGAAGTTATTAGGAGTTATATTTGTTGTATTTTTTACCTTGTGTGCAACTAACTCGGCCAGCGCCATTGGCGTAACCTCGACGATAACGGTGAGGCAAAGTCCTGAAGGCATCACCTATGACTCTGTCAAGGGGGAAATGTTCGTCGCTAATTATGGCAACAACACCGTCTCGGTCATCGCGGTCAGCAACAAGACTGTGGTTGCAACCATACCGATACCGCAAAGCTTCAGTCCATTCGGGATTGTGTACGACTCGGGCGTGGGTAAAATCTACGTTAGCTGCTCTGACTCTTTCGGTAACGGTAAAGTGTATGTCATTGATGATGACTTGAATCAATTGATTGCGAACGTGACCGTGGGGCGCTACCCTTTTTGGGCAGCCTATGATTCTGGCAAAGGCGAAATCTTCGTATCGAACACCGGCGGCGGCACAGTCTCGGTCATCGCGGATAATAACAATACCGTGGTTGCAACCGTGGGCCTCGGGGCCCAACCCAAAGCGTTATGCTATGATTCTGGCAAAGGAGAAATCTTCGTACCATGTTGGGAAGGCGGCGGTCCTATTAAAGTAATATCAGATACCAATAACACCGTGGTTGCAACGATACTATGTCCAGAACCGGAATCTTCTCGTGAACCGTGGGCCGTGGGCTATAATCCCATCAGACACGAAATCTTCGTCAGTACCGCAAACAACACCGTCTTTATCATATCGGATACTAATAACACCATTGTTGCAAGCCTACAAATAACCAGTCCTACGGGTTTCGTGTATGATTCTGGCAAGGATCTGATGTTTACCGCCAATGAATATGGCGATTCGGTTTCGGTCATCTCGGACCATACTGTGATTGAAACTATTGCGGTCGGGTCACAGCCCAGGGCTGTCGCATACGTTCCTACCAAGGGAGAAGTCTTCGTCACCAACTCGTATGTCAATACCGTGTCAGTGATTTCAGATGCCGCTAGCGTACCTAGCCAACCAGGAACTGGAGGACAGCAACCCAAGAAAAGTACTCCTGGTTTCGAACTGCTGATTGTCATAGGAGCGACAGCCAGTGTCTTATTATTGAAGCGAAAACGATAAGAAAATGGGTAAAACGCCCTTAATCTAGGATGGGATGGTCTATTCGACGAATCCCACCTCATCCTACGTTTTTTCTCTTAATTTCTTCTAGAATGATTATGATTGTACCTTCCCATCGAAAAGTTTAATACTAAATTTAAATTGACTTAATTGGAGGCGTCTTGTTATGAAACGATGGATGTATGGAATGCTATGTTCAACAGTATTCGTGCTGATTGCAGCGAGCTTCTCGGTCGCAGCTGAAACGGTCACGGATCCGACAGGCGATGTATGGCATCATCCAAACAACGGAACTGAGGGGTCATGGAGCGGGACTGTCGCTAACAAGCCAAACATTGATATCACACAGATCTCTGCGACTATGAGCGGCGGGAATTTAACATTAACACTAACTGTTGCAGGGACTATTGATAAATCTTCTTCATCAAATGTGTATTATGCTGCGACCTGTAATACCACGGATTCCATGTATCATATACAATGGGTCAACGGGAATGGACTGGGAAGTCAATCAATACCCAGTGAACATACTGTTGTTAGTAATGGGATCCTTAACGTCTCTGGAAATACCCTCAGCGCAGTCTTTGTTAACATGGGTAATCAGGCTGCAACGATAGTTGATGTATGGGGTACGGTAACCCAATATGCCCAACCTGGGCCAGGGGCAACAACGCGTGAATATTGGGAGGATTGGGCTCCGAACTCGAAAATCCCATTCAACACAACACAGACTGGAAATCAAGGAAACACCCTTGGTGAGAATCCAGGAAATACAAACAATGGGAATACAACTGGTGGGAATAACGCCGGGAAGAAAACACCAGGCTTTGAGATGCTACCTGTTATAGCAGCAGTCACTGTCGCGGCAATCATTTTACGACGGCGACGCTAAACATCACATATTATTCCCTCTTTTCTTTCTTCATTAATAATTCAAGGAAAAAAAGCTATAATAGGAAGAAAAAGATTTCTTAGGTAAAAAACTGAGATGCTTCTCTGTCGCATTGTTTATTCAAAATACAATGTTATATGTTAGCATTTAAGCCGCTGAAGGGATTCGAACCCTCGGCCTATTCCTTACCAAGGAATCGCGCTACCAGGCTGTGCCACAGCGGCAAACGTGCACCCACAATAACGAGGAGGGGTATTTTACTCTTTCTTTAATCTCATCTCCTGGAAAAACCACATCCCCAAAAAAAAGAAGAGAATCTAGGGTTTACCCTGGCCGCAGGATGACCACCGGATCGGCAAACGCGGTCGGCGTAAAGAAACTGATAATCGACAACGCCCCATTCTCCGGGATAAACTCACCCGTCACCCTCTGACTCACCCCGATCCCGCCGAACCCTGCGGACGCGTTGAACGCCACCATCACATTATCACCCCGGTTCAACACCGGACGACTCGCAGTACACGACCCATCTCCATCCATCAACTTTATCACACCAAAACTCGAACCCACCGTCGGGAACGCATGCTCCATAAACACATTATTCGTCCCACCCGTCGCATCCGCAAACGCCGACGAATTATACCGCAACACCAACTTCGTATTCGAATCAGACAACTCAATCCACACCGTACTCAAATCCACCGACGGACTCCCCGGCCACGGCGACACAATCATCACCAGCTTCTTAATCACCCCAGACTCCACATACCCCTGAATCGTCGAGATCTTCACACCCAACGACACATCCGTAATCGTCGTACTCCCAGACTTCGACGACTGAATCCCCAGCTGCTGACCCACCTGCAACAACGCAAACGCAGCCATACCCACCACCAAGATGACAGCGATGAACACAATCAGAAACCCAATCCCTATTGCAGCATGCTCAGAGTCACGACGCACGAGACGAATCCCCTCGAAACCTTCTACCCTCAAACACAAAGAATCACCCAACTACTATAAGAAAATACCGCCCCCCACCCAACCCTTTGTAGGGAGGCGAATCTATTTCTAGCCACAACCCAATGACGACACCCAACCAGTGGAGACATCCTCTTATGCCCTTCATCGACCTCCCCGACGTCCAATCCAGCCAATCCACCACCCGATTCAAACTCACCAGAGTAGGCGTCACCGGCGTCAAACGACTCATCCCCATCCAACGACCCAACAAAGACCACCTCACCTACCTCAACGTCACCATGGACCTCTTCGTCGACCTCCCCGCCACCCAAAAAGGCAGCCACATGAGCCGCAACCTCGAACTCATCGCACGCCTCGTCGACACCCACATCCAAACACCCGTCCCCGACCTCGAAACCTTCTGCGCCACCACCGCAGACCTCCTCCTCACCAAACACGAATACGCCACCTACTCCGAAGTCAAAGCAGAAGCCGAATACTACTACGACGTCCGCTACCCTTCCGGTGAGCACGGCTCAGAACCCTGCCGCCTCATCGCCGAAGCCAGGATGCGACGCGGCGGCGAGATCCACAAACTCATCGGCGTCCGCGTCCTCGGCATGACCGCCTGCCCTTGTGCCATGGAAGTCGTACGCAGCCTCGACGAACGCACCAAAAACTGCCCAGCACCCACCCACAACCAACGCAACATCGGCACCCTCATGATCGAAATCCCCAGCGCCACCAGCCCTGTAGACGCCGACGACCTCATCACCATCGTCGAAGACTCCTTCAGCTCACCCACCTACAGCCTCCTCAAACGCCGCCAAGAAGCAGAACTCGTCCTCCACGCCCACGACCAACCCAAGTTCGTCGAAGACGTCGTCAGAGACATGCTCAAAAAAGTCCTAGAAAAATACCAAAAACTCCCCGACGACGTCCTCGTCATCGCCTCCAGCGAAAGCGAAGAATCCATCCACAAACACAACGCGTACGCCGAACGAATCACCACCCTTGGTGAACTGCGCAAATAACCAGCTTTTTTCTCTCCTTTTCACCAACCGTGAAAAACTTAAAAAACCCACTCCTGGTAAGGGTGCTCATGTCACGATACAAAATCGCAATCCTCCCCGGCGACGGCATCGGCAATGACGTCATGGAAGCCGCACACATCGTCCTCAACACCTTAGCTCTCGACGCAGAATACCTACCCGGCGACATCGGCTGGGAATGCTGGAAAAACGAAGGAAACCCCTTCCCAGACCGCACCAAACAACTCCTCAAAGAAACCGACTGCTGCCTCTTCGGCGCCATCACATCCAAACCCAACCAAGACGCCCAAAAAGAACTCAAACCCTCCCTGCAAGGAAAAGGCATCGTCTACCAAAGCCCCATCGTCCAACTTCGACAAGAATTCAACCTCCACACCAACATCCGACCCTGCAAGGCATACCCCGGTAACCCTTTGAATTACCGCGACGACATCGATCTCGTCGTCTTCAGAGAAAACACCGAAGACCTCTACACCGGTGTCGAGTTCCACCCCGTACCTAAAATCGTCTTTGACGCCCTAATGACTCACAAAAAGATGAAGACCTTCGCAAACACACCGCTTGATGAAATGGCGATCTCCTGCCGTATCATCACCAAAAAAGCAGCACACAATATCATTAAAAACGCCTTCAAATACGCACAACAACACCACCGACGATCCGTCACCCTCGTTGAAAAACCCAACGTCCTACGAGAGACCAGCGGCTTGATGCTCGAAGAAGGCCGCAAACTCGCAGCAGAATACCCCGACATTCCCTTCAAAGAAGTCAACGTCGACGCGATGTGCATGTGGTTAGTCAAAAACCCGCAGGACTTCGACATCCTCGTCGCCTCCAACATGTTTGGCGACATCATCTCAGATCTCGCCGCACAGCTTGTCGGCGGCCTCGGCTTTGCCTCCAGCGGGAACATCGGAGACTCCTACGCCGTCTTCGAACCCACCCACGGCTCAGCCCCCAAATACGCCGGACAATACAAAGTCAACCCGATGGCCATGCTATTGACTGTTAAACTTATGCTAGACTGGCTGGATGAAAAGAAACGTGCAACGCACCTTGAAGACGCCATCGCACAGGTCATCATAGAAGGAAAAGTCAGGACCTACGATATGGGCGGCACCAACACAACCCTTGACATCGCGCGAGCCGTAGCCCACAAATTAGAAAAACAATAACAGAAACACTCAAACAATATCCTCTTTTTTTCTCCAATTTATAAAGAAATAGAGTTGTTCAGGTCGAAGAAGGGGCAGGAAAAAAAAGGAAATAAATTAATGGAAAAGAAGAAAAAAGGAAGAAAGGGTGAAAAACCCTTCAAACCTTACTTAATGGTGGACTAGGTAGTCGTCGAAGTGGGCAGCGACGAAGTAGTTGCCGACCCATCCGAAGTAGTCATTCCGGAGCTCGATCTTTTGGAGCCCGTGGAGGACACCAACTTTCCGCTGGGCGAGGTTGTGTGTGATGTAGTGGACCCAGATACAGCGGAAGGTAAAGTATTTGCTTCCCATGATGTCGCGCTTCATGATAACGAAGCCGACGATGGTTGTTCCACCGATTGCGGTGGGGGTTGGTGTCGTGGCGCCTGCGGCTAATGGAATCAGGCCTATCAGCAGCGTGCACATCAGGATGGCTGTTAGTTTTTTAGCGTTCATATTTTTCCCCAATTCCTTAATATCCCATATAATATTTAAATTTTTTGTCATTTTAACCCTCCGAAACCTGCTCTTTCCAGGTTTAGGCATTGAAGTGGCATGGTCCAAATTGCTGTTTTTATATACCATTTTTATAATTTAATGAAGTATCAATGTGGTGTTATTTTCTCTCAGGGTTTAATACGACGAGAAGAGGAATAAACTACTGGACGGGTATACGTTTGGGTCTAATATGCCTTAGAAGACCTGATTTATGGTCTTAGCTGTTGCTGTAAATTGTCTAGTACTGTACAAAGGCGGGTGAGTTTTTCTTTGGATCGGAGGATGATTTCATTGCCAAGGTCTACGAGTAGGCTTAGGTAGGGGTCGCTGCAGTAGAGGGTGCCGTCGTGGCCGAGGGGGATGTCGAGGCGTTCGGTGCTGGCGAGCTCGATGATGATGCGTTTTCCTAGGGAGCGGATGGCGGAGTTCTTGAAGCCCGCGGCGTTGCCTGCCTTTATAAGGGTCTCGGCTGCTTGGAGGGTTTCGGTCCCGACGTGGAGGATAGGTGGTTGTCCAATGAGCCAGAGGACGCCGGTGGTTGCTTTGGTGGTTGCGGTAGTGATGTCTTGTATGGTTATTTGGTGGTGCCAGCGTCCGAGGAATTCGGCATGGCGTTTGTCTCCGAGGTGTGGTATCTGGAGGAGGAGGATGCGGCCGGAGCAGCTGCTGAGGGAGTAGTATTCGGGGTGGTGGTTGAGGCGGGTGAGGACGGGGAGGATGTCGTTGTCGACTTCGTTGGCGTTGCAGGCGGTGGCGAGGCTAGCGAGGGCGTGGTCTTTGGCTTGGAGGAAGTCCTTGGCGTTGTTGGTGGGCATCCGGTTCTTAGTCTCCTAGGGTTTTCATGGTGCGGTGGAGGTGGATGTGGCGTTGTTTGAGTGCGGTGCGCATGGGGGTGAAGGGGACGATTTCTTCGGGGCAGTAGACGCCGTGTTGGGTGATGAGTCCTTGTTGGATGAAGGAGGCGGTGATGGCGACGGGGTAGCCGGTGGTGCGCATCATGGCGGAGATGTGGTTGTGGGTGTCGGCGTAGTCGATGAGGGTGTAGGTGAGGCGTGTGGGTGTGTGGTTTTTGGTACCTGTGCCGGTGACTTTGAGGAGGACGACGTCGTCGCCTTGGGTGGGGAGGTGAGTTTGGAGGAGGTGGATGAGGAGGTCTCGTGGGGGGATTTTGTTGGGGCCGATGTGGTGGGGGGTGGTGTCTGCGAAGCCGAGGTTGAGGAGGGTTTTGATTTGGAAGCAGTGTCCGGGGTAGCGGATGGTCTTGTAGTCGAGGTATTTAATCTTGTGTTGGTAGGTGGTGGGGAGGGTGGAGCAGCCTCCGCTGGTGAGGAAGGCTTCCATGGTGCCGAAGGGGGGTGGGAAGCGGAGTGTTTCAAGTTGGGTCATGGAGGGTTTGGTGATGATGTGGCCGTGGTCGAGGATGATGGCGTCTTCGGCGTATTCGTTGATGAGGCCTTGGGGGGAGAAGACGAGTTGGTAGTTGAGGGGTGGTTGGGGGTGGACGGGGAGGCCGCCGACGCGGAGGGTGACGGTGTCGACGGTGTCGAGGGTGTCGACGATGTCGCGGGTGATGATGGAGACGAGGCCGGGGGCGAGTCCGCTGTCGGGGATGATGGTGACGTGGTTTTTTTGTGCTTGGGGGTGGAGTGTGCGTTCGGCGGTGACGATGTCGTTGTTGCCTCCGAGGTCGATGAAGTGGGTGGTGGTCTGGATCGCGGTTTTGGCGAGCATGAAGTTGTGGTAGTAGGGGACGGCTGAGATGGCGATGTCGTTGTTCTTGAGTGCGTTGTGGAGCTGTAGGTGGTTGGTGATATCTAGGGGTTTGAGGTCGATGGTGGTGTTTTTGAGGAGGGTGCGTGCGTCGTGGAGGGTTTGTGTGTTTTTGTCGGTGAGGGTGATGTGGTCGAAGGTGGCGTGGTGGGTGAGGTCGTAGGCGATGGCGCGGCCCATCATGCCGGCGCCCAGGATGAGGACGTTCATGGGGGATCCTTCTGATGTTGCGTGCATCATGTGGTTGGGTTAAAAAGATATCTTGGTGGTTATACATTTATAGCGGTGAGGTGTTACCGGGAGCGGCAGACACTCTTACGGGAGAGGTACCTATGGTATCGGCATTGTGGGATTCCGCGCATGAGGCGATGACGCCGAAGGATTTAGAGAAGCTGCAGTTTTCTCGGTTGAAGGCTTTAGTGTCCCGGGTTTATGGGTCGAATCAATACTATAAGCAGCGGTTGGGTGCGGCGAAGGTGAAGCCGTCGTCGTTGAAGTCTATGAAGGACATCCAGCGGATTCCTTTTTTGACGAAGCAGGATTTGCGCACTTATTATCCATTTGGTCTGGTGTGTACGCCACTGGATGACATTATCGAGGTGCATGCGTCGTCGGGGACGACGGGGAAGCCGGTGGTCGGTCCTTATACGAGGGCGGATGTGGATTTGTGGGCTGAGGTGATGGCGCGGTCGTTGTACGCGAACGGCGTGCGGAAGTCCGATGTCGTGCAGAACGCGTATGGGTACGGGTTTTTCACAGGCGCGCACGGGTTCGAACGCGGTGCGGAGCGAATCGGTGCGATGGTTTTGACGATCGGCTCGGGGAACACCGAGCGGCAGATTGACGTGTTACGAGATTTCAAGAGTACGGTGCTGGCGTGTACGCCGTCGTACTCATTGCATATCGCTGAGGTCGCTGAGGAGAAGGGCTTGGATCCTGCCTCGGATTTTGACCTGCGGCTTGGTGCGTTCGGTGCGGAGTCCTGGAGCGACAACATCAGGAAGAGCATCGAGGACCGCTGGGGGATTACCGCCTGCGAGCATTACGGGCTGACGGAGATTATCGGCCCGGGGGTCGTCTCGGAATGCTCGGAGCGGCATCTGCATATCAACGCGGACGTGTTCTATCCGGAGATCATCGACCCGAACACCGGAGAAACACTAGAGTACGGGAATGAAGGCGAGTTGGTGTTCACGACGCTTACCAAAGAGGCATTTCCAGCGGTGCGGTTCCGGACGCGGGACCTGGCGATGATATCAGAAGGAAAATGCTCCTGTGGCCGGACGTTGCCTATCATGTCGCGGATCAAGGGCCGCAGCGATGACATGATGAAGGTGAAAGGAGTCATTGTATTTCCGTCGCAGATTGAGGCGGCGCTCATGGTTGTCCCCGGTGTCAGCGACAATTACCAGATCATCAAACAGAAGCAGGGGGATATGGTGTCGCTGTCCGTCGAGGTCGAGCCGATCGAGGAGCGATATAAGGAAGGCCATCTTGATGAGTTCGAGAAGCGGGCAGAGTCGGAAATCTACCGTATCTTGAATCTGCATGTGCCCGTACGGGCGATCGCGCCAAAAACAATCCCACGTAGCACCGGTAAGGCGAAAAGAGTGATAGAACGGTAGCCCATTTTTTTGGCTACCGTCAATTATTGTTTATCTTCGTTTGACGCCTATCCAGAGGAGTAGGCAGACGAAGATGCCGGCTGCGACCGCAATGAAGGTTGCCTGAGTGGTTTTGAACAGGATCGGGAAGATCACGGGTAGGACAGCGGCGCCGATGTTGCTGATGGAGATGTAGAGGCTTGCGGCGATGCCGACGTTGGCCTCATTGACGCCCTGTTCGGTTTCTTGGCAGAATAAAGCGAGCGGCCATGAGGCTTGCAGGCAGATGCCGAAGAGAAAGGTGACGAGGGCGATGAGCATCCAGCTCGTACCGCCGGCGTTGAGGGCGTAGAAGATTAGCCAGAAGACCAAGGCGCCGACGACGACAGAGAGCGTGATTCGTTTGAGGCCGAGGCGTTTCATGGCGAAGGGTGCGATGAAGGCGCCGATTGCGCAGCCGTAAAGCAGGAGGCCGGCGATGTAGCCGCCTTTTTCTCCAGGGTAAAGACCATGGGTGAACGCGGAGATGACCAGGGTGGTGCCGACGACGAAGAAGCCGATGAAGGGGTAGAGGTAGGCGTTGCGTTGGGTGAAGATGTTTTTCATGCCTTCCGCGAACTTCATCTTCGTAACCGCGGGGCGTTCCTCAGGGGGTGTGGCCGGGTGGTCTTTGGCGAAGGCTGCCCAGAGTAGGAATGTGACGATGGAAAGGATGCCGAACAGTAGATAGGCGGTATACCCATTGGTTTCGTTGAGCATCGTGTTAATGACGGGCATGACGAGTGATCCGGTGCCGAAGCCGATGAAGAGGCCGGAGGCGGCGATGCCGACGGGCAAGCCTGCATGTTTGCTGGGGAACCATCGGAGCATCTGGGGTGCGAGGGCGACGAGGATCCAGGCGAGGCCGATGCCGGCGATGATGCTCGTAATCATAAGGGAGGTGAAGCTGCCGAGCATCCAGGGTCGGATGCCGAAGCCGATGGCCATGAAGAGGGCGCCGATGGTGATGGACAGTTTCGGTCCGCGTTTGTCGATGAGGGTGCCGGCGGGCCAGGCGAAGAAGATGACGAACATCCCGATCAGGCTGATGAGCAGGTGGGATTCCCAGTTCGGGATGGTGAATTGTGTTTCGTAGGTTTTCAGCATCGGGGACAGTGCGAACCAGTTGGCTCCATAGGCGAAGATGACTAGCCAGAAGAGCGCGACGACGGCCCATCGGTAGGAAGAGACTTTGGTTTCCATAAACACGTTCCTCTCCGACCCGTGGGTAACAAGTCATTCTATTAAAGCTTGCCTATCTTCTTTCCTTAGGTAGTGGTGTTTTGGATGTTTATATGGTTCGTTTGAGAATAATGATATGTTTAAATAGAAAAACCGACTTTATAATTTTCATGAGAGGGAGAAAAGGTTTCGCGGTGGGTCTATGCTTGTGTTTACTGTTCCCTGGCGTTGTTTCTGTCGAGACCGCGGCTTCATTTACGGGTGCTAATTCGACAGGGTCTCCTCGCATTTATTACATCGATGCTGCCTCGTTCTATGACTATGGCTGGAAAGTCGGCGGACTGTTCAACGCACAATATCGACTATTAGAAATGATGGCGTCAAGCTTAGTCGCTAACAGCTCTTTGCCAGCCCCATCGGACAACAGTATCGACACCTTGAAAGCCATGGATCCCGGCCTCTGGGATGAGACGCAAGGCCTCGCCGACCGACTCGGGACGAATCCCTTGTATCTGCTCCATCTCAGAGACATGCTCATGTCCTGCGTCGGAGAGTGTACGGTAATCGAAACCACAGGCAATGCGACTGCCGACGGGCATACCTATCTCGCCCAGAACTTTGACACGAACATCGGGACCATCCGTGATCGGTTCTTCAGCACCTTCCTCACCCGCTTTGGCTCATGGCTGTTCTATGTTGTGAGAATTAACACGATGAGGTACCGGTACGCGGCGATTGGGCTGCCGGTGCTCTTCGAAATCCCGCTCCTCAACGAAGAAGGCCTCGGATTCGGCGCACCCTCTACCCGGTTTACCACCAATCCGAACAGGACGATCGACACGGGTCCAGGGATTACCACGTTTGAGCTTGAACGACTGACGCTCATGACATGTCGGAACGTGAGCGAAGCCGCTCACCTCTGGGAGACCAGCGAACGCGCCTGCGAAAAGGGTATGACCTACTTCAACAAATATGACGGCTCTACTCCGTGCTTCTGCGATAAAGACGGCGGCATCGTCATGATTGAACAGACGCACAGTTACATCAAATGCATGTATGGAGATGACACGATGCCAAGCAATAAACATGAGGGGATCTTGTGGCATGCGAACCATCACCTCTGGCTCGATCCAAACCTGACCGGATCAATCTTCCCTGACGAATTCCCCTCCTCCAAATTCCGCACTGAGCGGACCTACCAGCTCCTGTGTGAAAACTACGGAAATATCACATTTGATATAATCGGAGTCATCATGCGGGACTGCAAAGGAGGTACGAACCCCAAGGGCGAGGATTCCATGGACATCTGCCGACGCCCCGACAAGAACGGCACGTATGTCACTGCCCTCAGCTGGATCATCAACGCACAAAAACTCACGGTATCAGTCGCCCACGGGTTACCCCGGACAAGCGTCTATTGGAAACGAAACTTCACCAGCATATTTGTGAAATAAGAAAAAACCTTGAAGAGAAGAGTAAAGCCCGAAGAGAGGCGCCACGCGGACACCAAATGCCCACGCGCGCAGCTCCCACGAGGCCAATGCGGCCAGACGCCAAACGCCGCCGCCCGCCTCCGGGCATGATACTATTTGTCACTGCAAGTATTAATAGGTTTCGCCGCCAACTCTCAGCCTGATAAAAAAAGCACACCATCACAAATCTCTTTAACGTCAAACCATCTACGTCCAGCTGCCTCTATCCAAAGAGAATCGGTGAATGCGTGATCCGATTTGACGACATAGAGGTACAGAAAAGCCCCTGGTACCCTACCAGGGGCTCTTCGCCATCAACTATTTTTATAATAAAATTTAAATAATGTTCAGCTGTTTCAGGTCTTCGTCTGGGAGCAAAATGAATGAGAGGAAATCGAACCCACCGCTCGTTGTCGTCACATGAGGAGGCGGTCGCCGAAGAATTCACCGCATTGCCGGCCCTTTGCGTCGTTGTCATCGGCCTGACCCTGTTTTTCCTTCTCCTCGCCCACGCCTACACGGCGTACCAGGCCGATACTGACACGACCCGCGACTACCACACGGCAGACCTCCTCACGGAAAAACTCCTCGACCCTGCCCACACCTACATCCTCCCGGGGGGAGTCGTCAACCTCACCGGATTCACCGAGGCATCCGACACACTCACCGGGCTGCAGCAGGCATATTCCCCCGCAGGGTTCGATTTCCTCTTCCGCCTCACCACCAACACCACCACCTTCACCATACCCACCAACGCCACACCACCCACCCAGTTCATCGCGGCCAGTCGCACCGTCTGTATCATGGAAAGCGACGCACAAACTACCCGCGGCACCCTCACGGTCCTACTCTGGAGGACACCCGGATGAGACACAACACCCATGCGCTCTCCGTCCTCTACGACACCCTCCTCTTCGCCGTCATGATCAGCCTCTCCGCAGCCATGCTCCTCCCCGCAGTCACCACCTCCATCAGCCGTAACATCTCCATTGAGAAACACCGCGAGCTCACCGTCGACGACGTCCTCCGCACCCTCCTTACCTCACGACCAGAGCCCTTCTCCTACACCTTCGCCGGCCCAACCCTCGACACCGTCGCCAAAGGCTTAGGCGTCAACACCACCAGCCACGGCCTCTACGACACCATCCGCCACTGGATCCTCGACAACGAACCACGACATGAGACCTACGCAGGCCTCATCGCCGACGACCTCACCAGCCAACTACGCATCCCCACACCCAACGGAACCATCAGACTCAACCTCCTCACCACAGACTTCGACACCCAGCTCATCACCAGCCTCCAAGACTTCTTCACACCTCTCTTCCGCGGCAGATACCACTACAACCTCACCGCCACCTGGCACCCCCTCAAAGGACTCCCCCTCGGCGGCGAACTCTCCCTCGGCCCACCGCCACCTACCCAAACCAGCCACGTCGCCACCACCCAGATCGCCGTCCCACTCACCCCAGCCCTGCGCATCGGCAACACCACCCTCCTGCTCACCCACCACACCCTCGCCCGCTACCTCACCGACATCAACCTCACCGGCAACAGCACGATCCCCCAAGTCATCAACATCCGCACCGTCCTTAACGACTACCTCCACCACACCCCACCCTACGACACCAGATCATCGGCCAAAGACTCTATACAGGAAAACCTCACCAAGCTACTCGACGGCATCCTCATCACAGGCATCCATGACACCAACGACACCATGATCTTCCCCGGCCTCCTCAACGCAACCCTCGACGCCCTCCTCACTCCACTGACCAACGCCACCCGCCATACCAACACGTCCACCAACCACAGCCTCGGCGACCTCACCGACACCCTCGACCATCTCCTCACCAGCCTCAACTCCACCACCAACCTTCCGCTCACCCAAGCCTTCCTCGACCACCTCAACACCACCCTCGCCATCGTGCTCAACACCACATTTCCCACACCCGCGCAAGCCATCCAAACACTCAAAAACTGGGCACTCAACCAGACCACCATCCTCCTCAACACCCTCCTCACACCACTCCTCAACACCACCACCGACCTGCTCCTCGACGCCACCGACGGCCTCGCCACCCTCCACGACACCCTCCAACGCCTCATCCTCGACCGCCTCACCCTCCCCTACGCCACCATCACCCTGACCATCTGGCCCGTGCACCCATGACCCACACCCTCCGCTACGACACCTGCGCCCGCATCCCCTTCGCCATCCTCGGCGTCCTCCTCCTCCTCGCCAGCAGCCTCACCACCGCCCTCATCCTGCACCTCCACACGACCACCTCAGACCCCCTCACCCAACCACTCAGCCTCAACGCCGCCACCCGACTCATCCAAGCAGCCGAAGCCGACCTCGCCACCGCCCTCAACCGCGCCGCCACCCACGCCCTCATCGACATCGGCAGACACCCCATCACCACACCCTACAACAGCACCACACAAGACCTCCTCTACCAACGACTCCGCCACGCCATCGCCCCCGACCTCGCCCTCTACCTTCTTGCCCACTACACCGACAACCAATACACCGACGGCACCTACACCCTCAACACCCCCCTCACCAACGACACCGTCACCCTCAACCCCGACACCATCACCTTCACCCCACGCACCCTCACCCTCCACCGCACCACACTCCCCTACCTCGGACCACCACCCACCATCACCCACCCCACCTACCTCCTCGCCACCCTCCCACTCACCCTCAACCTCACCACCCTCAACCACCCCACCACACCCACACCACGATACCTCACCATCACCACCCTCATCACCAGCCGCTACCCCCTCCTCGAAGCACTCACCAACGAATACCAAACCACCATCAACGGCACCCTCACCCCCCTCTGGACCTACACCACCACAACCACCACCCTCTACACCATGATCCGCGCCTGGAAACACTACCAACAAGGACAACCAGCCAACATCGTCGACAACCACCACCTCGCCCTCCTCACCAACGCCGGACTCCTCCTCCAACAAACCCAAACCTTCCACACCATCGACCCCCTCACCATCACCAGCCTCCTCGCACACACCCGACACACCCTCACTCAACCCACAGACACAGACCTCACCCTCTTCAACACCCAAACCAACACCACCGGCACCACCTACCCCACCCACAACATCACCACCACCACCGCCAACCTCGACGCAGGAGACCCACCCACCACCCCCATCACCACCACCCCCAGCAGCGCCAGGCACCAGAGCAGGCCCACGAGCACCGAAGCGCGCGCGCCGCGCGGGGGTGAATCGGGATGCGGCAGCCCAACGCGCGAAATTCCGAAATCCGAAATCCGAAATCCGAAAGAAATCCGAAATCCGAATAC
>Ga0209777_10002618_pt1 | contig 23330 bp, 19 predicted proteins | sample FrelakmetHBP12HB_FD_187147 | JGI IMG/M metagenome (GOLD analysis project Ga0209777, IMG submission 187147) | Freshwater lake sediment microbial communities from the University of Notre Dame, USA, for methane emissions studies -HBP12 HB (SPAdes)... | ecosystem: Environmental > Aquatic >...
AAATTCTCGGATTTGTAGCTCTTGCCATCAGCACCTAGCTCTCCCGGCGAAATCGTTTGAAGTGGTTCGAAAAGAGGCTTTCTCATCGGGATGACCTATTTTGAAAGAAGGTTGGTATTGTGAAAGTCAGCAAATAGCCGTCGAGGACGCACACCATTGTTTGTTGCTGGGAACCAAAGAGCGTATGCCTCTAAGCTTATTTTTCTGAAATTTTCAATTTTTTGTTTCATGATTTTGAAGGATTAAAAAAAGTGGGGCAACTAGGGATTGAACCTAGGACCAACGGATTATGAGTCCGCTGCTCTAACCGCTGAGCTACTGCCCCTTTTTGGTATGTGCTCTTCGCTATTTTGAGCGCTCTGCTGTGATGGAGCCTTGTCATCTTCTGCGGAACTCTCTCTTGTAAAAGCTTTGGCTATTTACTGCGAGAGCATTCCTTGTATCTGACAAGGCTGCACTAAGAGCATCTTCGCTCACATAGCAAGAGCACATACCTCGACGACATCATTCACAGCGTAGCAAAAAAGAATTTTCTTATCACGCAATTTTCATCGATTTTTACTCAAGAATAAAATATACTCTTTGCTTATATGACTGAATGCCAAGAGATTCAAAAAAATCGCTCGAAGTCAACGAGTTGGGCTTTTTTTGCCACATCCCTCTTAAATGAACCGCTCGAAGTGCTCTTTAGCACCCTTGCTGCGGCTATTTTATGCCGCGATTTGAAAGCCACGCTTTTTCAAATGGCCCTTTTTTCCACACTCAAACCATTAGTATCACTTCTTTCCTATTACTGGAGCTTTTGGCTGCAGCGCCATCCCCATAGCCTGGTAAAAAATATCATTTTCACTGGTGTGCTGGCCCGATTACCTCTTTTTTTCATTCCTTTTGTCACGAGCCCCACTCCCATGATCGCCTGTCTTGCCTGCTATATGATGCTCAACCGCGGCGGCATGCCGGCTTGGATGGAACTGCTCAAACAAAACATCCCATCACAAAAAAGAAATTCGCTTTTTTCCTGGAGCTCCACACTGGGCTACCTCGAAGGAGCTATCATCGGTGTTGCACTGGGATTTGCCCTCGATAACGGCACACAATTGTGGCGGATCTTCTTCCCCGTTGGAGCTGCAATCAGCATGATGGGCGTCTTCTTTCAAGCAAAAATTCCCCAAAAAGAGCCTGTAAAAATTGCCTTTACTCTGCCTCAGCCGAAAGAATTAATTTTGGCCCCTTGGAAAGAAAGTCTGGCACTTTTAAAAGAGCGGCCCGATTTTGCCTTTTTCCAGTGGTGCTTTATGGCAGCAGGCGCTGGCATAATGCTGATCGTCCCCGTCGCCCCCATCTTCTTCGTCAAAGTGTTAAACCTCTCCTACACCGATATCGCGGTCGCCATCGCCCTGGCAAAAGGACTTGGTTTTGTGGCGACAAGCCCACTCTGGAGCCTCTGGCTCAACCGTGTGGGCATTTATAAGACATGCGCCCTTGTTTTTGCCGTCTTCTCCCTTTACCCAGACTTTTTAATCTTTGCGACCATCCATCCTGCCCCGCTCCTTTTAGCCTGCTTTTTCTATGGCGTCGGCCAGGCAGGAAGCCACCTCACCTGGCACCTATCAGGTGCGATATTTGCCCATAATCAAGATAGCCGCCGTTTCAGCGAAGTCAATGTGGTTGCCGTGGGGCTAAGAGGCGCTGTCGTCCCATCGCTTGGCATCGTTCTTTTTTCTCTTATTGGCCCCGTTTGGCTCTTTGCTGTAAGTTCCCTTCTTTGTTTTGTCCCTGGTCTTTTCCTTTTAAAAAAAGTTCAACCTGCAATAGCAGTCGAGTAAACTCTTGCCCTTTTTTTTAACTCTATGCAATTGTAAGCACAAATGGTATGTGTTCAGGGTATGTAAGCAAAGCTCCTTTCGGTGCAGCCCTGACAGATGCAAGGATCTCACCCGAAGTTAATAGCCAAAGGCTATTTACAAGGGGGCGATCCAAAGCAGATGGCAGGGCTCCACCAGAGGAGCAAGCTTAAAATACCCCTGAACACATACCAAAAATTAGGGTTTTATTTATGGCACGTACCCCGTTGTTTCTTTTTCCGCTTCTTTTCATCGCAACTCTCTTGCCAGCACAAGATGACCCAAAAGGACCTGTAGCTCCATCTGAAATGACTATTGAACTGCCAGTGGACATGGCGGCTACTATCCCGAAAAATGAGGTCATTTTACTCTCTGATGACGAAAGGATTGAATCCTACTTACAAGGTGTTGTGGACTCAAAATATGCCAAATATAATATCATCATCAAAGTCCGCAATGGTCAAGCCATTATCACCAATCTGCCTCAAGACCCAATCAGAGCCAATAAAATCATCGCCTTTGTGAGAAATTTCTCATCGCTTCCGACCACAATCGAAGGAGATCTTATTTGCGATGCAACGCTGCTGCCAAAAACTCTTGTCACCAAAAATGACCCCACAGGCATCTGGATACCCCAATCATCGGCACTATTTCCAGCGCAGGTTGCCAATCCACGCCAAATCTGCTTTTCTGTAGGCCCCCGCTTTCTTGATCGAGTCGGAGGTAACTTGGGAACAGCTTTTACCTTTGGCGATCAGTGTCCCATCTACCGCTGGACAAATGTGGGAAAAGCCCAAGGCGACCTCCAATTGGAAGTCGAGGCAGGAGCATTTTGTGTCTTCTCACATGACAGCGCAGACTTTCCGATGCAAAATGCCGACTACTATGCAGGAATGCCCTTGAGCTATGCTGCAGGGCCATGGTCTTTTCGCTTGCGCGGCTACCATGTCTCTTCCCATTTGGGCGATGAATACATGGAACACCATCCTCACAAATGGCGACGAAATAAAAGTTTTGAAGCGATCGATTTCTTTACAGCCTATAAACGAAATCACCTTCTTTTGTACGGGGGCCCTGGTCTTGTCGTCCATTCTGACGCCGAGATGCATATTGAGCCTTTCTACCTCGAATATGGTATGGAACTGAGGGGATGGAAACATCATTTCACCCAACTCTTTGGCCAGCCCTTTTTTGCCATGCACTTTCGCAATGGACAAGAACATCACTTCCATTTCGATTCTACCTTTGCTGTCGGCTATGAATGGGGAAAAATTCAAGGCTTTGGACGCAAAATTAGGCTCTTTTTTGAATTCCATCACGGCTATTCACCCGATGGCCAGTTTTCACGAAAGAAAAGCGATTATATTGCCCTGAGACTAGCGTACGGGTTTTAACTTAAGCGTTCTAAGCTATGTGAGTACATACGTTTTAAGAGGCGCAAAATCCCAGCTCAAATACTGGGCCTTGGGGACCAATCGGCAAGGTGCCACGGAAGAATTTTTCATATACGGAAAGACCTGCTTCGGCTGATTGGATACAATAAAAACAGTTACTCACCCACTCTGAGCCCACAGTTGTCTTGTTTTTCAAGTTGCACTGGAATCGATGGGTAATTTTTTCTTTCCAATAATCGACAGTCCCGAACAGCAAAACAGGGGTCGGGGCGGTGGCGCCAACCTTTCGACGCACCTCCTCAAGGCAGAATTCAAAATCTGTTCCAATGCCCCCCATCACAAAAATGGGAAAGTCTAAATTAAACTCCGACTGGCGCTCGACGAGCTGTCTGAGCCGATAGGTCATCTTGGCTTCAATAAAGGGGTTTTGGGGCTCTTTTAGCATAACTTCGCCCTCGGAAAAGTCAGCAATGTTGGCGCACGATAGGATATTGAGCTCTTTTGCAATGCGATTGCCCATTTCCATGGCACCTGGACCTCCTCCTGTCATGAGAGCAAGAGGAGTATTTTTGTTGAGTAGGGAATGGTCGATCCGGTTTTTCAGTTCAATAACACCCCTCAAAAGATCGTGCAGCTGTCCTTCAAAATTGCCTGAGGTAAGGTTCGAGCCATAGACCCCAAAAATTGTGGCTGACAAGTACCTGTCGACCTGGTCCTGGGGCACAAAGAGACCTGATTCTTTGTCTTTTTTCTGGACATATTTGAGCACTTTTCCCGTGCCTGGATCGGCCCAAAAAATGGGAATGCCAAACTTATACAAATCAAAAAGAAGAGATCTATCCTCTTGTGAGAAAAAGTCTTTGTGCGTGCGAGAAGGATGTTGAAAATAGATCGCTTTGAGGCAGCTTGAAACAGGCTCTGACAGAAGTGAGCGCTTCAAAAGTGGAGAAGGGAAATAGCGGGTCAATAAAATCCCCTGACTTGTGATATAGCCCTCTTCAATAGCTTTTAAAAGAGGATAGCTACATTGACTTGCAATCGTTTGATCAACGAGAGATTTGGGAGCAGCAGGATCTGCTTTTATGAGTGAATCATAGTCTGGCTCGCGGACAATCCAATCATCGGAAGCAAGGGAACTTAATTGGCTGCCCTTGACCACATAGGTAGCACAGATCTTCTCTTGAGGCTGAGGAGCGGTTTCAAAGGCCTTAAATAAACTCTTTTCATCTTCAAGAAGATCCTGGAGCTGGTCTCGGTCGGAAAAAAGCACGTGCTCTCGATAGGGCTCAAGAGTATAGAATTCGAGCGGCAAGTCATTGATCACCCTTTTGGATGAGCCATAAAACTCATAGACATCGCCCGACGCCCATGTGTCAGGCTGAAGAACTGAAGCTGTCGTGTGGTGATAGCCAGGGGCCAGAAGCGGCTCGACAACATGGCCAAAAACAGTTCTGATATGGAGAGGGGCTGTTTGGACGAGTAAAATCTCATCATCCTCAACATTTTGGGGACCACCAGAGACGAGCGTCTGATGCAAATGCAAAAAACCGCGTGTGCTTTTTTTTGCCACGAGTGCCTTGGAAAGTGTCGGCAAAAAACCAAAAATCGAGCTGTCGTAGGCAATTTTACCATTTTTGATGGTCAAGTAGGCAACTGCCCTGCCATCAATCTTATCCAAAATGAGGGCGTCAGATTCATAGGTGCCGCCAAAAGAAAGAAGAGGTCTTCCCCAGCGATCAAAACGGCCAAAGCTTCTCAAAAGATAGTCAGGGTCACGCACACGTCTTCGATCATCGGCTGCAAACAATTTACCGATATAAGCGCCGACCGTGAGATGAGGCAGCATCTCTCGTGCAATAGGGCCAATAGCATGCAGTTCAAGATCAACGAGGGCCCTCTGCTTTTCACGATCCAGCTCATAATGGAGGCCAACCCCATCAAGGCCAAGTTGTGCCAGGGTGCTTTTGATATTGAAAAAGACAAGCTTTGGGTCAATTTCAAAGCCGACAAAAGAGGAGTTGATCCCCTCAATCAGTAAACGGCCTTTACTGACCCGCTCATTGATGCTTTTCAGCTCAATCAATCTTCCATCAGGAGTGGCCAAATCATGCTGTAAAGGGTCAAACTTCATACCTTAAGTCCTTCGGCTCCATTCAAGGTCTAAAATTCAGCGCTGCCGGGATATCGGGGGAATGGGATCGTATCGCGTATGTTATCAAGACCAGTGACAAACTGGACCATCCTCTCAAAACCAGTTCCAAAGCCGGCATGGGGAACTGAACCATATTTTCTCAGCTCCAAATACCACCAGTAGAGATCTTTATTGAGTCCGACCTCTTGCATTTTTTCTTCGAGCCTATCGAGCCTTTCTTCTCGCTGGCTGCCGCCAGTGATCTCGCCAATTTTTGGAACTAAAATATCCATGGCAGCCACCGTTTTTCCATCGTCGTTGTCGCGCATGTAAAAGGATTTAATCTTCTTCGGATAATCAATGAGGATCGTCGGTTTTTTGAAAAATTCTTCCGTGAGATACCGTTCATGCTCTGACTGAAGATCTAGTCCCCATTCAACTGGAAACTCAAAGCTCTTTTGTGATTTTTGAAGCACTCGTACAGCATAGGTATAGGTCGACCTTTCAAATGGCGTCTCAACCACTTTTTGGAGCCTGTCAATGATACCTGGTTCGATATACTGTTCGAAGAACTTCATGTCTTCAGGGCAAGTTTCAAGCACATATTTGAGAATGTATTTAATGTAGCTTTCAGCACACTCCATATCATCCTGGAGATCGGCAAAAGCCATTTCTGGCTCCACCATCCAAAATTCAGCCAAATGGCGTGTCGTGGTCGATTTTTCAGCGCGAAACGTTGGTCCAAACGAATAGACGTCAGAAAGAGCGCAGCAGTAGGTTTCAAGTTCCAGCTGGCCCGAGACTGTTAGATAGGTGGGCCGGGCAAAGAAATCTTGCGCCCAGTCGATGGCCCCTGTATCTGTTTTTGGGGTCTTTTCCAAGTTGAGAGTGGTCACTTGAAACATCTGGCCTGCCCCTTCGCAGTCAGAGGATGTGATGATGGGGGGTTGGATGTAGAGAAAGCCTCTTTCTTGAAAGAACTTGTGGGTTGCGTACGCCAAAGCGTTCCTCACACGAGCCACAGCGCCAAAGGTGTTGGTGCGTGGACGTAAATGGGCCATTGTGCGTAAAAACTCGAGGGAGTGGCGCTTTTTTTGCAAAGGATAGCTCTCTGCCGAAGAGGGGCCATACACTTTAATGTCTTTTGCCTGAATCTCAACTGGCTGATTCTGTCCCGGACTTTGAACGAGAGGGCCTGTCACAGCAATAGAGGCCCCAGTTGTGAGTTTTGGGGATATCTTGTCAAAGTCTGCCAGTTGCGATTCTACGATGACCTGTAAATTGGAAAAAATGGAGCCGTCATTGAGCTCTAAAAATAAAAAGTTCTTCTGATCGCGAACAGTTTTGATCCACCCCTTCACCGTGATGGTTTGCCCCATCAGGCCAGCTCCATCTTTGGCAGAAAGTATTTTGCTAATTTTTGTGCGTGCCATTTTTTTGCCTCGAAAATTAAGAAGAATTATAGCGAAATGGCCCGATATTGGCTACCAAGTTACGTTAATGAGGCATTCTGAGTTGTGCTGTTTTTGAGGATAGAGAGGGATCTTTCTGCCCGATTTCCCACCATGCCTCCTCGCCCATATTACAGAGAATATGGGCTTCGTCGGCAGTGGGGTAAATTGGTCTAGAAATCTCCATCTCCTCCTCTAAAAAATCACAACTCAGAATGCCTCTTAGTCCCACTCACCATAGTCACGAGGACCATTATAGATTGCTCTTTGCTCGATCTTCTCGCCAATTCTCTCCTCCGTCAAATTGAGAAAGAAGCAAAAAGCAAGCTCAAAATTTGGCGCACTGAATAATTTTCTAAACTCTGATTCATTAAAGACAATAAAAGGCAAAAATCCTTTTTGCATGAGATAAAGACTTGAAAACAGACGCGCCAGTTGCTCATTTTGCTCACTCAAAGGACGAATTTTTAAAATGGACCACAGGATAAAGGAAGCAACTTGAAATGGATGCAGTTTTGGATCATTCATATGTTGGTGCAAGGTAGCAAAAAATTGATCAAGGCACGGATCAATTTCGTCAGGCAAAGGAGGGATTTCAACTACTTGGCAGAGGGCTTGCCAATCATTTTGAGTTAAATAGGGACTCGCTTTATCGAAGCTTTTGCCCCACCGCTCAATCTTTTCATGAATCTGCCCTAATTGATAACAAAAAGAGTCGTTAAAATATCCATTTTGTCTGACCGTCTTAGAAAGTTCCTTCAAATCAGAAGCGTTATTTTGGGGGAAAATAATCTTGGTTTGTTGTCGATGAGGCACGCCGACATCTTGGCCTAAAATTTTTCTTTCGAGATCTAAAAAAAGTCGTTTAAGCTCCTGTGGAGCCATTTTTTCAAACGGAGAGTCGAGCAGCTTTTTTTCCTCGCACCAGAGGAGCAACTGAACCCAAGAAGAGGATTTATTGACACAGCCTCCTTGTGCATGGAAGAGCGGATTTGTTGGAAAATCTTGTGAGTCCGCATAATGGAAAAAATAGACAGGGAACTTTTTCAAAGGGATGCCGCTTTCAAGAAAATTGAATCCTTGAATGTATCTAAGAGGCAAATTCCAATTTATGTTGTGAGGAGGAGAAGGTATGCATTTACTCTGAATGACATCTTCTAAGCGATAGATGGCTGTTTTTTGGCAGGCCATGCCACCACCTTCAAAAAACTCAAAAGCTTTTCCTGGAAAAGAGAGGGCTTGATGGATGGCTTCTTCAAGCTTGAGCTTTTTCAGATAGAGCTCATTTTGAAGCAAGCCGACATCTTGCTGATAAAGTTCGCTATCGGTCTCAAGATAGCTTTTAATTTCTGGTATAACGCTATCGATGGCACGATGAAAACTGTGAGGAGAAGGGTCAGAAAGAGTCTTTAGGCAAAACTCTAAATTTTTTCTTCTTTCGACAAACTCATTTCTTTTTCCGATGATTTGAGCCAGTCGAAAAGTAATATGCGCTTCATCCAAAATTGGCCCGTCATCTGGGAGAATAGGACTGGAATTTGCATCGCTGAGCCATTTTTGCATCAGGGCAAAAAGGTTGCATTTACTTTGGAAAAATCTTTGCTTTATTCCCTCATAGGCCCAATCACTTTCTAAGACAGCTCGCACTTCTTTATTTTGAATGACCTCATCTGCAAAACTCACTTTTTTCAGCCAACTGCATTCTGCTGCCACTATCTTGAAATCGATCCTATCTTGAAGATGGCTCTCTAATAGTCCTGCCGCGCAGGCCATCCGATTTATCTTGCCGGGCCTTTCTTGTTTTTCATGAATGGCGCTCATGCAGGATAAAATGGCTTTTTTGTGTTCCATAAGAGGGCTTGCTTCAAGAGATGAAAATAGTGCGCCAATAGAGCAAAAATGAGCTTTTATGGCTGTTAAAAAGCGCTTTTTTCTTTCCAAAAGTTCCTCGTGTAAATCTGGGAAATCTTTTGCAAAAAGCGCCGCTTCTGGTTGTGGCTCAACTTTTGGCCCAAGCTGTTCAAGCATAGCCAAAAGCCTGTTTTCTTCATTGCCAATCAATGGAAAGTCAGCGAGTTGTTTCATCATGTACGAAAGGAGAAAAATTTCTCGGCTTTTTAAAGTTTGAGGACAACCATGACAGGCCACATAAAAGAGTTTCGCGGCACAATAGGAGGCTGATTTTTTAATACCATGGAAAGCCCAATGAATCGTCTGGCCACCTGCGCGCGAAATGGATGAACAAAGAGACATATTATTTCCTCCACTATTGGCCTATTTCTTGTGAAGAGGGAGTCTCCACAACAAAAACTCGCACAGGTGATTCTGAGCCATTTTTCAATTTGAGGGGAGCAATCACAGAAAATGCGGTGCGGCAAAATTGTTTTTTTGGAAAGGCAAGATTTTCGACGATGTAACAATTATTCCTTAACAGCAATTTATGGACTGGGAATGTCAAGTCAGGGCCATCTGGAGAGAGGGTATCGATGCCAAGGCCAGCAATTGAACAAACGAGAAGATAGCGTGCGCACGCAGTGCTGACAGAGGGAAAATGCATTTTTTTGTCACCTCCAACATTGCGATATTTTTTTGGATTATTCCAAAATCGATGCCACCCTGTGTTGATGGCGACAAATGATCCTGGTAAAATTTTACCAAACTTTTTTTCGTAATTTTTAATGTCATCTAAAGAAACGATGAGATCAGGGCTTGATTTTTTTGAAACGTCGATGACAACAAAAGGGCAAAAGAGGTTTTGAAGTGGTATCGAGGCAACATTTTGACCACCTTTTTTACAATGAGAAGGAGCGTCAATATGGGTTGAAAGGCCTGCCAGCATGTGAAGTTTTTGGACTCGAAATCCCTTGTCGTAATCCATGACCACTTCATATTTTAGGCCCGACGTGCCATCCCAGGTAGGAATTTTCTCTGTTATGAAGTGGCTGCAGTCGATGAGCTCATAGGAGCAAGATTTTTTCTTCTTCGGCATATTAAGTATTAAACTTCTGCGTATCCTTTCAGCATCGCTATTTCTTTTTCCCAACATTCTGGCCCGCCCGGTGTTTCAAGGTATTTTGGCATTTTTTGTAGCTGCGGATGGCGCATAATAGCTCGAAAGCAATCAAGGCCAAGCTCACCGTCTCCAAGCTGCTCGTGACGGTCTACATGTGAGCCAAGACCCTTTATGGAATCGTTGAGGTGCCACGTCTCAAGATATGAAAGGCCAATTTTTTTATCGAATTCTTTTAGTATGCGCGCCAAATGTTCCATATTTCGAATGTCATAGCCTGCTGCAAAGATGTGGCAGGTGTCGACGCAAACGCCGATGGGGATCTCATCTTTTGTATTTTTCACGATGTAGCCAATTTCTTCAAAAGTATGGCCCACTTGTGAGCCCTGCCCTGCCATCGTTTCAATGCACAATTTGAGATTGCAGTTTGTCTCAAAAAGATCTTTCATGAGGCGCAAGCTTTTTACAACCTTTTCCAAACATTTTTCTGGAGGATCATCAATGGCAGATCCTGGATGAAAGTTTAAGTAAGAAATGCCCAGTTGCATGCAGCGAATAATTTCTTCTCGAAGGGCATCGTGACTCTTTGAATGCACCTCTGGGTCAGGAGCTCCGAGGTTGATGAGATAGCCTGCATGGCTTGAAATATGGCTCAAACCAGTTTCATGAAGGGCTTTTTGAAATTGCTCAACATCGTCTTGTGAAAGAGAGCGGGATTTCCACTGACGCTGATTCGAAGTAAAAAGTTGCACCGTCGTACAGCCAATATCACGGCCTGCATAGAGTGCATTGTGAATGCCTCCAGCTGTCGAGCAGTGAGCACCAATCAGTAATTTATTTAACATCTGCTTTCTCGAATGTAACAGGATTTACTTCAATAGAGTTCATTGTAAATTTTTGATCTATTTGGTCGAGGAAATTTTTTAGTTCCGTCTTCGAAAAGAGTTTTGCAAGGGTCAAAAATGGCTTGATCCTTTCTTGGCGTACCAAGCGAAAGCGGCTAAAAAGCGCTCGTGAATGGATAAAAGAAAAAATCGGTTTTTTAAAATCATTTTTCCCTTGTAGCGCCCACAAAAGAGCTCCATTTTTATTCACCCCGCGATCCATCGACTCTTTGCATGTGATCGACATGAGACTGTTGACATGAGAAAAACCGGTCAATTCAAAAAGAGTCTTAAAAGATTCCTGCTCGTGAGTGCGTATGATACTCAGCTGAACAAGTTCGCGGAAGGCAATGTGGAGGTCGCGATTGGAAAATTGTTGAGCTGATTTTTTTCGCTCGATCTGTAAAAAAGCCTCTTCGACAAGAGGAGGAATGGTTTTTATCCAGCCCTCATGAGGGAAGAAATAGCCAGGGTCGCCATCGATTCCCCTGTCATCGAATGAAAAATTTATCGGATGGAGCAGTTGCGCCAGCATCTCTTCAGAGTAACTGACTGTAAAGGGTTTATCATCATCTTTTGCCTTGGGCCGATAAAATGAAGTATCCACTGCCAAAGTGAGAGGAAAGAAATTTTTCGGATATTGATTTTTGAGATTCATGATCGAAAGAGCGCGCGGCCCTTCATCAGATGCATTGATGTTTTGAAGGTTGATGTAGATCCAGCCAATAAAAGGATAGGGATCTTGCTCGAGCCTTTCTTGAGAAAATTTTAGCCTGTTTTTCATCCCCTGCAAAATGGCATGGGTCTCTGGGGCCGGCTCGTCATCGAGTGTTGGAGTTGGAGTAAAAATAGTCAAGCAAGTAGCCCTGCTAAACTTTTCTTCGAAAAGGGGGCCTCCATTATTGTGAAGGTCGACTCGTGGGTCATAGCATTTCAGGGGCAAAAACTTCTTGAAGGCTTTACCAACAAAGGTGCTCAAAATGGCTCCCCAGGCCACATGAAAGTAGTTGAATAAATAGGAAGGGGTGAGGTCATTTCGAATAAATCCTTTAAGATTGGCGATCTTTTCCCCCTCAAGAAAGAGCTCTGGCTCAAAAAACTGGCCCAAACCCTGCTGTAAGGAAAATTCTATGTAAAGGTCGAGAAGATGGGGTTTGACAAGTGATGCAAAAGCAAGTTGATGAAGTGCCTTCGTCGCTCCTTTTTCTTCGTCTTCTTTCTGTTGTTGATACGCAGCAGCCGACAATTCTTGCCGCAATTTCAAAAAAATTCTTTTTAAGTCTTGCGCCTGCTCAATTGCTAACACAAGCCTCGATTGTCCTGCCTCTTGAAATACCTCACAGACGGCTCTGTTTTCCCTTTTTTTATATTCTTGCAAAATCACTTTAGACTTGCTCATTTGAGGCCCTTTTTCATCGATTTATTCTGCCGATTAGTGTAAACTAGTTACATCTTTTTTTAAGAGGTTTTTGTGACTTCGGATTCTCCGTCTAAAATAATAGATGCTCAAAATAGTACTGTGGCTACAGGCGACCACCATAGCCTTGCCTTTTTTAAAGACTCCATTCACACGATAAAACTGAGCGCTCTTCGGTTTTTTTCGGGAACGGCCATAAGTCGTGTCACGGGCATGTTTCGAGACATGGCCTTAGCATGGGCTTTTGGAACTCATGAAGCTCTCGCTGCCCTTTTTGTCGCCTTTCGCTTTTCCCAGGTATTGCGCAGGATTTTCGGTGAGGGAGCTCTGAGCGGGGCTTTTATTCCAGTTTTTGAAGATCTGCGTAAAGACTCACATGAGCGTGCTTTTCGATTCTATCGTGATTTAAGTACTATCATAACGGTCTTTTTAACAGGTTTTGTCATCGTCAGCATGATCGTTTTGGGCCTTTCGCTCCACTATTTTCCCTGGAGCGAGAAAAACTATTTTATCGTCATGCTTCTCATCATCTTCATGCCAAGTCTTATCCCTATCTGCCTCTATGGCGTGAATAGTGCCCTTCTCCAATGCCAAAAACATTATTTTACCCCTGCTTTCGCTCCTACTTTTTTTAACCTTGTTATCTTGCTTGGCGCATGGCTTTTGTCCTCACATCAGCCACAAAAGGCTATGCCTTTTCTGGCTATAGCGATGGTCCTGGCTTGTGGGGCACAATGGCTTGCTACCTTACCTGCGAGCTTGAAACAACTTCGCGCTGCTCTGAAAGGAAAGTTTTTTAACTCAATCAGCTTATTCTCGACAGATATCCGACGGTTTTTAGGCCCTCTCTCCCTTGGGCTCTTAGGCGTCGGTGCTTCCCAGATCAACAACCTCGTCGATACGATTTTTGCTCGAATTGCTGACCTTGAAGGGCCAGCTCTTCTCCAATATGGGATTCGACTGACACAATTGCCACTGGCTCTTTTCGGTATCGCCCTTTCAGGAGCACTTCTGCCTCCACTTGCTCGATCGATCCAGGCAGGTAAAAAAGCAGAATACCTTCATTTCCTCGATTTTGCCATGAGGAAGGTGACGGCGTTTCTCCTCCCCTGCTCCATCATCCTCCTTACCTTCGGCTCTCATATTGTCAACTTGATCTTTGGCCGAGGCTGCTTCACCACCTCTTCCGTCTTCATGACAACAGGCTGTCTCCATAGCTATGCAATCGGGCTTTTGCCAATGGGCCTTATTATCGTCTTAGCCCCAGCTTGCTACGCCCATAAAGATTTTCGTACGCCGACCATCGGCGCTATTTTATCACTTTCTACGAACTTAATCTTAGATAGTTTCTTTGTGTATGTGCTCCATATGGGTGCCTTAAGCGTTGCTTTGGCCACCAGCATCTCTGCTTGGATCAACGTGTTTTATATCTATCACAAATTAAAAGCTCGTTCAGGACAGGTTCTGTCAAAGGAAGGGAAAGAGCAATTTGGCAAAGTGCTTCTTTCAAGTGGCGCCGCTGGCGTCTTCACCTGGTTTTTACAAACAAGTTATGGAACTCCAGCTCTCTTTTTCAATTTCATTCAATCGAGCGAAATTCCTAATCTCTTCTTAGACCAGGTCAAAGCCTTCAGTTTTTCCTTTACCATCTATGCTGTCTTGCTCGTCACCTTTGCATGGCTCATAAAAGCACAAGACTTCCATAGTCTTGCCCAAAAGCCAGAGATTGCCGATGACGAGGAGCTTGCTAAAGGAACAGCCAAGATTCCTGCGGAAAGCTAATCTGACAGCTGTTTCGCTGACATCATCCTGAACAATGTATGTTTTGGCTAAAAACGGTTTCTGCTTCAAATAAAAAAACTCCCAACTTTATGGTCTGGGAGTTTTTCTGATGGGCTTGGGTGATTTACGCGCCGTGAGCTAAGAAGTCACACACCATGGGAATGTTGATTTCCATGGGGAGGATGATCTCTGAAAGCGCCGGAAGAGATAAAACCTTGCCCGTGAACTTTTCACCATCGAGCTCGAGATAGACAGGCACTGTTCTGCTGGTAAGATTGATTGCATTTTCAATGATCTTCAACTTTTTCGATTTCTCTTTTACAGAAATGACCATGCCAGCTTTCACGCCAAACGAGCGCCGGTCAACTTTTTTGCCGTTGACTTGGATATGGCCATGGGCAACAAGCTGTTGAGCTTGAAAGGGAGTGGCAGCGAATTTCAGGCGGTAAACAATATTGTCGAGACGCATTTCGAGCATCTGGAGAAAGATTTCAGCTGTGTTTTTGTGAAAGCGGGCTGCTTTTTGGTAATAGTTTGTCAGCTGACGCTCTGTCATCATTCCGAAGGAAGCTTTCAGTTTTTGCTTTTCTTCAAGCTGCACGCCATAGTCAGATTTTTTCTTCCTTTTTCCGCCATGCACTCCGGGAGGGTTTTGCTTGTGAAGAAGAGGATTTTTTGCGCGTGAAAAAAGATTGATGCCAAATTTTCTCGCAATTCGATTTTTGGGGGCTGTATAACGAACCATTACAATTCTCCAAAACTAAAATAATCTGAAGCAGTATCTCATAGATTTTGGTTTTTTGGCAATGTAAGTGTTCAAGGAGGCATTCTCGTTGTGATTTTTTAGAGGCGAAGATGGAGATTTCTAGGCCGATTTACCCCACTTGCGACGAAGCCCATATCCTCTGTGATATGGGTGAGGGGCAATGGGGTAAATCGGACAGAAAGATCTATCTCTGTCCTCAAAACAAGCATAACTCAGAATGCCTCTCAAGCTATGGGAGCGAGACAAAGCAGATGGCAGGGCTCCATCAAGAGAGGCAGGCTATAAATAGCTTAGATCACTTACTCAATGTCGTATCGTCTTGGAGGATTTTAATAAGATTGCCAGCTCGATATTCAAATTCAAAGCGTACACTTTTGTCAGGGTTGATCATGCGGTCGATGCCAGAGCGTTTTCCCTGTTTTAGCTCAATGGTACGGGCAAGCAAACCATCTGGATAAAACTGGCTTACATGGATCAGTTGCCCCTTATCCCAGACAAGCTTTGTCGCCAGGCGCCCCTCAGAATCAAAGAATTTTTCTTCGCCATGGGCAAGGCCGTTACAATAATGGGCTTCATGAATGAGTTTGCCCTCAATATCGTAATAGAGAGAATCCCCTTCTTTTTTGCCATCCTTATACATGCTGCAGGAGGAAAGATGGCCGTTTGGATAGTAATATTCAGATTTTCCCTCTAGCTTGCCAGCACAATAAGATCCCTTCCAAAATAATGCGCCGTCGGGGTGAAATTTCTTCTCCTGGACTATTTCAGAGGGCATTTTGCACCACTCCTTTTCATTAAATGGCCATTGAGAAGCGCCACATCTTTTAAAAAGGATAGAGTTTCAAGGCGACATTTTTTGGCAAAATCGCTTTGTTCTTTTTGGGTGCCAAAAGAGGCAAGCCGTATTTTGAAGAAATCAAGCTTTTGTCTCATACGCCAAAAGACCTCGAGGATATATTTGTAGCCACTTTCTCGGGCAAGCTTTTGTTCTAAGTCAAACAGGCGACTATTTTCTTCCAATGGCTGCTTGATCTCATTCACTGTAGCGATCATTTCTTCAAGAAGTTTTACAGAACGGCCTAAACTCAAAAACAGGCTCTTGGTTGCCTTGAGGGTCATCTCATTCGAGCTTTCCAGTTTGCCTGCTTCATTCAGGAAGGTGTGAACAAGTCCATCGAGATCAAAAGAGTGGCCGAAATTCTTTTGTGCCACCTCATCAAAAGAAATCTGTCTGACCCCTTTGATCGCAAGTCCTCCCTGCGTGGCATTAAAAATCTTGACTTTTTTATGTTTTCGTTGAAATTCTGAAATCCAATCTGCTTCCAAAAGCCATTTCCAGTGGGTTTTTATCGGATCCCCATTTTTATCTTTGGCTTCGATTATCTCTTCTTCAATAATCTCTTTTTCTTCCTGAACACCTTTCACATAGGCCTTCTCATCTGTGTAGGCAAGGTCAAAGCCCACTAAAATGATTGGGTTGCATCCTAAATTGGTGGCAATTTCAATGAGAAAATTAGCGATACTGTGGCCGCCTCCAAGAACTTTCCCTTTTATCTTTAATTTTTTTTCATAGTATTCAGAAACATGATAGCCATCGCCGCCTTTTAGATAGAGTTTGGGGCCAGATACCTGCTGAAAAGCATCATGATAGAGCCTGTGGCGAAAGAAAAAGGGAATCTGAAAACCTAAACTGGCGCGCGCCCGCTCATACTGTGTTGGATTGGGGTCAATGCCTCCTGCAAAATGGGGACGAAAACCAAAATCTGTTACCCCATTGATGGCAGAGCCCCCAGCCAGAAAAAGAGCTTTGTCGCGCAATGGCAAAAATTTTGGCAACTCTTTTTCAAGAGAAGGTCCTGCTCCGATGATGACAGCCGGAATATTTTGAAATTTGCCAAATAATCCATTGCCCCAAAAGCAGTCTGGAAGCATGTAGAGGTTTTTCCAGAAATTTCTCCAAAAAGGCAGCCCCCAGTTGAGATATTCTGAAAGCACACTTTCCACATCAGCGACAGCATAGCCCACTTCATAAGAGACCTTTTCAAATGAGGCCTTTTTCCTGTCAAAGTAGGCCGGCAAACAGCTCACTTCAACCTTATTGGGATAGACTTCCCAGGCAATTTCTTCAAAGACGGCATCGCTTTCTTTTCCCCCTTCAAGGAAAAAGAGATGGGCACGTCTTTCTTGAAAAAACTCCTCTCCAATCTTGGTCTCTAAAAAGCGAGAAATGATGCGCAAATCGTCTTCTAGAACAATCAAATGGCGGTGAGAGTCTTCATGAAGCCACTTTTTTGCTGCAAGAAAGTGGTAGCCACTGCCAATACCATACAGGATATAAATAGGCCCTGCAGGGGCATGAAAATGGTTTTCTGCCTCTTTCAAGGGATCGGATGGAGAATCGAGGAAATAATTGTTGAAGCAATCTTTGAAAATGGGTGCGCCATTTGCGGCTTTTTCGATCGCTATTGTGGACACATCACAGGTTGCAAGAAGAGCACTTGCACGGGGATTTTTTTCTTCAAAAGATTTGGCAGTTTTTGATTTCACTCTGCTACGACAGTTTCAGGTTCAGCTTCTTCTTTTTCAGCTTTTTTAGCCCTTCTTGCCTCTACATCATAGTTTGAGCGTATGCTCCAAAGAGGAATCAGCAACAGCGTTGCCACAATGGCGCACACGGCGAGAGCTACAAAAAAGCCAGACCAGCCAAAATGTTGTGTGATCCATCCGAAAGGCCATCCAGCCACAGCGGCACCAAGATAGGCGCTCCAGCCAGCAAAGCCACTTGCAGTAGCAGCAGCCTTTTTGTGGGCGATTTCAGCCGCCTGCATCCCAATCAGCATTTGCGGTCCATAGATGCAAAAGCCAGCTAAAAAGATAAGGCCACAATCGATGAGAATGGAGGTCTGAGAAAAGGAAAGTAGGGCAAATAGGACGCCAATGATGGTGGCAGAAAAAATAACATTGATAGGTCCTCGGCTGCCTTTGAAGATTTTATCAGATGCCCAGCCAGATGCCAGATTGCCAAAAAAACCACCACATTCGAACCAAAAAATAATGCCTCCAGCCTCAATCTGACTGTAATGTTTGGACTCGACAAGGTAGAGTTGACCCCAGTTGCCAATCGCCATGCGGATGATATAGACGAAGAAGTAACTGATGGCCAAAATCCAGACGTAGGGGTTATTGAGCACGTATTTGAACAAAATCTCTTTTACCGTCAGCTCCCGTTCATCTTCTGTACGATTTTTTGTGGGATAGTCGTCGCGGAATCGCTCAATTGGCGGCAGTCCTAATGAAGCAGGCGTATCTGTGAGGCGATTCATCAAGAAAAATGCCATGATAATACTCACAACGCCAGGGAAAATCATCGCATATCGCCAGCCATAGTATTGAGCAACAACAACGGTGAGGAGCGGAATCACAGCACCGCCAATATTTTGAGATGTGTTCCAAAGCGCCCACCACCGACCCCGCTCTTTTTGAGAATACCAGTGGGTCAGCAAACGGGCACAGGCAGGCCAGCCAAAGCCTTGAAACCAGCCGTTGGCACCCCAACAAATGATAAACATCGCAATCGATGAAAAGAGGCCGAAAAAGATGTTACAGACCCCAGTTGCCAGAAGGCCAAGGGCCATAAAATAGCGGGCATTTGAACGATCGCCAATCACGCCAGAAACAAATTTGCTCAGTCCATAGGCCACCGCCCAAACGCTGGTAATGATGCCGAGATCAGTCTTGGTAAAACCAAGATCCTCAATCATCGATGGCATGGCAAAGATGAAACTTTTTCGGATAAAGTAATAGAAGGCGTAGCCTATAAACATCGAATAAAAGACTCGAATACGCCAGTAGTTATAGGTCTCTTTGATTTGGCCTGGGTCTTTTATTTCCTCAATATGAGGGGCAGGTCGTAAAAAGTCGAACATACCTTGAACACCTCATTTGTACATAAAGGGGCAATAATTTTACTTCCCCTTTGACTCAAAATCAACCTCTTTCACGTTCTCACCCACTTAGATTTTTGACTTCCCTTTTTCTTTTTCCTTCCTTTTCCAGCTTTTTCTTGCTTCAGGGTTTTGTCAAATTGAGAAAGAGCGCCTCGATTTTCTTGAAGCGACTCATAAATTCTGCTTTTGGCTTCTTCACACTCTTTTGTGAGATTTTCGAGACGAAGAAATATTTTTTTCTGATTCTGAGGTAGATTTTCAGGATTTTGAACCATTTTTTTCACATCAGCTTCTGAAATATTCAAATCGGCAAGGGCTTTGACATAGGCTGTGTGAAAAATGTCGACCAGTTGTCTTAGGTCAATTAACTCTTGCTGAATTTGACTGAATGAAAAGGGTTGAACTTCGGTTGCTTTTTCACATTCTAAAGACAGCTTTACCAGATCTTCAAGCTGGTTCACAATAGTGTCTAGATCGAAAAAAAGGGTTGTTGGCTGCGCCGTCATAGTGGCTCCTTTTAGGATAGTGTTTTGCACTTTTTTTAGTCTTAACACTCCTATTTTTCTTTGACAAGGAGAACTTTAAGCGGAAAACGCTAAGCTGCCAGCTCCAGTTCAGGAGCTGTTTGAACAGGATCTTCTGTTTCTTGATAGGAGCGTTTGCCCCAAAGAGGAAGGAGCAAGGCTGTGGCTAGAATAGAGCAGCCGATGAGCGTTGAGTACAAGCCCGACCAGCCAAGTTTTTCTAAGACTATGCCGACAGGATAGCCAGCAATGGCAGCGCCAACATAGGCACTCCAGCCAACGAAGCCGCTCGTTGTGGCGATAGCTTTTTTGTGAGCAATTTCTGCTGTCTGTATTCCGATGAGCATTTGAGGTCCATAGATGAAAAAACCAGCCAAAAAGATCAGCGCACAGTCGATAAGAAGGACTTGTTGCGTAAAGGAGGCCATGCCCGTCAAGACTGCAATATTGGCAGCAGAAAAGAGGATACTAACAGGAGCGCGACTGCCCTTGAAGAGCGTGTCGGAAGCCCAGCCAGCAGCGAGGGCGCCAAAAATGCCGCCAAATTCGAGCCAGAAGAGAATGCCACCTGCCTCAATTTGACTATAGTGTTTGACCTCGACGAAGTAGAGAACAGCCCAGGAAGAGAGGACCATACGAATGGAATAGATGAAGAGGTTACAGACGGCCAAAGTCCAAATAGAGGGATTTTTGAGGACATATTTGAATAAGATCTCTTTTACTGTGTGTTGAGCTTTATCTTCTCGGTAATTTTTGACCGGATAATCGTTGCGAAATCGCTCAATAGGAGGCAGTCCAAGGGACTGGGGTGTATCGGCAAGGCGATTGAGCAAGAAAAGGGCCATTCCGATGCTCACAGCGCCTGGAATAATCATGGCATAGCGCCAGCCATAATATTGGGCAATACAGGCTGTGATGATAGGAATGAGCGCTCCGCCAATATTTTGAGAGGTATTCCAGCATGCCCACCAGCGGCCACGCTCGGATTGAGAGTACCAGTGGGTCAAAAGACGGCCACAAGCAGCCCAGCCAAAGCCTTGAAACCAGCCGTTGGCACCCCAAAGGAGGGCAAAGGCCCACATTGATGAACAGAAGCCGAAGCAGATGTTCAAAAGGCCCGTCGCCAAGAGGCCAAAAGCCATAAAATAGCGAGCATTGGAGCGGTCCGCGGCAATACCTGAAACAAACTTACTTAAACCATAGGCAATGGCCCAAATTGTGGCTATGAGCCCGAGGTCGGTCGCCGTCATGCCAAGATCGGCCATCAGGGAGGGCATGATAAAGGTGAAGCTTTTACGGGTAAAATAGTAGAAAACATAGCCCAGAAACATCGAATAAAAGACCCGAATACGCCATAAGCCGTAGCTTTTCTTGACTTGACCCTGATCTTTTATCTCATCCTGATGGGGAGCGGACCTTAAAAAGGCGAACATTTTTATGACACCTTTATTATTAACGGTTAAAACACTATTAAAATAAGCTATATTATAATATTTATTTTAAAGAATGTCAATTAGTTATTTTATTAATGAAGTAAGCAAAGAATAGGTGGGGGCTTCTTGAACAGCCTCTTGGTTTTTCTGCCAACACACAAGGCCATCTTTTGTTCCAATACCAATGAAGGGCGCATTGATGAAATAATTGTAGCCGACAAGCTGACGCAAGGCAGCTTTTGTCATGCGATCGGCTTTACATTCGATGACGAAAAGTGGACGAAGCTCTGATCCTTGAGTGTAAAAGGCCACAATATCGAGCCGTCGATTGGGCACCGAGGCCCCTTTTTGCCCACACAGCTCTTTGAGCTCTTTTTCACAGGAGATTAACTCTGGAGGGTAGCCCCATTCTGAGATCATGCATCGGATGATATTTTGACGCACCCTCTCTTCTGGCAAACTTTCGAGCCATATTTTGCGAATGGGGCAAAAGATTTTCATCTATTCTGGCGAAACAACTCCATAATCACCATCGGCGCGTCTGTAGATCACTTTCAGCTTTCTGTCTACTTCACCGCGATAGACGATGCAAGGATTTTGAGTGAGTTCCATCTTCATGATAGCTTCATCGTCGGTCAAGATTCTCAGAGGCTGCTGTTCAACCCTCACGATGCTATGAGGATGGAGTTCTACTGCTTCCTGTTTTTTTGTCTCTTTCTCGATCGCTTCATTAATGGCCTCTACTTCTTCTTCAGCGGCTTCTTCCGTTGCGAGCTCAAGCTCCTTGACTCGATAGACCTGTTCAGGAACTTCAACCATCGCATGGTTTTTGGCACGCCAATCATGAAGACGGGTTAAATAGCGCTTCAGCTGAGCTTGTAGCCTGGAAACTGCCAGATCGATAGAAACATACATATCGTTACTCACACCGGTGCTTTTGATGAAGGTGTGGCCATATTGCATGATAATTTCAACACGCTGTTGCAACTTCTGAATGTCCATAATCACATTGACGTCGATGATACGAGAAGCAAAGTGATCTAACTTTGAAATCTTATCCACCGCATAGGCTTTCATCGGCTCGCTGATTTGGACATGCCTGCATGTCACCACGATATTGTATTTTTGACTCAACTCGCTCATTTTTGTTGTTCGTTCCATGAACTATCTCCATAGTTTAAACTTAAATCCGCACCGAAGAGGACTCGAACCTCCAACCACCTGGTTCGAAGCCAGGTACTCTATCCACTTGAGCTATCGGTGCAAAAGCTGATACTATAGCAGCGCCCATCTTTTTGGAAAAAGGAAACCATGGACCATTTTGAAGCAATCTGTCTAGACGCGATGAACTACCAGGAATCTTCCGTGATTGCGACGGTCTTTTCCAAACAGTTTGGACTCTTTTCAATCATCCATAAGCGCTCCTCATATCAAACGGCAAAAAATCTCTCTCCGCTTGTCAAATTTGAAGGAGTCATCCAATCGCTCCAAAAAGACCTTGTCAAATGTTCTGAAGTCAATATTGTCTGCTCCTACCAGGCCCTCAGGCTCCATATCAAAAAACTGGAGATGGCGGCTTTTTTGTTGAAATTTTTAAAAGAGCATCTTCCAAGAAAAGAGCCTCTGCCTATCTTGTACGACTCACTCGATGATCATCTTCAGCACATGGAAAGCTGCTTGTGCCCGCAAGCTGTTGCTGCGTCATTTATTCTAAAATTTCATGAAGAAGAAGGAATATTGTTCCACGATGATGCTACGATGCCTTTTCTTGTGGCTACACTTGATGAAGTTTCGAAATTAACCTGCTCGGATGAGCTTTTTCAAAAGATTGCGAAAGAGGGGACTTGAACCCCTACGAGGAAACCCTCACTACCACCTCAAAGTAGCGCGTATACCAATTCCGCCACTTTCGCAAAACACGAGGTAAATTGGTAAAATCGTATCAAAGAGTGTCGATTCCGGACAAGGGAAATTGTAAACGTTCTTGAGCCTATGTGAGCGCTGCGGCTCTAGAGGTAGCCCTGACAGATGAAAGCGACGGTCGTGCAGTAAATAGCCAGCGGTATTTACAAACGACGGCTACGAAGCAGATGGTAGGGCTCCATCGGAGGAGCGAGCTTTAAATACCCGTGAACAGATACTAATTACTGGTTGATGAAAAGCTTTTTTGCTGCTATACCGATTCGGCATTGTTGGTGTTCTTTAGCTATGAAAGCACACTTTCTTCTGCTGGCGCTTATGGCATATGCAAAAGAAGAAGCTCCCGAAGGATAAGCTATAAATAGCTTTAGAGCACATATTGAAGTTAATAGGAAATTAATTCCTCATTAATTGACCCTTAACTCCTCTTGAATAATGTTATGAGGAGAAAAAAGTAAAAAAGGAGTTTTTTTTATGGTCTCAGCATCTCAAGTAGAAAATTCTGTTCATCCAGATGTCACCGCCTCTCTTTTAGAAATGGACAAGTTGTCACCAGAACAACTGAACATCATCTCTAAAAACAAAAAAGTTAAAAAAGAGTTAGAAGATAACAGTCCAGCTTGGAAATATGTTCGCTATTCAGATGGCCAAGAGTACGCAAGCCTGCGTCACATTATTGTCACAACTGCCATTCCAAAGGAAAGTGCATCCCTTTTTGGCCTTGCAGCTAATGAAAGCAAACCTGTTACCGTTGTCGGGATCAAAGAACGTAAAGTTGTTAAAAACAAAGAAACGCAAGTTTGGACCTACCATGTGATTACAGATGT
>Ga0209777_10002619_pt1 | contig 23329 bp, 22 predicted proteins | sample FrelakmetHBP12HB_FD_187147 | JGI IMG/M metagenome (GOLD analysis project Ga0209777, IMG submission 187147) | Freshwater lake sediment microbial communities from the University of Notre Dame, USA, for methane emissions studies -HBP12 HB (SPAdes)... | ecosystem: Environmental > Aquatic >...
AGGTCGTTTTATCAGCCATGCCGCCACTGTACGCAGCACCACAAAACGTGTCAAGTTTCAAAGAGCGTTTAGCCTTATTTTATCGATACAAAAGTCGCTTTTAGCGGTACAAAAAACCGAAAGAGCCTAAAAAATAACAATGAAAAGGCAGCGGGAATCCAGCAGAGATTTCGTGCCCGGACAACAGCCTGAAATGTATTTGCTATGACAGATGAGATGTGCATACTGTGCCCGGCCTGTGATGCGGAAAACCGCGTGCCTGCCGACAAGCCGGCGGAAAAGGCAAAATGCGGCAAGTGCCACCAGCGGCTTTTTACCGGTGCGCCGCTTGAGCTGAATGCCGAGCGGTTTTACCGGCATATGCAGCAGGGCGACCTGCCCCTCTTGACCGACTTCTGGGCATCCTGGTGCGGCCCGTGCAAAATGATGGCGCCCGTTTTCGTGCAGGCGGCGCGCAGCCTTGAACCGCGCATGCGGCTGGCAAAGGTGAATACCGAGCAGGAGCAGGCTCTTGCATCGCACTTTAATATATCGGCCATTCCGACATTGGTGCTTTTTAAAAAAGGGGCCGAGGTTGCTCGCATCGAGGGGACCATGGATTTACAGCGCCTGCTTGCATGGGTTAAGCAGAACATGTAGGTTTTCAAATTCGTCCGGGATTTGTAGGGGCGGGTTTCAAACCCGCCCCTACGGCAAAAATATATTGGAACGGAAATGAAAAAAGCAAAAGCTGCATTGATATTGGTACTGTTCTTCGTCTGTGCAACCATGAGCGCGGCACAGCAGGCTGCGCCGGTTGAGAAGCCGCAGCAGCAGGCAGAGGCGACTATCATCGACATGCACTGCCACACCGCAGGTGCGGGCTATGGCGGCAGCGGCTGCTTTATTTCTAAAAAGATGCGCGACAGCATAAAATTCAAAATTTATCTCAACAGCTTCGGGGTGACTCTGAAAGACCTGCAGGAGCAGGGCGACGGGCTCATTATCAAAAAAATATCCGACCAGCTGCATGCCTCACAATATGTGAAGGGTGCGGTCGTTCTTGCCATGGACGGCGTCATCGGCCCGGACGGCAGCCTCGACAAAGAGGCCACGGAAATCTACATACCCGGTGAGTTCGTACGCGATGAGGTGAAGAAGTACGACAATCTCTACTACGGCGCAAGTATCAACCCTTACCGCAGAGATGCTATCGAGCGTCTGCGGCAGGCAGCGGCAGACGGAGCGGTGCTGGTGAAGTGGCTGCCTTCGATCATGATGATCGACCCGACAGATACGCGGCTCATGCCGTTTTATAAAGAGATGGCGCGCCTCGGCATGCCGCTTCTGACGCACACCGGTGATGAGGCATCATTTACCAAAGCCCGCAACGAGTATGCCGACCCCATGCGTCTGCTGCTTCCGCTTAAATTAGGCGTTACGGTCATTGCAGCCCACATGGCCTCATTGGGAAAAACCCAGGGGCAGGACAATATGGTGCGCCTGACCGCCCTCATGAAACGCTACCCCAACCTTTATGCCGATATTTCAGCCCTCACGCAGGCAAACAGGCTGGGCTCGCTTTCCCGCGCGCTGAGCGATTCGCAGCTGCACAACCAGTTGCTCTACGGCACGGACTATCCCCTCATCAACACGGCATTGTGCCTGCCGTGGGTGCATGTGAAGACTATCGGCATCAGGGAGGCCAGGCGGATACGGCTCATACAGAACCCGTGGGACCGCGATGTTGAGCTGAAGCGGGCTTTGGGCGTGCCGGAGCAGATTTTTGCACGGCCTGCGACGCTGATCATGAAAAGGCCATACGCAGCTAAGGACAACGCCCCGTAAAAAATGAGAATATTATTTTCATGAATAAATATACATTATTTCATTCCCCCTTTGAAAAAGGGGGGATACAGGGGGATTTATTTCGGCCTGACAAATCCCCCTAACCCCCTTTGCTAAAGGGGGAATTATTCGCCCCCTTTTTTGCGGGGAACTGTGCTAAGGAGGCACCATGACCATGCTTACGATTTCGGCCAACGTAGCCATACCGGATAATGAAATTGAGATCAGCGCCATTCGCGCGCAGGGCTCGGGGGGCCAGAATGTCAACAAGGTTTCAACGGCGATACATCTGCGCTTTGATATTAAGGCTTCATCGCTGCCGGATTTTTATAAAGAGCGTCTGCTTCAATTAAGCGATCAGCGCATCACAAAAGACGGCGTGATAGTTATCAAGGCGCAGGAGTCCCGCAGCCAGGAAAGCAACCGTGAAGAAGCGCTCACCCGGCTGCAGGAGCTTATAAAAAGCGTAGCGATAGTGCGCAAAAAACGCCGCCCGACCCGGCCGACAGCAGGATCCCGGATAAAACGGCTTGACGGGAAAAACAGGCGCGCAGCTATTAAGTCCCTGCGAGGCAGGGTGGTTGGGGATACATGATTCATGATTGTACCGCCTGCATTAAAGCCTTTACACAAAAATTTTTGTAGAAACCTCTCCTCTTCATGTTCCAGTAGGGGCGCACCTGTGTGTGCGCCCTTGTTATGGGCAGACACGCAGGTCTGCCCCTACGTTTAAAAATTCCGGTTGACAGGGTCGAAAAAATAACTTAATATATAGTTAAGTTACTTAATTATTTATTAATAAGGAATTATGCAGTACCGGTTCGGCGACAAAATCCGCGAGGTGCGGGAAAAGCGTAAAATGACCCTGAAGGACGTGGCCCGTCAGGTCGAGGTGAGCGAAAGCCTTATCTCGCAGATCGAGCGCAACCGCGTCTCTCCTGCCATAGACACGCTGCTGCGCATTGTCGATGTGCTTGAGATGGATATTGAATATCTGTTTCAGGAATTTAAGAAGACCAAATCAGTGCATCTGGTCCGGCGGGCCGAGCGCAGCAAGATCGTGCTGCCCGGCGTTATTTATGAGCAGCTCTCAAAGACCGTAAACGCCGACGAAGAGCATGCCATGGAGGCATATTGCCTTGAGATCGCGCCGGGCGGGGAAAAGGGCAGCCGGGAGTTTGGCCACCGCGGCGGGGAACTGGGCCTGATTCTTGAGGGGAAAGGAGAGCTGCGGTTCGGCACCGAGGTGTATGAACTATGCGCGGGAGACAGTATTTCTTTTGCAGCAGACATTCCCCACGAGCTGAAAAACACGGGCAAAAAAACACTAAAGGCTGTCTGGGTAACAACGCCGCCGAAACTTTTTTTCAAAGGAAGCTGATGGAAACGGCACGAGCCAGCACGACCTGTGAGTTTGATGGAAAAAAATATGCGCGGGCAGCAATTCATCAAAAACAATGGGGCCTGAAGCTGATAGAGGGGCTGCAGCTCAGGGGCGACGAACATATTCTGGACCTTGGGTGCGGCGATGGAGCGCTGACGGCATGTCTTGCAGACCGTGTCAGGGGTGGCCGGGTTGTGGGCATTGATGCATCCAGGGGAATGATCGAGGCGGCCCGCGAGCATCAGCGGCCGAATCTTTCTTTTTTGCTGATGGATATAAATGGCCTTGATTTTGAAAATACCTTTGACATTGTTTTTTCAAATGCCGCGCTGCACTGGATTCCTGAGCACGGCCAACTTTACCGTAGAGCCCTGCGGGCGATGAAGCCGGGCGGGCTTGTTCGCTTTAATTTTGGGTCCGCCGGCAACTGCGCGCACTTTATTAAAGCAGTACAAGAGACCATGGCGCTTCCTGTGTTTGCACAATTTTTTAATGATTTTCAATGGCCATGGTTCATGCCGGAGCCGGATGAGTACAGAGTATTTGTAGAGCAGTTTCCTTTTAGCCAGGTGCAGGTATGGGCTGAAAATGCAGACAGAAGCTTCCCGACAGCGGAAGCCCTGGCGGACTGGATCGACCAGCCAAGCATTGTACCTTTTTTGAAGCATGTGCCCGAATCAGATAAGCAGCGCTTCAGGGACTGTGTAGTGGAAAAAACAATTGCGGCGACACTTCAAAATGACGGAACATGCTTTGAAATATTTCGTCGTATACATGTAGCAGCTAAGAAATAAAGCGCAAGGAGAACATTATGGGAAAAACAATTGCAGAGAAAATTTTTGACAGCCACCAGGTTGATGAACCGTATCCGGGCACTAAAGTTATACGGCTCGACGCGGTCTTCTGCCATGAAATCACCACGCCTACGGCCATCACTGATCTCATGGCCCGCGGCAAAGACCGTGTGTTTGACCCGGCAAAAATAAAGGCTGTCATCGACCACATATCACCTGCCAAGGACTCAAAGACCGCCGAGCAGGGCAAGGTGCTGCGCGACTGGGCGCGCCGCCACGACATTAAGGACTTTTTCGACATAGGCCGCAACGGCGTCTGCCATGCCATTTTTCCCGAAAAAGGCTTTGTGAGGCCGGGCTACACCATCATCATGGGCGACTCGCACACCTGCACGCACGGCGCTTTTGGCGCATTTGCCGCAGGCGTCGGCACGACCGACCTCGAGGTGGGCATACTCAAGGGCGTCTGCGCGTTCAAGCCCCCCAAAACCATGAAGTTTGAGCTAAGCGGCATGCTGCCTGAAGGCGTCTATGCCAAGGACGTTATTCTTTTCATTATCGGCAGCATCGGCGTGAACGGCGCCACCAATATGATTATAGAATTCACCGGCCCGGTCATTGACGCGATGAGCATGAACAGCCGCATGACTGTGTGCAATATGGCAATCGAGGCCGGCGCCACCTGCGGCATGTGCAATCCCGACATGACAACGGTTGAGTATCTCTGGCCGTTTATACAAAACGAGTTTGCATCAAAGCAGGAGGCCCTTGCCGCATATCGCCGGTTTGCTTCCGATGGCGATGCGTCCTATGAAAAAATCCAGGAATTTGACGTGAGCGGTCTTGAGCCCATGGCGACATTCGACTACAGGCCCGACAATGTCAAACCTGTGCGGGAGTTTGCAGACGCGGCGGTCGATCAGGTCTATATCGGCTCCTGCACCAACGGGAGAATTGAGGATCTGCGCATTGCAGCCGGAGTGCTGAAGGGCAAAAAGATTCGCGACCGCGTACGCGGCATTATGTCGCCCGCTACGCCGCTTATCTATCAGCAGGCCCATGATGAAGGCATTATCAAAATTTTTATGGATGCCGGTTTCTGTGTCACCAACCCCACCTGCGGGGCATGCCTCGGCATGAGCAACGGGGTGCTGGCGCCGGGCGAGGTGTGCGCATCGACCACCAACCGCAATTTTTACGGACGCATGGGCAAAGGCGGCATGGTGCATCTTATGAGCCCGGCCACAGCCGCTGCTACAGCTGTAGCGGGCTGCATTGCCAATTCACCGTTTTACAAGGGAGGCAAATGATATGAAGACATTCGGCGGTAAAGTGCTGTTTCTTGACCGTGCTGATATAAATACCGATGAGATAGTTCCGGCAAAATATTTGACCGAGATTACCAAAGAAGCGATGAAGCCTAATCTGCTTGAAGATTTGAAGCTTGAGGGTTTTGACCGCCGGCGTGACATCGCGGGCAAACGGGTTGTTGTGACGCGGGAGAATTTTGGCTGCGGCTCCTCGCGCGAGCACGCGCCCTGGGCTTTCGAGGTAAACGACATCACCGCTGTCATCGCCCCGAGCTTTGCCCGCATCTTCCGGCAGAATATGTACAATTGCGGCATGCTGGCCCTTGAGCTGCCTGCGGCAACTATTGATCACTTGTTCAAGACGTATGCGGGCAAAGAGACAACAATGGCAATCGATGTTGCTGCCGGCACCATTCGCGTTGAGGCGGCAGGCAGTGCAGAGACTATATCGTTTTTATTGCAGGGGTTTGACGCGGCCCTGGTGCAGGCGGGCGGCTGGCTGGAGTATGCAGACAGCAAGTATTGATGTGCAGGTATGCTCGGTATATCGGGCATCCGGAAAACCGAAACAGCAAAACTGAACAGAAATATCAAAAAAAAGGGGGGGGACGGGTTATAACTGTTCCTCCCTTCTGCACTCCACCGTTCAGATTCGGAAGGTTAAAGTAATAATTGCAGCCTAAAACGCAGCGCATGTTCTTTAAACCGCTGCAGCAAAGGCCTTCTCCAGCCGTTCGAGCAGGCCATGCACATGCTGTTCGCGCTTTTTCAGGACTTCCTTGAACTCATGGGTCCTGCAGTGATGAATCTCCACGCGCGTCCCCACCTCTTCCTTGCTGAGCAGCATGCTCAGAAAATCATAATCCTCTCTGGTTATTTCAATGTTCATAGTTTCCCCCTATCTATAAAAAAACCATGTTTGCGGGGCGCAGTGCCCGTGCCTGAATATAAGTATAGGATGGAAAAATAGGAATATCAATCAGGAGAAATAAGGGCAGAAAGAAGGTTTTTACTGCTGCGGAAGATCGAGCAGGTCATAAATTTTAGCCACCGCCCTGTCCGTGGCATGACCGGGATTGAAGAAGAACTTCTGAGCAAACTCCCGCCGGATTTCCTGTTTTTTCTCCGGGTGCTGAAGGCAGTCCGTGATGATGGCGGGCAGGTCCTTCATGTCCTTTACAAGCTCGCCGGCCGACTGGCCCCAGTCGGCCAGATCGCAGCTCTCAAGGCCGCGCTTCTGCTCGATGCGCTGGTAGTTTGAAATGAGCCGGGGCACGTCGATGAGGACCATGGGCCGGTCAAGCAGAGTGAATTCGTTGACCACGGAGCTAATGTCGCTTATGAGCAGATCGCTTATGAACAGGTACGGCACCACATCGTAATCGAATATGGGTCGCACGCGGGGATGGCTTTTGTAGGAATCAAGAATCTGCTCCCAGTCTTCCTTCATGGAATCCTTCCACTGCTTATAGGCCCTGTCGTGGAGCTTTATGAGAAAGTTGACCGGCATCTGTGCCACGGTTTCTATAATCTGTTTGCCGAACATCTGGAGCGACGAGCTGGTCTCGGTGGTGCGGGTGGGCGCGTAGATGACTGTGGGGAGCTTGGGGTCAAGGTTGAGCCGCTGCATGAGCTCAGCCCGGTTCAGGCTGCCATCGAAGAACTGGTCGAGCTTGGGCATGCCGATGTCTTCAAACCGGGAATCGTTTTCAGGCAATTTCCATGTTGAGATGAATTTCTGCCGCATATAGGGGCCGATGAGAAAAAGCTTGTCAAAGTCCAGGGCCTTGTCATGGACGGCGCGGTTTTTCAGCGAGCAGCCGTGGAATATCTGCACGGTCACGTCGGCATTGTTGTGCTCGTAGTAAAAGCTGGGGCAGATGCGCATGTCCCAGTGGCGCAGCTTTGACCAGAAGTTGCCGATGAGATGCTCGTTTTCCAGCCCCACGCTGCGATAAAGGGTTTTGTGGTCATGGTGGGCCGTAAACCAGACCTCGATGCGCTGGTCAGTCGCAAGTCTTCGGTGAATCGGCTTGAACATGGCATAGTTCATGGGCGTGGTCGCGCAAAAGAGTATTTTTTTCTTATCCATATTTAAAATTCTAAAAAATTTTACCACAGAGCCACAGAGGGCGCAGAGTGAAAAATATACTTTTATCCTCTGTGTTCTCAGCGCCTCTGTGGTGAATCTTGTCCCTTTATATTTACGCTACAATCCGGGGATAAATTTCCTTTCTGGCCCGTTCCAGGTCTTCAGGGAAATCGATCTCAATCCAGGGCAGCCCTTCGGTGCTCACGGCATACAGCGGGTGCGACGGGCACAGTTCCTGAAAAGCCCGCGGCGCCCAGGCATTCACCACACCCCTGCCCACAAGCTCATCTGCTTTTGCAAACAGCAGGCGGCTGCCGGCCTCTGAAAATTTCAACACACCCACATTTTCGCCGTCGGCGTCAGCCGGGTTCATGTCCTTGCGGATATCCATGATCCTGTCGCCCTGCACCTTCACCTTCATCTCCTCATCTCCCAGGCCGCTCTGGAAGGAAACAGTGAGCACATCAGGATGTGGCGAGGCCAGAAGATTTTTAAGAATATCAGGATGAAAAACCACATCGGAGTTCATTACCACAAAGGGGCCTGATATCTCTTTAAGCGCAAGCCACAGGGAGTAAATGCTGTTGGTGGTGTCGAAAATCGGGTTCAGGATATAGCCAAAGTCCGGCCCGCAATGGCTGCGCACTGTGTCGTCGCAGAAGCCGGTGACGATGGTTATTGCGGTTATGCCGTTTGCCTTCAGGTTTGCAATCTGGTGGTCAAGGATGGTTGCATCAGTGAGCTTCAGCAGGCACTTGGGGCGCTGTTCGGTAAGCGGCCCAAGCCGCTTGCTCCTTCCTGCTGCAAGTATGATAGCCCGTGTCGTCATGCTCAGCTTATGCCTTTGCGCTGCATGATGCCGCGGTAGATATCGACAAAATGCTCCGAGCGCCTGCGGTTGTCGATTTTATCCTTTGCAAACGCAAAGCCGCGCCTGCCCATGGCCTGGGCCTCATCCGGATGCTCGAGCAGATAGAGCATGGCATCGGCCATGGCCTGAACACTTCCCGGCTCTGCGAGCATGCCGGTTTCACGGTCGTGGACAAATTCCGGATTTCCTGCCACAGCCGTTGATACCACGGGCTTTGCCATGGCCATTGCCTCGACAACGCTGCCCGTAAGCCCCTCGCCGCGCTTGGATGAGATGACCGAAACATCCAGCGCTGCGACAATCTGCGGGATATCGCTTCTGAACCCTGTAAAAATAAAGTTGGAGCCATACCCGTGCCGGGTCAGCTCCTTCTGATAGCGCTGCGAGTCGCCGCCGCCCACCAGCAGGAAGCGCACCGGGGGAAATTTTTCTATCACCTTTACAGCGGCTTGAAATAGAACATCGTGCGATTTCTTGCCCGCAAAGTTTGCGATCATGCCCAGCACGGGTGTTGTCGGGCCGATGCCGAACTCCTGCCGCACGCCATTGCCGTCGACTCCGGGATGAAATTTGTCGAGATCGACACCGTTGTAGATGATCTCGACCTTGTCGGGTGCAACACGGCCCGTATCGACAAACATTTTTTTAATAAGCTGTGCATTGACCACGATGCAGTCAACCTGCGGGCTGCCGTACAGTTTGGCCCAACTGTCGGGGATATCAAAGCTGTTTTTTTTATCGCCCAGAAGAGCCGGAATCAGCAGGCCGCGTGTTGCCTTGCAGACGAAATTGAGGGCTCGAAACCGGTGGCAGTGGATGACATCGAATTTCTGTTCAGCCACGAATTTTTTAAACCGCCACATGCCGGGATATTTCCATAGGCGCTGCATGGGGAAGCTTGTAATCGGGATATTTACATCCTGCAGCGGGCCGAAGGTGCCAAGGCCCGGCGGGGTGTCGCCGCGGCGGATATTGAAGGCGCAGTGAACGTCATGCCCCAGCTCTCGCAGGCCCAGGGCCAGGCGCATCATCTGGATGGAGCCTCCGGCGCGGATCTCGTTGTGGCTTGCCACGTGCAGAATTTTTAGTGGTCGTCCGGTCATTTTGTCATGCTTTCAAGGTTGCTTTTTCGAAGTGTCAAAATAGCCTACCGCATCCAAGAAGTCCATCTAAAAAATGGACGGGGGCGGCGTCAATCAGCCAATAAAGACGGCATCAGCCCCGGCTGCAGGGGATATAACAGTTGACGATGCCGGGGGAAGTATTTATAGTATAGCCCGATTCAATTATGAGAGGAGCCCACGGGCAATGCAGATTAAAGACTGGCCTGATATTCCGTTCTGGGAGGAGCTGGCGCGCACAAGCCCCGAGTGCACATTCTACCACACGCCCCTGTGGCACGACATCGTCATCAAGGCTTACAAGGATTACTCCATCGGCACCCGTGGTTTTATTTTTGATAACGGCGGCAGAGCCGTCTTTCCCTTTATTCAGACAAAAAAGGGTCGGCCCCTGCTCGGTAAATCGCGCCTGAAGTCCTCGGTGTTCGGCGGCTACGGCGGCATCATAGCCGACACCAGCGCAGGGGCTGCGCAGCAGCAGGAAATATACGCCTTTCTGGTAAAACAGCGCGCCAGCATCTCCATCGATACCAACCCGTTTTCAAAAACCGCAGTGAAACTTCCTGACGGGTTTATCTGCAAAGAAGATTTCACCCAGGCCTTGGCGCTCACCAGGGATGAACAGGCCCTGTACCAGAAGCTCAACCGCGGCGGAAAAAGCAACCTTAATCAGGCAAAGAAGCACGGCATAACCGTGCGGCCCGCCCGGACGGAGGCCGATATTCAGGCCTATTACGCTTTGTACCGCGACACCCTCAGGCGCTGGGGCGACAGCGCGCTTTTTGAATATCCCGAATCGCTACTTTTCACCATCTTCGCCCATGCAGGCGGCACGATAAAAATCTGGCTTGCCGAGAAAGAGGCTGTTATTGTGGCCGGCGTTATCATCTTCTACTGGAACAAAATCGCAACCTACTGGCACGGCGCATCTCATCAGGACTATTTTCAGTGCTACCCCAACAATATGCTGCACATGGAAATAATCAGGGATGCGGCTGCCGCGGGCTTTCACTATTACGACTTCGGCCCCAGCGGCGGGCAGGAAGGCGTTGCGCGGTTTAAAAAATCCTTTGGCGCAGTGGAGCTGCCTTTTGTCTCGGCGCATCGTAAATTTCGCTGAGCCGGCACGGGCAATAATTTTTATCTGAAACTATGAAAGGGCGACTATGACCGGCATGAAAGTTTTTGCGGCATACCTGAAGAAAATCTATGCAGACTATAAACAGTTCGAGCATCTGTACAAGATTCAAAGCAGGAACCCGACGGTCACCTTTGAAGATGATGTGCAGATTTTAAACCGCAAAGCGCTGTTTCTGGGCAAGAACATCTACATCAGCAAGGGTGTTGTTCTGCATTGCGGCGGCGGCTACTGGAGCAGCGGTGCCGGCAGTATCACCATCGGCGACCATGTCTACTTATCATCTTATGCCGTGCTCTATGGCGCAGGCGGCATTGAAATACAGAAAAACTGCCAGATTGCAACAGGCGTCATGATATTTTCGCAGGGGCCGTCCATAAAAAAAATTCTGGCCGACCGGAGCGTTATGGACGAAGAGGTCATCCCGCATGACTTTGCAAAGGTCACCATCGAGGAAAATGCAATTATTGGCGCGGGCACCATTATCATGCCGGGCGTCACCATAGGCCGTGGCGCGCTCATCTGGCCGGGCAGCTTCATTCATAAAAATGTGGCGCCTGATACCTATATAGTGACCAAGCTGAGCACCAAGAAATTCACGGCCCGTCCGGGCCTGTTCCGCTGAGAGAGCAGCACGTATCATGGATGCCATGCAAAAGTGCGAGGAAAGACTAGCTTCCTATGTCGAGCATCGCCTGCTTGACCGGCTCGGGCTTGCGCGCAGACCCTTCGTGCTTGAGCCTGCGCATGCAGGCATTCACAGCCTGGTTTTTTTTCTTACCATTCAAGATGAGCGGCCGCTGGTTTTGAAAATCATTATGAAAAGTCGGCGCTTGCGCTCCATTGCCGCCTGCGCACGGCATCTTTTGAAAAATGGTGTTGCCGTGCCTGAGCTGGTGCTGGTCGATGAGGACAATAGACTTTTTAACCGCCGGGGCATGCATGTTCTGTGCGAGGAGCGCATCTGCGGGGAGACGCTGCAGCACAGCCTGCAGTCGCCTGCGCTTATTGCAGAGCTAGCTGGTTTTTTTGCCCGTATGCACGGGCATACAAGAAATACGTGGGGAGATATAGAGAAAGGCTCTCGCAGCGGGCTCTTTGATTACCTGTATAAAAAAAGCGCTGCCCGGGTCAATGACTGGAGTGCTGTTGACGGGGCAGCGACGCCTGCTTTGCAGGCAAGGCTGCTTGGATTGCTGGCGCAAGGCGAGCCTGCTGTCAACCGTATAAACTCTTTCAGCCTGTCGCACTGCGACCCGAACCCCAACAATGTTATTGTGCGCACAGGCGACGGGAAGCTTTTTCTTCTTGATGCCGGCACCGTTCGGTATATGCCGCGGGCACTAGATTACTTTATGCTTCAGGCCTATTTCTGTTTTCGCGCCAAAGAAAATGTTTCGGTGTTTGAAAACGCCTATATGGGCCATCTCTCGGGCCCGGAGCTTCAGGAATTTACTGATTCGCACAGTTTTTTCAGGCTCTATGTCGCTGTTTTGTTCATGCACGACCTGACAACGCGATTTGCAGCTCTTGGCAAGGACAGTCCCTACCATAATGAATTTGCAGAGCTTATTCCGCAGGCCAAAAAAGCCCTGATGGAACTTTTAGATTCAAACGGATAATTTTATATTATGCTGAAGCTTGAGCCGGTTTCAAAAGATATATGGGATGAGGTTGCGCGAGCCTGCTCGTGGGCGACCTATTTCCACACGACAGCATGGGCCGGCTGCATGGCCGAAACCTTCCCCGGTTTTACAGCCGAAGCTCTCGGCTGCACCCTTGCTGATGGTACGCCTGTTATGCTGCCCTGCGTGGTCAAAAAAAAGAAGCGCCTTTTGCGGCAGGTGAGTGATTATAAATCAATGGAGCCGGGCGTATATGGCGGCTTTATCGCGCCGCGGCTGCTTGCTCCACAGGAAATAGAAAAGCTTGCTGCAGCAGCACTTCGTCTAAAGGGCTCCTCGGGCCGCATTGTCGAAACGCCCTGGCAGCCCCTGCACCTGCCGGGCCCTTTTATTTCAAAGAAGCTTTCCACCCATATCGTTGAGCTCAGCCCGGATTTTGAAACGCTGCACAAGCAGTTCAGCCGCGGCCAGAAAAGCAATCTCAGCCAGGCGCGGCGCAAGCAGGTAACCGTGCGCCGTGCCGCTACCGAGGTTGACATCGACGCCTACTTCAGCCTGTACCTTGAAACGGTGAAACGCTGGGGTGACACTGCAGGGGCTGTCTATTCAAAAGAGCTGTTTATGAAACTTTTCAAAATGCAGGACCGGCATATCATTTTCACTCTTGCCGAAGCAGAAAGCAGAATCGTGGCAGGCATCATAGCTCTTGCATGGGGACGCACCATAATTTACTGGCATGGCGCCGCCCTGCAGGAGTTCTTCAAATACTATCCCAATAATCTGCTGCATGCCGAGCTCATGGCCTGGGGCTGCGCAAAAGGTTTTAAGCTCTATGACATGGGCCCCAGCGCCGGCCTTGAAGGCGTGGCGCGGTTTAAAGAGTCTTTCGGCGCGCAGCCGCGCGATTTCAAATCCTACCGGTGGAAGTAGGCATGCGCCGCCCTGATTCACCATCAAAAAAAGTAAGAACCCGTTGGCCCCTGAGAACAGGGAAGATATACTGTGTTTGGACACACAAATATATCACCAACGAGGTGAAAGGATTATATGCCCCTTATTGACATGAAAAATATCGGCCTGAGCTTCGGCGGGCCGCAGTTGCTTGACGGCGTCGATCTGGTGATCGAGCCGGGCGAGCGCATTTGCCTGCTGGGCCGAAATGGCGAGGGCAAATCAAGTCTTATAAAGATTATTAATGGTGATTTACAGCCCGACCGGGGCGAAATAGCATACCTCCAGGGTCTGCGCCTGGGGCTGCTCGATCAGGAAGTGCCGGGCGGCATGCCGGGCACGGTCTTTGATGTGGTGGCAGGCGGCATCAGCGGACTGGGCGAGCTGGTGGCTCAGTATCACGGCCTGAGCCGCCGCATGGAGGCTGAACATGACGAAATCCTGACATGCCGCCTTGGTGAACTGCAGCACATGCTGGAACTTGATGGCGGCTGGCAGATCGAGCAGAAGGTCGCATCCGTTATTTCGCGACTTGAGCTGCCGCCGGATGCCTCCTTTGCAACGTTGTCTGCCGGGCTCAAGCGCCGCACCATGCTTGGCCGCGCCCTGGTGCGGCAAGCCGAGCTGCTGCTGCTTGACGAGCCCACCAATCATCTTGACATAGAATCCATCGGCTGGATGGAGGAGTTTCTGCTGCGCTTTGAAGGCAGCATTCTTTTTGTCACCCATGACCGCATGTTTCTGCGCCGCCTTGCCACGCGTATCGTGGAGCTTGACCGCGGCAGACTCATAAGCATGCCTGGTGATTATGACACCTATCTCAGGCGCAAGCAGGCAGATCTCGCTGCGGAAGAAAACCAGCGGGAGGTGTTTGATAAAAAACTGGCCCAGGAGGAAATCTGGATCAGGCAGGGCGTCAAAGCACGCCGCACGCGCAATGAGGGCCGCGTGCGGGAGCTGGAGCTGCTGCGCTCGCAACGGCGCGCGCGCAGGTTCGTGCCGGGCATGGTGCAGATGAATGCAACGGATGCCGGCATGAGCGGTAAAATTGTCTGCGAGCTGACCGGCGCCACCTTTGGCTATGCAGAAAGTCCGGTTATCAGGGATTTTTCAGCCATCATCATACGTGGAGACCGCATCGGCATCATGGGCCCCAACGGCGCAGGCAAGACCACACTTATCAGCCTGCTGCTGGGGCAGATACAGCCGCAGGCAGGCACGGTGCGCCTGGGCACCAATCTTCAAATCGCCTACTTTGATCAGCTTCGCGGCCAGCTTGATGAAGACAAGACCGTGTTTGACAATATCGCCGGCGGCAACCCCATGGTGACCATCGACGGCAAGACCCGGCATGTCTACGGCTATCTGCAGGACTTTCTTTTTGCGCCCGATCGGGCACGAAGCCCTGTCCATAGCCTGTCGGGCGGGGAGCGCAATCGGCTTCTGCTTGCAAAACTTTTCACGCAGCCGTCAAACCTGCTGGTGCTTGACGAACCCACCAATGACCTTGATGTGGAGACCCTCGAGCTTCTGGAGGAGCTGCTGCTGCAGTATGCAGGCACAGTGCTGCTGGTGAGCCACGACCGTTATTTTCTCAATAATGTCGTCACCAGCACGGTAGTCTTTGAAGGCGGCGGCAGAATCGGTGAGTATGTGGGAGGCTATGACGACTGGCTGCGGCAGCGACCGCAGACTGCGCAGGCAGAGCTGCAGCAGAAAACCGCTGCCAAACCCCGGCGCGAAAAACAGCCCGGCAGACGAAAGCTTACGTTCAAGGAGCTGCGCGAGCTTGAGGCACTGCCTGCACAGATAGAGCAGCTAGAAGCCGAGCACAAGGCCCTGTATGAAAGGCTTGTCAGTCCCGAGCTCTACCGGCAGGACGGCGCTGCAGTGGTGCAGGTAACTTCGCGGTATAAACAGATCGAGCAGGAACTGCCGCTTGTCTATGCCCGGTGGGAGGAGCTGGAAGAAATTGTGAAAAATTCATGATGCCAGCGGCTGTTGTACCCGGCTGTTTAGGTATCGTAAAAAGTGTCCGGGATCATTTAAACAACCGAGGTTTATGTCAAAAAGCACTGTGAAATCTTTGTTACCGCCCCTGTGACCACTGCCATTAAAAAAAAACTTGCATTTTGTGCTTTGAACAGTTATTAAATACTTATAGATATAAAGTAAGGCTCAAAGTTCGGCAATTTTCTGTAGTATGCAGAGTGCAAAACCTATTAATATCGAGAGGGATGTATGAAAAGGCATTTGTTTTTTGTAATACTGGCGGTATTTGCTTTGCTGTGGGTCGCCTCATATGCGGCTGCAGCTGAAGGCGGATGCGGAAATTCTGAAATTATTTTGACTCCGCCCAAAGCAGATGTGACAATACTTGGCGATAAGACTGCGTCAAAAACAGATACAGCAATACTACCTGTAAGCTCAACCCCGGCATTTTCATGGACTGCTACTGGCGCAGTGTGGTACGAATTTCAGATGTATACGCCAGCGGGTTGGATTTGGTCTAAATGGTATGAGGCTTCTACTATTTGTAACGGCACCACGTGTACTGCATACCCGGGCACATTCTACAGAACGGGTAGTTTCTGGTGGTGGGTGAATACGTGGAGCACAGACTGCGAGTTCCAGTTCCAGCTTCAGCCGGGCGGCAATGTACAGGGTTTTACGGTAGCGCCGTAATTAAAATTGTAGCAATAAAAAATGGGGGTTGAGCATATGCTCAACCCCCATTTTTTATTGAAAAGTGATGCTCCCCGCCTACAAGGCGGGGCATCCCGGTAAGTAAGATTGGTTTCGCCCTGAAAGGGCAGCAAACTGCTGTGCTCAAACAAACGATTGGGAGGAATAGACGGGAAGGAGGGCTTTATTTTTTTTCACGGATGAAAAATTCGGCAAGCAGCAGGAGCACGGCTGCTGCAAGAAACCATTGAAAACGTTCTTCCCAGCGTTTCTTGCGCGTTGAGGTCAGCTCTTTCTGCTCCATATTTTTGCGGATTTCATTTTTGTAGATTGCCTCAATGTCCATATCACCCGTAACCGAGCGCACATAGCTGCCGCCGGTTTCAAGGGCGATTTTTTGCAGGGTCTTTTCATCCGGTCTGCTCATGACCATATTGCCCTGCCGGTCTTTCAGAAAACCTCCGGAGCCGTCGCCTGCGGGGATAGGAGCGCCTGCATCCTCTTTGCCGATGCCGATGGTAAAAATACGCACGCCCTCTTTTTTTGCCAGCTCGGCAGCTTCAAGCGGCTTGCTGTCATGATCTTCGCCGTCGGTGATGAGAATGAGCGCCTTTGAGGTGCGCTCCGTCCGGCTGAAGGATTCAACGGCTTTTCTGATCGCATCGCCAATTGCAGTGCCCGGCACGGGAATCAGATCGGGCGAGAGATAGTCCAGGAACATATTGAAAGCGCCGTAGTCAAGTGTGAGCGGACACTGCACGAAGCTGGCGCCTGCAAAGGCTATGAGGCCGATGCGGTCACCTTCAAGCATCTTCACCAGGTCCTGCACTTTGCGCTTGGCGCGCTCAAGGCGGCTGGGCTCGATGTCCTGGGCGAGCATGCTTTTGGATACATCCACCGCCACCATGACATCAACGCCCGTGCGCTTGATGTCCTCCCAGTGAAAGCCCCAGCGCGGCTGCACCAGTGCCATGATAAGAAAGAGAACGGCCAGAATGATGAAAAAAGCCTTCAGCTTCTGGCGGTCCCGCTGCGCCTGCCCCAGAAGCTTACCGCTGAGATCCGGCCCGCAGAACTGCTCAATAGAGCGCTGCTTCTTCATGAACGCATACATGAAGAAGAACACCAGAGCCGGTATGAGCCAGAGCAGAAACAGATATGTTAGATTTCCGAAGTCCATAGGTAAAACGGTTTTGTTGGTTTAATTAGTTCAATTAGTTTTATTGGTTACATTGGTTCTGTTAGTTGTATTGGTTCAATTAGTTTTTTTATTATACGCACTGTGTTTATTCTGTCATCTCGACCGAAGGGAGAGATCTTTGCCTCTTGATAGGATTTCTCGACCTTCGGTCGAAATGACAGACTGGTGTTCATTTTAGAAAATGTTTTAAACCAATTAACGAGTTTAGGGTATCTTTCTCAATCTTGTATTTGCCAAAAGTATTTCCAAAAGCAGCAGCATCAGCCCCGGAATGAGAAACCATCCGAACAGCTCCTCATATTCCATGTACTCCTTGAGCTTTACCTCGGTTTTTTCCATGGCGTCGATCTGCTTGTAAATATTTTCAAGGGCTTCGGTATTGGTTGCCCTGAAGTATTTGCCAGCAGCGCGGTTTGCCACGTCCTTGAGCGTGTCTTCATCCAGATCTACTTTTTGATAGACATACTGCTTGCCGAAGAATGAATCCACAAGAAACGGCGCTTCACCCTCGGTGCCAACGCCGATGGTGTAGATTTTGATGTTGAATGATTTTGCAATATCTGCGGCCGTGGGGGGCGTGACGCTGCCGGTATTGCTGCGGCCATCGGTCAGCAGAATAATAACTTTGGATTTCGATTTGAGATCTTTAAGCCTTTTGACGCAGACGGCCAGGGCCGAGCCGATGGCCGTGGAATCGCCCGCCATGCCGATTTCCACTTTTTCAAGAAAGCTTATAAGAACCCCGTAATCAAGCGTGAGCGGGCACTGGGTGAAGGCCTCCTGTCCGAACACAACCATGCCTATGCGGTCATTGGCGCGTCCCTTGATGAAATCGTTTACAACGCGCTTCACCACCTGCAGGCGCGGCACCCTGTTGCCGTTTTCTTTGAAATCAAGGGCCTGCATGCTTCCGGAGGTGTCGAGGCAAAGCATGATATCGACGCCTTCCGTCGAAATTTCGGTAGACTTTATGCCCGACTGGGGCCGGGAAAGGGCCAGAATAAAAAGCGCCAGTGCTGCGCAGCGCACAAACACAAGCCCCCTGCGCCACATAAGGGTTTTCGGGGTTTTTAGCTGCCCGAGCACATGAAGCGATGAAAACCGTATCTGCGCGCTTGCAAAACGCCGCAGCCCGTACCATCCCATGAGCGGGATGACGGCAAGCAGCAGAAGCAGCCACGGTGATTGGAAACGGAGCATAAAAACTGTTATATTGGTTTTATTTGTTTAATTGGTTCGATTGGTTTCTGAGTAATTGGTTTGAAGAGTTTTTCTCTTCCTAACTAATGAAACCAATGTAACCAATATAATCAATTAAACTATCATTTTGAATTCTCTGCCTGCGGCAGAACTTCTTCCATTTTTGTCTCGTCGATAATCCGGACAACATTTTGTTCGTTGAGTGTTACTTCATCTTCCTCAGGCACATACTTTGCAAATTTCACCATGTCGGAATGGTTCAGGAAATCCCGGACGCCCGATTTGGCCGGGGCTTGCATTGCGTCAAGGTGCATGATTTCGGGCAGCAATTCCTGCGTGGTTTGCTCAACTGCGGGTATGGAAAACCTGTTTTCGATATAGTGCCTGAAAATATCCGAGAGCCTGAAATAATACTCGCGCACAATGCCCTTTTCAATAAGATGCTCGTTTTTCAGCTTTTCAATTTCCTCAAGGGCGATTATGTGGGCGGGCTTTTTCAGCGTTTCCACCTTCTTTTTATGCTTTTGATAATAGACAAAAGCGCTGATCCCCAGACAGATTACAACAAATGCGGCGCAGCCTGCCCAGATATAAGGCTTCCAGTTAAAGGGCACCTCTTCAAGAGGCTTTATCTCGATAATGTCTTTGAGCGCATCGGGGCCCTGCTTGAGCGCAGACTTCACCTCAATGAATATCTGCGGCGTCTTGAGCTCCTTTGTGCCGTTATCTCCGGCATAGGACAGGCTCTGTGAGGGGATAATGTAGGAGCCCGCAATATCTGCCTGAAGCTTATACCATTTTTTATGCACAAGCCGGCTGTCGATTTCTCTCGGACCATCTTCGCCAAAGTCTGTTATGCGCAGGCCGGCAATCTGCGTGCCCACCTCGGGCAGCTTCACCGTGAGGTTTTTGTCATACTGGGCGATTAAAGTAAAAGTTACTGATTCCGAGAGGGTGGCCGTGGTGCGGTCTGTCTGGGCGCTGAGCTCAACCGGTGGCAAGCCGGGTTTTTTCAATGCATCCTGTTTATTGCCGGTGCAGGCAAAACAGCAGAGCAAAACAAGGATTGCCATGCAGGGTGCGCATTGCGTACCGAATGTAAAATGAGCCCGGAGATGGCGCGCACTGCGAACCCTGGGCAGCTGAGCGGGAATTGCAGCAGGCATGGTTTCGTTGTTTTCGTATATGCTATGCATGAATGGTTTAATTATCCGCGACGGATTGTTTGGTGCATTTTACTTCTTCTCCTCACCCGTCACCGCCTCAAGGTGCAGCTTCACATCCGAGGTTTTAAGTATCTGGTCGAGCAGGGCCTTGTAGGTGCTTTTGAGCTTCTGCATGGAATAGTCGTTTTTCACCCGGTCTTTTACTTCATCATAGGTCACGGCCTTTCCAGGCCGCGTGTCATCGATGCGGAAAATAAACCAGCTTTCGCCGGCCTGCACAGGCTGGGTCGTATCGCCCTTCTTTGCATTGAAAAGCGCTTTTGAAACAGCCTCGGCGCTGCCGATGCCGAGATCATCCTCTCCCTTGCGCACCCAGCTGGGGAAAGTGCCGCCGTCTTTTGCAGTGTTTTTGTGCAGAGATATTTCTTTGGCATAGGCGCTAAAATCCCTGCCGCCTTTAAGCTCTTTGATTATTTTTTCGGCAGCTTCGCTGCTGACGGCCTCAATCATGCTTACCTTTACGGCTTCCTTCTGCTCATAGTCTGCCTTGTGCGCATCATAATAATTTTTCAGATCATCTTCTTCGATCTTAATTTTTTCTTTCAGCTCAGCCTCAACCACGCGGTTGACCATGAGCTCGCGCTGAGACATTTTTAGCTTTTTGCGAATATCGGCATCCTTATCAAGCTCCAGCTTCTGAGCTTTACGAAAAAACAGCTCATCGGCGACGTATTTTTTTGCAAATTGGGCTTTTGCCTCTTTGCCTTCAAACTGTTTGCGCATCCAGTCAGGCAGGTTGTCGAATGATTCATTGATATCCTCAAGATAGACTTTATCGCTGCCAATTTCCGCTACCAACGTGCCGCTTGTGCGGGTGGCATTGTCGGTTGCTGAGGTGCGTTTGGCCAGGGCATATTCGGCTGCGCTGTGGCGGCCTGTGCGCTCAAGGCAGTTGATGATGCTGGAGCCGAGCTCAACCTTCAGGCTGGTCTGCGGATCGGCAAGCTCCACGCGGTAGAGCCAGGCCAGGGCCTTTTCATAGTCGCCGGCTTCCATGCACATTTTGCCGATGGTATAGCACAGGCCCGCAAGCTGCTTTGGCTCAAGCTGCGCGCTCTTGATATACTGTTCATATTCCTGCGCAGCCTGCCGCGCCAGCCCAGCGCTTTTGAGTTTGTTTGCAAGCTCGCGCTGGCTCTCGGCTGTCCAGGCAGCACCTGTTGCGGTTCGGCTGCCTGTTGTGTACACCAGCGCCAGCGCGGCTATTGCCACGCACAGGCTTGCAATGCTTATAATCAGCGATGATTTGTTCATAGGCGTTTCTCCCGCATTCTGAAGAATTTCATGATCGGATCGATATAGGGCACATCGGTTCTGATGTCGATGGCATCGATGCCCGAGGCGCGGAAGAGATCGAAGCGGTCCTTCAGACGCTTGCGGGCAAGGAGCCCGTAGCCGGTGCGGAAATCGGCATCAGAGGAGTCGATGAGCATGGTCTCGCCGCTCTCGGCATCCTGCAGCTCAACCATGCCCACTTTGGGAAGATCAAGCTCGCGCGGGTCGGTTATGCATATGGGAATAAGATCATGCTTTTTGCCGGCGATTCGCAGGGGCTTGTCATAATCGGCGGCGATGAAATCCGAGATGAGAAAGGCCACGGCCTTGCGCCGCGCCACGCGGTTGAGGTAGTTCAGAGCGCCGGCGATATCGGTTTTATGCGACACGGGCTGATGCTCAAGCACGCTTTTGATGACCGCCCAGACATGGTTCTTGCCCTTCTTGGGCGGGATGAATTTTTCGATGTGGTCGCTGAAGATGATAAGGCCGACCTTGTCATTGCTTTTGGTGGCTGCAAAGGCCAGTACGGATGCTATCTCTGCTGCCAGCTCCTGCTTGAGCTGCTTGTGCGTGCCGAAAAAGCAGGATGAGCTCACGTCCACCAGCAGCATGATCGTCAGCTCGCGCTCTTCGCGGTAGACTTTGACAAAGGGATGGCCGAACCGGGCCGTGACATTCCAGTCGATGTCGCGCACATCGTCGCCGGGCGCGTATTCGCGCACCTCCTCAAACTCCATGCCGCGGCCGCGGAACGCGCTTTCGTATTCGCCCGCAAAAATATCATTGACGATATGGTTGGTGCGGATATGAATGCGGCGGATATTTTTTAAGACGTCTTTCGAGATCATAAAATCTGTTTAATTGGTTCGATTGGTAGGGGCGCACCTGTGTGTGCACCCTTGTTACGGGCAGACACGCAGGTCTGCCCCTACCATCTTGAATTTAAGGCACTTCCACATTATCGAAAATTTTCGTGATGATGTCATCCGATGTCAGGTCTTCGGCCTCGGCCTCGTAGCTCAGAATAACCCTGTGCCGCAGCACGTCGGAGCCGATTGATTTGATGTCCTGCGGAATAACGTAACCGCGGCCCTGCAGAAAAGCATAGGCTTTTGCAGCCTGCGCAAGATAGATGGATGCCCGCGGCGAGGCACCGTATTGAATGAGCGACTCGATATCAATGCCGAAAACCTTGGGCTCACGGGTGGCAAAGACGATCTCAACGATATAGTCCAGAAGCTTTTCGTCGATATAAATTTTCCCCACCACCTCGCGGGCCTGTCGGATCTGCTCGGGTGTTGCCACCTTGTTGATTGTCTCGTCGGCCCTCGCGGCAACGCGATTGATGATCTCTTTTTCCTCGGCTTTGTTGGGGTAGTTGATGCGCAGCTTCAGCATGAAGCGGTCAACCTGCGCCTCGGGCAGCGGATAGGTGCCTTCCTGCTCAATGGGGTTTTGCGTGGCCATGACAAGAAACGGGTCCTGAAGCTGAAAGGTCGTCTCGCCGATTGTCACTTGCCGCTCCTGCATGGCCTCCAGAAGAGCGCTTTGCACCTTGGCTGGCGCCCGGTTGATTTCATCGGCCAGGATAATGTTGGAGAACAGCGGGCCTTTTTTGATATTGAAATTCCCGGTTTTGGGCTCATAAATCTGCGTGCCGATGAGATCTGCCGGCAGGAGGTCTGGGGTGAACTGTATGCGCTGGAAGCTCGTATCAACGGTGCGGGCAAGGGTCTTTACAGCCGTGGTTTTTGCCAGACCCGGCACGCCTTCCACAAGGATGTGGCCATTGGCCAGAAGCCCGATCAGCAGTCGCTCAATCAGATAATCCTGCCCGACAATGACCTTTTTGACTTCGGCGCTGATGGCTGCGGTGAGCTGGCCGTACTTTTCAACTTCTTTGGTTATTTCCTGAATATTGGGCTGCATTGAAAATCTCCAAACTAGTGTTTAATTAGTTCAATTGGTTTCATTAACTTAGAGGGGTTTTACAAAGGGCCAATACTACTAAAACCGATTCGCGCAATCAAATTAAAAAATTCTAATCAAACAACCAGGTTATCAACAAAGCTAAACTTTTATGTGGTTGCCAACTGCCACGCGCTGACTGGATTCCCGCCTACGCGGGAATGACAAGTTTATTCAGTGCGTTTTTGCTCTCGCTGTCATCCCCGCGAAAGCGGGGATCCAGAAACAGGGGCTACCGCAGATTTGTAAATAACCAGATCAAACCAGTCAAGCAAGATTTTTACTTGCAGTATTTTTAATAATCAAGCTCGTTTTTTTTGTTTTCGGCAATGAGCCCGCCCGAGCTTTTTTCAAGCTGCCGCAGCAGGCGCTCAATTTCTTCAGCCGGTGGCCGAAACCCGCCGAACTGCACTTTTTCAAACAAGGCGGCAAGGCTTTCGGTAAGCGCTGAGTCCTGCGGGGCAACCAGGCGCGCACAGGCAAGGGCGGCCTGGCAGAACCCTGCATAATCGCCTTGAAGCTTGCACTGGCGGCAGTGCTGAAGGCTTTCTGCTGCGAGGGCACGGGCCGGCGCATCACCGCCTGTGGCCGCTTTTTGCCGCCGCGCCTTTTTTTTTCTGAGCACGACAAACAGTGTGCCTGCAAATGCGCCAGCCAG
>Ga0209777_10002620_pt1 | contig 23329 bp, 17 predicted proteins | sample FrelakmetHBP12HB_FD_187147 | JGI IMG/M metagenome (GOLD analysis project Ga0209777, IMG submission 187147) | Freshwater lake sediment microbial communities from the University of Notre Dame, USA, for methane emissions studies -HBP12 HB (SPAdes)... | ecosystem: Environmental > Aquatic >...
ATAAAGCCGTTTCCTTTATAATTGTTGTTGGTAACTATAATTATAGCCCAAGGAACGGCTTTTTTTAATACCTTTTTTCAACTTTTACTGAAAAAAGCAGGCTTTAACCTAATTTTGCAAGAAGCTCCCTATTTATAGTTTTTATACGGCGCAGGCCGCCTGAAAAATTCCTGCGCTTTCATTGCCCATCGGGTCACCCGCGGATATCAACCCTCTTCTCTCTCTGGAAACCAAAATCCACATTTACCATTTTGTCCCAATAAATCGGGATTTGATTGATGATTTTGGATTGGAAAATAGGCGCGATAAATCCAAAATCAATAATCTCAAATCGAAAATCTCAAATCTGACCACACCCTCATCATCCCCTTGTGCCATGCGGCTCATCGCCACAAATGTCCCGTTTTTCCCGAATTAATAGAGGGATATGATTTCTCCGGGTCTTTGAAAAGTAAATATATTTTACACGGCTCAAGTTCGTGTCACGGGATAATCACAGCGGAGGGGGGCATTGGGGGCGGGTAAGGGCGGGGGACGCCGCTTGGTTGGTCAATGGGCCACTTGCCAGCAAGCGGCGGCACAAAATAGAATTACAGAAGCGCGGAATCTATTTTCGTGTTTTTGGTGTCTTTTTCCGGGCCTCTGTGATTCAACGTAGGGGCGGACCTATGTGTCCACCCGGAACTGGATGGGGGTGGAAGCGCGGGCGCAGGCGCGTCCCTACGACCAAAGGCCAAAGCGGGGAATTTTCAAGTTTCTTCCGCTGATATTTTGGTTTTTGAGTCAATAGGTTATAATGACCGCAAAATAAAAAGGGGACCCTTCCAACTATGGAAGGGTTCCCTGAGAGTCAATCAATTGGCCGTTCAGCCGGGATTATTGGCCGCGGAGCGCGTTGACTTTTACGGCGAGGCGGCTTATTTTTCGGGCCGCCGCTCGCGGGTGCAGGATTCTCTTTCTCCCCGCATCGCTCAATTGGCTCTGAGCCTCTCCCAGCGCGGTAGCAGCCGCTTCCAGGTTCTTGGATTCAACCGTTTGGAGCACCTTTTTGATACGCGATCGGACCGTAGACTTGACATGCTTGTTTTTCTCGCGGCGCTTTTCGCTTTGCCGATGGCGTTTCTCCGCCTGCTTGTGAATTGCCACTAAATTTCCTCCACTCTTTTAGTATTAAACGATGACAATCTATTTTAATAGATATTCCGGAATTGTCAAGCGGGATTCCAAAGCCCGATTTATTCAGGCAACTCAGGATAATATAAGCCGTAGATAGCCATTTTTTATTAAAGTTATATGAAAAAAGAGGGTATATATTTACTTATATATATAAATTTATATACTATTATATAGCAATATTCTCATATAATATGCGGATTCAGGCCTATTTTATCGTAATTAAGCGATTTATTGATCGCAAGATAAAAACAATTAAATAGCCGCTGGCTAATTATTCCCAATCACTTATTGCAGGTAATGTCAATTATTAAACACACGTTAAAAGCAAAAAGCATGTGTGTTTAATTTTAATCAACAAGGTGTGTCCAACTTTTAAATTCCCAATTAAATCAATAGCTTATGCTTTGTTGGTTATGTTGACAACCTCTGGATGAATTTTCCGCTTTTTTTCATATGACGCTGCTGTGGATAAGTATGTCCAAAGGTTAAACAGGTGAAGATTTTATCATGCTTTCATTGACCCAACTGAATTAACACTATTGGGACAGAAGCGATTTTTAGGGGTGGTAAACTGATTTCCGGGAGGCCGTTGACAATAGGAACCGCTGCCGATAACCTAATGTCCTACTCAAGTCGAAAGGAAAGAAGAGCCGTGTTCGAAAACCTGCAAGATCGCCTGAACGACACCCTGAAGAAGCTCACTGGCCAGGGCCGCATAACCGAGAAGAACATGAAAGCGGCCCTGAAGGACATCCGGATGGGTTTCCTTGAAGCCGACGTGAATTTTGAGGTTGCGAGGAGTTTCAGCGAGGCTGTCAAGGAAAAGGCGCTTGGCGCGGAGGTTTTGAGGAGCCTGACGCCCGGCCAGCAGTTTATCAAGATCGTGTACGACGAGCTTGTGACTCTGCTCGGCAGCGAGCGGCAGGAGATAAACCTGCGCCATCGCGCGCCGGCGCCTTTTCTCCTTGTGGGCCTTCAGGGTTCGGGGAAGACAACCACCGCCGCCAAGCTGGCGAATTATCTCAAGGAACTCAAAAAATCCGCCATGCTGGTGCCCGCGGACGTTTATCGCCCCGCCGCCATCGAGCAATTGAAGACGCTTGCCGCGCAGAACAACTTCCCCGTTTACGACACCCGGCCCGATTCGGACCCCGTTGACGCTTGCGGTCAGGCGCTTGAAGAGGCGAGGGTTCGCGGAATTGACGTGGTGATCTTCGACACCGCGGGCCGCCTCCAGATAGATGAAAAGCTCATGGAAGAGCTGCGGCGCATCAAGCAGCGGACCGAGCCGGCCGAAATACTGCTGGTCGCTGACGGCATGACAGGCCAGGAGGCCGTCAACGTCGCTCGCGGCTTCCACGAAGCGCTTGAAATCACCGGGGTGATCCTCACCAAGATGGAGGGCGACGCCCGCGGCGGCGCGGCCCTCTCCATCAAAGCGGTCACCGGCGCACCGATAAAATTTTTGGGCGTCGGCGAAAAAATAGACGCCCTCGAACTCTTCCACCCCGACCGCATGGCCAGCCGCATCATCGGCATGGGCGACCTGTTGAGCTTCATCGAAAAGGCCCAGAAGACCTTCGAGGAAGAACAGACCAAGCGCATGCAAGAGCACATGATGAAGGGGATGTTCTCCCTCGAGGACTTCTACGACGCGCTGCGCCAGATGCGCAAGATGGGCCCCCTCCAGGACGTCCTCGGCATGTTGCCCGGCATGAGACAGCAACTCCGCCAGATCAAGGACCTCTCGCCGGCGGAGGACGAGATGATCAGGATCGAGGCCATTATCAGCTCAATGACAAAAGAGGAGCGGGCCAACCACTCGATACTCAACGGAAACCGCCGCAAACGCATCGCCATGGGCTCCGGCGCCACCGTTCAGGACGTGAACCGCGTCGTGAAGCAATACCTCGATATGAAAAAAGTCATGGCCCAGGTCAACAAGATCGGCGTGAAGGGGCTTATGCGCGCCATGCCGGGGATGTTCAGAAAACCATAAGAACTTTTCGCTATGACAATATTTTCAGCGCACTCACCGCGGTTCCCCGGTGAGCGGCGTGAAATTTATCGTTACCGGGGAAAATCTCACCCGGCTATCGCTTGAGGTTATCTCGAGGCGGTAAGCGCCGGCGCCGAGAAGCCTGTCTATTTCGAAAACATTTATAAAGGGTTCTTCGGGAAGAATAAGCAGGGGAAGTGAAAGCCTGAATTCAAACGGCCCCGCGGCGGACAGGCCGGCCTCCATCGGACGGAAGCTCACCGTAAACTTTACCTCTTGAAGAAAAGACTGATTCCGCCAGACCCTTTCCCCGTCTCCAATGAAACGAACGGAAAGAAATGTGCTATTTGGCGGGCCAGTCTTTACTTGATGAATGGTAATATTTAATACGTCGGTTACCTCGACAGGCTCGCTATATTCATAGACAATGTCCTTGGGGAAGCGGGCGGCCTCCGTCAAATAAGGGCTTGCGGAAAAAGCGCGGGCTGTGGCTTCGCTTACTCCCAACGAGTCCGGGAAGTTTGTTGGAGGGACCTTTTCATTTTTGCCGTCAACTATCCTTCCGCTCTTCACCCATTTTGCGAAGTCCAGCATGTCGAGATGTAAAACGTAGGCGCGCACGCCCAGGGCTGCGAGTTTCCGAAGCGCCCCGCGATCGGGGAGGCTGTCGGAAATTTCCTTGATGCGGCGAAAAAGTGGAGGAAAAAACGAGCCATATCCATTGGCTATCGGGTGAAAGTGATGAAGGCTTTGAACCATGTAAAGGGTATTGTTTAAAAACCGTTCATTTGTAAAGGGCATTTCTAGGATGCCGCCGTTTATCCTCCTGTTTGCGAGCCATTGGGTGACGGGCCGGGGATCATCGCGAAAATATATTTCCGGCCCCTCCCAGGGTATGCATCCTATGTCGGCGGCAAGGAGAAGGCCCATAAAAATAACGGCAGCGGCGCGTCTTTTATAATTTGGGGATGCGCCGCCGAGCTTGCGAAGCGCCCATGCCATGCCAAGGCCGACCAGCGGCGCGCATATGACGCCGCCCGTGAACAGGAAACGATAGCAGTAGGTCATCTTGCCGAAGCCCGGCGCTGTTTTCGCAAATAGTAAGAAAGGTAACGGAATGCGGGTCACGGTGTTTCCCCATTTCAGATAAGGCCCCATGCTCATGACAAACATGAAGACGACCAGCATGCCCATCAAAAGGGCGGCTCGGCTCTCTGCCGACCAAATTCTTCCGCGAATCGCTCGCGCAAGGCTTATCAAAGTGAAGAAGGGAATACTTAGGCCCATCCATAGCGGGATGTGGTCAATGGCGGCTTGTTCACTCATTCCGAGCTTCAGCCCCCACAGCCAGTTGTTTTCATAGCAAAGCAGGTAATCCTGCGGAAAACGGGGGGAATACCTCAATAATTCCCGCCCGCTGGAATGAAGGTGCGAAGTCCCTCGCAGGTACGGCAGGACGAACGGCGCAAGAGTGATAAATAACACAACACAGCCGAGGATCACGCCGGCCCAGGCGCGTTTTGCGTCTTTGATAGGCCGCAGCCAGAGGGCGAGCGGAAAATATCCCGCCATGACAAGCAGAATACCATAGGCATGATATAAAGAAACCTGGAATTGCAGCCAGAAGGCGGCCACCATCAATGCCCACCATCGCTTGCCGCCCTCCACCAGAAAACGATCCATGCCCAAAAGGGCCAGCGGCGCCCACATCGTCGCCACATGGTGCACGGGGCTGTGAGTGTATATGCGAAACGGGTTCAGGCTTACGCTGGCCGCCGCAAGGGCCGCGCTTATGTGATCTCCGGTCCAGTGGCGCGCCCAAATATGTGTTGAAATACTGGTAAACGCAATGACAAGGTAGAGCGCGATTCCGTCGGATAGGAATTGCCTGTGAGTCAAAAGCCACGGAATGGCCCAGAATATCAGTATCCCCAGCCGGTGATCCGAGCTGGCGAGCGAGCCATGGGCAGGGTAAAAGATATTCGCCTCGAAAAGCTTGAGAGGGTTCGAAATCAAGGCATGCCAGTCCCACCCGAAAATCCAACTGTATAAAAGCATATCCTGATTGAAACTCCACCGCGGCGCCCATAGCAAAAGAGGCCACGTGGCGACGGCGGAAGAGACGAAGTGAAAGACCACAACCATCGCCCATGTGACTGATGGTGAGGATATAATAAAACGGAACTTTCGAATCCATTTACTATCTAACATTTTTATAATGGCGTCCTTGATTTATTTCCAACAGTTTCCCCAAGTATTTTAAGCTGGGGTTGAATATTTTCAATCGGTCATTGCGAAAAAACGCCGAAAACGCGAGAAACGAGGTGGCGAAATAACTCTTTTAATCTTAACTTAATTGCTTACAGGGCGGGAGCACGCTAAGGGCGCGCGCCTGCATTTTCCCGCCGGATTGAAATCAGAGGTCTCAAGGGAAATGGAGAAAGAGGAGAAAATAGAGCTTATCGAGCGTTTGCCGCTGCTTATCCTTGTTGCGGTGGTCTTCCTGCGGCCGATGGCTTCGGGTTTTGGGACGGAGGTCTGGGGGCCGCGGCAATTTACAAATATCAGCTTGCAGGCGGTTCCATGGGGCCTGCTGGTTTATGGGGTTGTTTCGAGGAGGCAGAAGCCCTTATTGCCCGCCGCCTGGGGGGTTGTTTTTATGCTGTCGGCGGCAATGGTGGCGGCCGTTTTCGGGATTAATCGTTTTGTGAGTTTTGACAAAATATGTGACCTTTCGGGAGGACTTGCGCTCATGATATGCGCCGCCACGTGGTGCAGGGGAGAGCGGGAAAGACGGGAATTGATCGGGGTGATGTTGTTTTCCGCGGCGATTGTGTCGCTTTATGGGATTTATCAGTATTTCTGGGGATTTCCACGGACAATTGAGTTTATAATAAAGGAGGCTTCAAACCTCGATAACGCCGATCATTACCGGCAGGTTTTCGGGCAAAAGCGGATTTTTTCGACAACGTTTTCTCCGGATATGCTTGCCGGATTCCTTGCGATGGCCCTGCCTCTGGCCCTCGGCATGATGGCGGAATCGAGCGCGGCGTCGGATCGGCTGATTTATGGCTTTGTGCTGCTGGTTGTGGTTGTGGCGATTTACATGACGGGGTCGCTTGGCGGCTGGCTTGCGGCGGGGGTTGGGGCGGCGGTCTGGTGTTTTGCGCTTTTTGTGGATCGCAGAAGGCGCATTATTTCAGCGACGATCATAGGATTGGCAATAATATTATTCTCGGCGGGAATACTGGCGCGACGCTCCGAAACGCTGCTCGACCTGAAACATCCGGAAAATCCGATAACACAGCGACTATATTTCTGGGGAGGCGGGCTCAATGTGGCGTATCATCACCCCATACTCGGCGTCGGCCCGGGCAACTTCGGCATCGCGTACCTTGGCCTGAAAAATAAAAGCGCCGCAATGAGCCGCTATGCCCACAACCACCTGATAAACGAGCTGGCGGAAGCCGGGCCGGTCGGATTGGCGGGGTGGGTCTTCATCGCGGCGGCGTTTCTCATCGGGGCATGGCGAAGGGTCGGGGCGCAAGCGGCGGCGGATAATAGTAGCGATATTAACAAATTCGAGGCCGGGATTCTGGCTGCGGGGGCGGCTTTTCTGGCGCACGGCCTGATTGATTTCGATCTCGAAGTGCCCGAAATCGCAGGGTATTTCTGGGCGCTGGCCGGGTTGAGCGCGGTTCGTGAGCAGGAAATCAAGACGAGCGGAAAAAACCTTTTGTCAGGCCGAAGTATTGTTTTCGGTCTTGTCGCTTTCTTTTTATGTGCGCTGAGTTTATCGAGAATACCTGGAGACGCATACCTTCAGAACGCGCGCGATTCCGGCGAAAAAGACCCCATCTTCGCCATCTGGAATTATAGCCGGGCCATGGCATGGCGACCCGGAGACGCTGTTCCTTATGAGGAACGGGCAAAAATATGGCCAAAATTCGACGAAGGCAAACATCTTGTGATCGAGGACTTTCAAAAGGCGGCGGCCTTATCGCCCTACGACCCATTTGTGCGAATGAGCATGGGAGAATTTCTTTTCAATCGGAAAGATTACGCAGGCGCATTAAACGCTTTCAATGAGGCGATCAGACTGTTTCCGACCTGGAAAGTCGCCGCCGGGTGGCAGAAATTGGCCAATGCCAAGGTGTTGGTTGAGAAGCAAAAGTATGCGGAAGCCAAGGCTGAGCTTAATGCCGTGCTCAAGGAATTTCCCGGCCACCCCGCTGCCCAGCAGGGCCTCGAAGAAATTGAAGAAATGGAAAGAAATGAAAGACAATAGTATCTTTAATCAGGCTTTAGGCCTTAGGCTTTGGGTATCAAGTGTGGTGGGGTCGCGGCAAGTAGTGACCTTCCAACCTACTGCCTAATATCATGCGGGTATTGCTTATTAATCCTCCGGGGAGTCGCCCCTACCTTCGGGATTACCATTGCAGCAAGGTTTCCAAGGCCGGATACCTTTACCATCCCGTGGATTTGACGTTCCAGAGCGGCATTCTAAGCGCGCGCCATGAGGTGAGGGTCGAGGATGCCATTGCAGAGCGTCATTCTATTGACGATGTTCTCAGGCGTGTCAAGCGGTATGCGCCGGGTGCCGTTTTTTGTCTGTTGGGAGCCGCAGCTTGGCAGGAGGACGCCCATTTTGTTGCAAAATTGAGACAGTTTTTCCCCGGGAAAATCGTTGTTACTGGTGATATTTTCCTGGAAAACCCGGAAGAGCCGCTCGCACAACTGCCGGGTGTAGACGGGGTTCTTCTGGATTTTACCTCAAATGGATTTCTGGATTATCTGGAAAATCCGGGGGACGCCCCTGCTGATATGCTTGTGGCGGATGGGGGGAAGTTAAAATCGGCGCCTAAATTGCCCCGAAAGGGTTCATTTAGCATTCCCGTCCCGCGTTATGACCTGTTCCCGGGCGAAAAATACCATTATCCTTTTGTCCGGCGGCGTCCTTTCGCAACCATACTGACCGATTATGGATGCCCATTCCCGTGCAGCTATTGTATAATGAGTGCGGTCGGGTATCGGACCAGGCCTGTGGATAACGTCATGGAGGAGCTGCGGTGGCTTAAGCGGAACGGATACCGTGAGCTATACATAAACGACCAGACATTTGGGTCGCAGCGGGGCCGTACGTATGAGCTGCTTGACACTATGGCACGGGAATTGCTCAACTTAGGGTGGGTATGTTTCACCAGGGCGGACCTGCTGGACGACGAATTAGCGGGCCGGATGAAGGTCGCGGGGTGTCACACGGTTATGTTTGGGGTCGAGCACGCAAGCGAGCCGATTTTGAGGTCGTACAACAAGAGCGTGGACGCATCGAGCGTTTCAAGGGCCTTTTCCGTTGCGCGAAGATACAGGCTCCGCACGGTTGCGACTTTTATTATCGGTTTCCCCGAGGATGATGCGGAGACGATAATGAAGACTATTGATATAGCTCTCGAGCTTGATCCGGACTTTGCGTCATTCAACTTTGTTGTTCCACGGCGCGGGACCGGGGTGCGCAAGAGGGCCATTGAGATGGGTCTTGCGGACCCGAAGCAGATAGCCATGGATCAGGCGGGGGAGAATATAGCCATGCCCACGCGGCATCTCAGCCGCGATGAAATGGCTGTCCTGCGTCGAAGGGCCATCCGGTCGTTTTATTTGCGGCCTCAGTACATTATAAAAAGGGCGCTTGCTCTTAGAACCGGTTACGAGGTTCGCGCTACGGCCCGCGAGGGCATCGAGGTAGTCAGGGGGCTATTACGCCGCTGAGTTTAAAGGCGCGGGGGCGGTCCACGGATCATCCCTCCGCGCAAGGATAAACCGAACGGAAGAGAGGATGCGCATGAGCGTGCTGGTGATAGGCGGGGCGGGTTTTATAGGCGCCAATTTGTGCGACAGCTTACTGAAGCGCGGCGAGGATGTCTATCTCCTGGACAACTTCAGCCGCTACGGCGCCCTGATCAACCTGAGATGGCTGGAGGAGACATGGCGCGGAGGTCTGACGGTTGTCCCCGCGGACATCCGCACCGACCGCGACATCATGTTGCGGCTGATGGACAAGGTTGACGCGGTGTACCACCTTGCCGCGCAGGTCGCCGTAACTACCTCGGTCACGGACCCGCGTCTCGACTTCGAGATTAACGCGCTGGGGTCGTTCAATGTCCTGGAAGCGGTGCGCATGTCGGACCGCAAGCCGCTGCTCGTGTTCGCCTCGACGAACAAGGTTTACGGCGAGATGACAGACGTCGAGGTGGTTGACCGCGACAAGCGCTATGAGTACTACGACCTCCCATTCGGCGTCTCGGAGGAGCGGCCCCTCGATTTTCATTCGCCTTACGGCTGCTCGAAGGGCGCCGCGGATCAATACGTCGTTGATTACGGACGCATCTACAACCTCGATACGGTGGTACTGCGCCAGTCCTGCATTTACGGCATTCACCAGTTCGGCGTGGAAGACCAGGGCTGGGTGGCGCACTTCACCATCTCGGCGATATATGGGAGGCCGATCACCGTCTACGGAGACGGCAGGCAGGTTCGTGATGTGCTTTACATTGATGATCTGATCGGCCTGTATCATATCGCGCGCGAAAAAATAGCGGCGGCAAGGGGAAAAGCGTACAACATCGGCGGCGGGCCGGAGAACAGGCTAAGCCTCCTCGAGCTAATCGCGTTCCTCGAAAAATTCACAGGCCGGAAAATCAATTTGTCATACAGCGACTGGAGACCCGGCGATCAGAAGGTTTTCGTTTGCGACATCCGCCGCGCGGCGGCCGAGCTGGGCTGGAAGCCGAAGGTGCACGTCCACGAGGGCATCGAGCTTCTCGCCAAATGGGTTGACGAAAACCGAGACATATTCAAAAAGCTATATGCCTGAGACCATAGTTTCAGGCATCAGGCTTTTCCGGAGGTAAACGGTGAAACGTGTTCTGGTGACGGGCGGCGCGGGGTTTATCGGGAGTTTTATTGTTGATGAGCTTGTGCGCCGCGGATATGGCGTTCGCATTTTCGACAGCCTCGACCCCCAGGTGCATCCGGGGGGCAGGCCGCCGGATTATCTCAACCGCGAGGCCGAGTTTGTCAAAGGCAACATGGAAGACATCGAGGCGGTGTACAAGGCCCTCGACGGGATCGAGGCGGTGTGCCATCTCGCCGGGGCGGTGGGCGTAGGCCAGAGCCAGTATGAGATCGCGCACTACGTGGCCGCGAACACCCAGGGTACCGCGAACCTCCTCGATATCCTGGTGAACCGCAAGCACAGGGTCGGGAAGCTGCTGGTCGCCGCGAGCATGTCAAGCTATGGTGAGGGAGTTTACAATTGCCCGGAACACGGCGACCTGAGGCCGCCGCTGCGCACCGAGGAGCAGGTCGCGGGCGGAGATTGGGAGCTTCATTGCCCGAAATGCAACAAATATATCAGGCCCGCGCCGACCGGAGAGGACGCAAGACAGAACCTGAACTCCATCTACGCCCTCACGAAAAAGACCCAGGAAGACATGTGCCTGATGATAGGGCGCATTTACAACCTGCCGACGGTGGCGCTCAGGTTCTTCAACGTCTACGGCCCGCGTCAATCCCTCTCCAATCCCTATACAGGTGTGGCGGCCATATTCATGAGCCGGATAAAGAATGGCAATCGCCCGGTGGTTTACGAAGACGGGGAGCAGACGCGCGACTTCATCTCGATACACGACGTTGTCAGGGCCAGCCTGCTTGCGCTGGAGAGCGTGAAGGCCGATTACAGGGTCTTCAACGTGGGCAATGGCGCGGCCCTCAAGATCGCCGAAGTGGCGCGCGTCATTGCAAGTGTTTTCGGGTCGGACATCGAGCCGGAGGTCACCGGAAAATTCAGGAAAGGAGACGTGCGGCATTGCTACGCGGATATAACGCGCATCCGCGAAGCGCTGGGCTTTGCGCCGCAGGTCTCTTTTGAAGAAGGCATGAGAGAACTCGCCGGTTGGGCGCACGGGGCCGAGAGCGTTGACCTATTCGAGAAAGCCGCGGGCGAGCTGAGGGCGAAGGGTATTGTCTGATTTTATACAAGAGGCGGCGAATATCTGGCGCAGGCGCGACCTTGTGTGGAACCTTGCCCTGAAGGGGTTCAAGGTGAGGTACAAATCGAGCGCGCTCGCGCTGCTATGGGCGGTGCTCAATCCGCTGTTGATGATGTTCATTTTCGTCGCGGTATTTTCTTACGTGGTGCGTCTGAAAATACCCAATTATCCACTGTTCCTGCTCATCGCCCTTATCCCCTGGCAATATTTGTCGCACTGCGTTTCCTTGTCCCCCACAGTGGTGATCTCCAACAGCGTGTTGATAAAAAAGGTTATGTTCCCGCGCGAGAGCCTGCCGCTGTCGCTGGTCGTCGAGCATGGTTTGAGCTTTCTGATAAGCCTGTGCCTGTTGATTATTTTCCTGATCGCCTATCGCATCAGGCCCACCGGCTGGGCCGCCCTTTTCATCCCCCTGGCGCTCGTTCAGGTGATGTTTATCACAGGGTTATCCCTTTTGTTGTCGTCTCTGAACGTCCTTTATCGCGACGTTCAACAGTTGACCGAGGTGGTTTTGCTGCTGTGGTTTTACGCCACGCCGATTTTTTATCCCATTTCGATGGTGCCGGAAAAATTTCAGGGCTGGTATCTCATAAACCCGATGGCGGCGTTGACGGTCAGTTACAGGGACGTCCTGCTTTACGCCAAGCCGCCCGATTTATTTGTGGTCGGCCAAACAGTTCTGATTTCACTTGCCGCGTTTGTCATCGGCTGGGCCGTTTTCCGGCGCATAAGCCCTGTCATGGCGGATATGGTGTGACCGCTTGGTTGTCATTAGCGCACAGAATATGGGCAAGCGATACCGGCTGAACAAGGAGCGTTCATTGCTGGTGAGAGAGATACTTTACGCTCCGATATTCTGGAGACGCACAAAAACCGAATTCTGGGCGCTCAGAGGCGTGAGCTTCGAGGTCGGGAAGGGCGAAACGGTCGGGATAATAGGCAAGAACGGCGCAGGGAAAAGCACCCTGTTGAAGATGCTGTGCGGAGTTACCAGGCCCACGGAGGGGACTTTCAAAATCGAGGGCAGGATATCCGCGCTGCTGGAGATCGGCGCGGGCTTCCACTCCGAGCTGACAGGCAGGGAAAACGTCTACCTCAACGGCTCAATCCTCGGAATACCCAAGAAAGAGATAGACGCGAAATTCGGTGAGATAGTTGACTTCGCTGAAATCCACGATTTCATCGAATCGCCCGTGAAAACCTATTCCACCGGCATGTTTCTCAGGCTCGGCTTCGCCGTAGCGGTCAACATGGACCCGGACATTCTGGTAATTGACGAGGTTCTGGCGGTTGGCGACCTGCAATTCCAGAAAAAGTGCATCGGCAGGATAAAGGAATTTCAGGCGTCCGGCAAAACAATCCTGTTTATATCCCATGATATAAATTACATACGCGCCATTTGCGACACCGCATTGTACCTGAAAGAGGGAACCCTTGTAGCAAGCGGGGATGCGCGAGAGGTTGTATCGAGGTACACCGAAGACCTGGAGCGGGAAGAGGCTGTTGTCAGCCTGCGCAGCGGGGGGTTGGAGGTCGTTTTCGAGGATGGGAAGCTGAGCCTTGTCTGGCAAGGAAGGCCTTTGACGGGAGGGCCGGGGATGTATTCGACCTTCCTCGTTAACGGTCACTGGCACGAATCAGTTTTGGCCCGCTGGGAGGTGATCGAGAGGAAACCGGGCGGCTTTATGGCCCGCGGCCGCTGGCAGAACCTGCCACTCGTTCAAGAGTGGTCTGTAAGAATGGAAAGGACTGATTTTGTTAAAATAGACATAAATACTGAAATTCTGGAATCGTTGCAAATAGAGAATGCCTCGATTAACCTAATGTTGGACGAAGGTTACAGGAGGTGGGAAGCATCCGGAGAATCCGGTGATTTCCCCCGGGAATTCGCCCTGGACTGGCAAAAGCTCAAAGTTATATTTCCCGATGGCGGAGAAAAAATGAATCTGGGAGTTCTTCCCGATGAGGCAAGCAGAGCGAAATACCCCGCCGTATCTTTCGCTCTCCTCAGGCCGCCGGAAGGGGTTAACGGCGTGGTGCATAACAGCGAGCGTTCCTTCATGTGCCGGAACCTGCACTATGCTCTCTTGCTTCCGCCCGGCGGAGGGAAAATTGATGTTGGCAAATATACCTTTTTTAACGGTTCGATAGAAATAGCGCCTTGATGGCGCGTAATCGTGTAGACAATCGGCACGAGGAGTCGAGGGAATATCGTGAGCAAACTTGAAGCGCAATTTACCGATGGACGTGTAGAGCTATTTTATGGCAAGCGCCGGCTAACCGGCGGCTGTGGCTGCTACACGAGTTTTAATAAGTCTGGCGAATGGTTCGAGTCCTTCAAACTGCCCTGGAAGATTGAAAAGGAAAAGCCTGATGGCTCTGTTATTATGAGGGCGGAACACCTGGACGGATCGGCGATAGAAGAGTGGAGACTCACGCCGCGAGGAGAAAGGGAAATTGACCTTGAAGTTTCCCTTGAGCTGAGGAAGCCTATGCCGGTCCTTGAAGTACAGGTTAACATAGTGGGGAAAAGCGATTATAATTTTTACACAAACTCAAGCGAGGAAAAAGAATTTCAGAAGCCTTCCATAAAAGGGTTCAACGTTGCGTGGGCAGGCCGGCCCGATAAGGGATATGTCGGCCTGAAATGCGCGGATGAGGCGTTTCCAAGCATCAATTTCTTTATTGATCCCAAAACTATTTTCCACAGCGCCCACATCTTCAATGTTGATCTCGGCCCGGATAACAAAGGACACATGATAGGATTCAAGACCCTTTTCTCAGATATTGATTATCTGCTATCGCCCGGTCAGACCACGATTTTTCGCGGGAAAATTATTCTGAACGGCGTGTCGAAGGAATGGATGACCGGCCTTCCGCCGGGGGATTTTGAAGTAAAGCAAAAGATTGAGGAGATATTTCGCCGATGGAACATCGGGTGGAGTTTGATTGATCATTGGTCGTCGTATGCCTCCGATTCCAGCAGGGGTTATGGATCACTCTTGCGCATCGAGAGCCTTTTGGGGGATTTGCGCGAAAAACAAATACTTGACCTGGGTTGCGGCTGGGGAAACGTTGCAAAAGCGCTCAGTGAACGGGGGGCCATAGTAACCGGGATTGAACATGTATACGAACATGTCGCAATGACTCGCTATCGGGGAAAGAACGTCAAAGTGGTCCAGGGCGACGGACGCGTGCTGCCGTTTCGGTCGGGCGCTTTTGACATTGTTGTTGCCAATGATGTCATTGAACATGTGGGGAACTGGAGCGGACAGACAAGGTGTATAAAAGAGGTCAGCAGAGTCCTCAAGCCGGGAGGAGAAGCATTTTTTTCCACGGGAAATTTCCTTTGGCCATACAACGGCGAACGGTTCCTGTGGTTCCTGCACTGGCTCCCTCACCCGCTATGCGACTGGTACGTTCAGAAGTTCGACCGCGGGGAAAAATATGACGACGCATGGATACCTCTCTGGTACAGCCCATGGGGGTTGCGGTCCAAATTCATGCGAGCTGGCCTTGATTTGAAATTGTTTCGTTCTATTCCCGGAACTATTGGCGGGCGACACATACCCCGGCCGGCAAAAGACGCCCTCAGGCGCTTTTGCGACAGGTTTCCGGCGTTATCTCCGGCTTGGTACATTGTGGTGCGCAAAAAATAACAATTTATTATGACGACCGTTTATTTCATATCCCGAGAGGGTTACTTGTTGCCGGGCGCCCGCGTGAGGTGTTACAACTTCGCCAATGAACTGAACAAACTGGGCGCGGACGCCCATGTAATAAGTTTCAAGGATCATATAGGCGCGAAGGATGGGAAAGATGAATTGGAAATGGAAGACGCCGAAAGGATATGGCATAATATCAGGGCCTTCCTCAAGCTGCCCCGCGATCCGAACGCCATCCTGTTTATACAGCGCATTCATTATCATTATCTTGCTCCTCTTCTTGCCCATGAAGCGTGGGGCGACAAACTCGTGCTCGATGTGGACGACTGGGACCTATCTTACAACCCCTTCAAGCGTCTCAGCCGCCTGCCGTGGCTCAAGGGCGAATACCTGCATCGAAGGGTCGGCAAGGCCAGCGCGTGCTGTGTCGCGGCGAGTAAAAATCTCGAAAAATTCCTGCTTACCATAAATCCGAAAACTTATTATATCCCCACCGGCGTGGACACCGATCAGTTCGACTTCCAGAAGGCGAAAAACGGCGGCAGAACCGGAAATAGTGAGGTAGTATACTCATGGGTCGGGACGGTTTTCAGAAAGGATAATGTCGAAAACCTCCTGTTTATCATAGATTGTTTTGCGAAGCTGAACAGGAAGCGCAGCGATGTCCGCCTCGAGATCGTGGGCGGCGGGCCTCTTTTCGATACCGTAACCGATTACATCCGCAGGCAGGCGCCGCGGGCCAATATTCACACGCTCGGCTGGAAGGCCCCTGAAACGATTCAGGATTACCTCGCCGGCATAGACGTCGGGCTATTCCCCCTCAAGCAGAATAGCCCTTTCAATATTTCCAAAAGCCCGACGAAGCTTTTCGAATACATGGCCCTCGGAAAGACAACCGTCTCTCACTCGATAGGCGACATCGCGGAAGTCATCGCTGACGGGGAGACGGGCTTTCTGGCTGACCTGGATAACCCTGGCGAATTTGTGGACAAGATGGAGCGGCTTGCGGCCGATCCTTTGTTGAGGAAAAGAATGGGCCAGCGCGCCCTCGAACGAGTCACCGCCGACTTCTCACTGCATGTTTTATGCGGACGGCTCCTCGACATTCTGGTGAAATTGTGAAAAGTCATTCAGTAGTTCCGGACGAGACCGGCGAAGTCTACGAGAGCTTCGAGGAACTTATCAAGGCTCCGGAAATTTCATCGCCTCCCCGCCGCATACTTGTCATAGGGGCTACGGAGAGGGATCATTTATTATTAATTATACCACAATTAAAGCGGGCTTTCCCTGATTCGTTCGTTGACCTGCTGGTTCACCGCGACGAGGCTGGAGATTTTAGCGGACTGCAAATAGCCGGAGACGTCCTTACCGCGGCCCGCCAAGGGTCTTACAGCTTTGCGCTCTCGCCCACTGTCATGAGGGAACTCAGGCGGAGAAGATATTCGCTCGATATTATATTATCATGTTATATAAGGGATGAATTAAACAGAAGGCCCAAGTTTTACGCTTTTATCACGGGCGCAAAGTCGCATATTTTCCTGAACGGGGCCAACTCGGGCAAGTTTATATCCCCCGAAGAATTCTTGAGAAATGGCGTGACGGTTGCGGGGGATAAACTGTATGTGCTTTTTGACACTATTCTTCTAGCGCCGCTTTTATACTTGTCATTTACGGGAGCGGTCAAACTGATCTCACTGGTGAGGAAGAGGGGCAATCGGGGATGAGAATAAGCCTTGTAAATGCGCCGTGGCGCAAGGAGGGTTATTACGGGGTAAGGGCCGGCTCCCGGTGGCCTCATTTCGAGCATTGTGATGATAATTACATGCCGTTCCCGTTCTTTCTGGCTTATGCCGCCGCCGTGCTGGAGCGCGCCGGCTTCGAGGCGGCGCTCACGGACGCCGTTGCAGAGGGCTTGAGCGACGAGGAGTTTTACCGGCGCCTCGCCGCCTCGGCGCCCGACCTTGTCCTCTTTGAGGTCAGCACCCCCAGCATTTTCACCGACCTGAAGCATGCCCGAAAGACCAGAGAATTGCTTGGCCCCGATGTGCCCATCGCGTTTTCCGGGCCGCACCAGGAGATGTTCAGCCCGCTCTTTCTCAAGAAAGCGCAGGACGTGGATTTCGTGCTGGTCGGCGAATACGAATTTGCCCTGCTGGAGCTTGTCGAGCGTCTGAGGGACGCAAAGCCGCCGAGTGATGTGGCCGGTTTATTGTACAGGGACGCCTCGGGAGAACCCGTTGAAAATCCCCGGCGCCGCCTGGAGAGGGACCTCTCCATGTTCCCCTGGCCCGCCCGGCGCCTGTTGCCCATGGAGAAATATAACGACCTTCCGGGGGGCATTCCCGCGCCAAGCCTCCAGATGTGGGCGAGCCGAGGCTGTCCCTTCAGGTGCATATTCTGCGCCTGGCCACAAATCATGTACGGCGGCGCAACTTATCGGGTGCGGGACCCGGAAGACGTCGTAAACGAGATGTTGCATTGTATTGATGTATACAAAATGCAAAGCGTCTACTTCGACGACGATACCTTCAACATCGGAAAGAGACGCATCCAAACACTCTCCCGGCTGATGAAAGAACGCGGCGTCCGGGTCCCCTGGGCCATAATGGCTCGAGCTGACACCATGACCCCGGACATGCTTGAGGCCATGAAGGAAGCAGGGCTGGCGGCGCTCAAATACGGAGTCGAGAGCGCAAATCAGGAATTGCTCGATGCGGCTCACAAGGGTCTTTCACTTCAAAAAGTGAGAGAAACCATAAAATTCACCCGCGCCATGGGCATCCCCTATCACCTTACCTTCATGTTCGGATTGCCCGGAGAAACGAGGGAGACGGCGAAGCGCACCATCGAATTCGCCCTCGAAATGGACCCCGACAGCGTACAGTTCTCGATCGCCACGCCCTATCCCGGCAGCGAGTATTACCGCATGCTCGATGAAAAAGGCTATCTGTCAAGCCGCAATTATGAGGAATACGACGGCTATCACCGCTCGGTTATCCGCACGGACGCTCTGGGGCCGGCGGACCTCGAGGACATGGCGCGGCAGGCCGCGCGGGCCTGGCAATCTCACATGCTGCGCCGCCAACTCAAGCGTTCTCCCTGGAAAGCCGTCAAATGGGCTATGCGCTATCCGAAGAGGGTGCCGGTGAAGATAAGGCAACTGATGGGGAAGTCAGAGTGATGTCAGATCCATGAGATGGACGCACACCGAATTATTTCTCCGAAAGTCTTTGCGGAACACCATCCCTGAAGCGCCCGCCGGGGGAGGCGGAAAACTCACAATTATTCATTCCGGTGTTTCCCCACAAATTCTCGATCAGACAAAATCTGTCAATCCCTTTGAGAACGCCATCGCGCTTGTGCTCGCGCCGGGAGCGGCGCCCGATATCGCCTGCCTCATGAGGCTCATTCTGCATTCGGGCAGGCCCAGGTGGGTTCACAGGCTTGGCGAAGGGTGGACGCGTTTCGAGATGTCGTGGCTGGCAGGATTGATGTTCGCCTGGGCGCGCGATGCCGCCGGAGCGATTGGTGACGGCTTGATCGCGCCGGCGCGCCTTGTTTTTCTGTGGGCGCGCTCCGAATTGAGGCGACGGCAAAACCCATGAAAGTGATATTTCTCACTGCCGAGGGATATCGCATGCCGGGTGCGCGGGTGCGGAGCTATCGGTTCGCGGAAATTCTTCGCTCAAGGGGGGTTGACGCCGGGGTGCTCTCCATGGCTGATGACTTCGGCGCCCGGGACGGCGAGGATCTCTTTCTCATGGGCAACATGCGCAGGCTTCATCTCATCCACCGCGCCATGGAAAGTCTGAAAATTCACAAGAACCTGACGATAGTGTCGCAGCGCGCAAAGTATCCGGCGCTGGCGGCCTATTTCATGTTTCGCGAGGAGGGGACGCCTTACGTCTTCGATTACGACGACTGGGAACTCGACCTGGAGAACTTCTTCTATATCAATAGGGTCCCTTTGCTCTCGAGGCTTTCATCAGTGAAAGCCTTCACAGAAAGGTTTGCCCGCGGAGCGAGCCGGTGTATCGCCGCATCACGCAAACTGGAAAAACTGCTGTCGGAATGGAACCCAAAAGTGTATTACCTGCCCACCGGCGTGGACACGGACTTATACTGTCCAAAGGATGATTGCGCTTCGAGCGACGTCACTTCTTTTGTCTGGTCCGGGCTTGTGTGGGGCGAGTTGATCTATAGGAGCATTCTCGACGTGGCGGAGGGATTGGAGCGGGCGAGACGCCGCGGCGCGAAAATAAGGCTTGTGCTGGTCGGCGACGGGGTCTGGATGCCTGTTTTGCAAAGCGCGCTGTCGCGCCTCTACCCGGCCCTCGACGCCAGGTTCGAGGGATGGGTTGAGCCGGACCGCATGCCGGACCTGCTGGCCCGGATGAGCGTCGGGATTATGACCCTGGCCGCCGATCCCCGGCGCGCCGATTGGATGGAGTCGAAATCGCCGACCAAGATGTTCGAATACATGGCAATGGGGATGCCGGTGCTGGCAAGCAGAATAGGTGAACCATGTCACATATTGGAACAGGGGCGCGAGGGGTTCCTCTTCGATTCGCCGGAGGATGTCGAGGATGCGTCTCTCAGACTCGCAAAAGACCCCGAACTCAGGCGCCTCATGGGAAGGGCCGCGCGGGAAAAAGTGATGAATCGCTATTCCCTGAAATCGCTCGGGGACCTTCTGATGGAGGCCGTCGTTGGGAAATAACATAAATATAAAGTCTTACGATCTAAGACAAAGGATGTACCGCTTCTACGCCGATTTTCGCCGGTATTACACCACCAATGCTTATTATCAGGTGATCAGCCAGGCAAATCCCGAGCGCTTCACCGCCCACATTCTGGACAATCTGAAGGACGGCGACAAGGTACTGGAGGTCGGGAGCGCGTCCGGCGTAATGGTCATGGAAGCTGCGCGCGTGGCCGGGTTTGCGGTGGGGGTTGATATATCGCCCGTTGCGGGCCGCTTTGCTGCGCGGCTTGCCCGCATAGAGAAGGAACGTTATAAACTTATCGAGGAATTTGACCGGGTGAACCTTAACTCGGAGAGATTGACCTCACGCTCCGCATTCATTGCGGCCGATGTCGAGCGGTTGCCATTCAGAGACGGCTGCTTCGATGCCTGCATCGCGCGGGATGTGATCGAGCATTTCGTTGATTGGCGCGCTGCCCTCGATGAGGTCCGTCGCTGTCTGAAGCCCGGCGGGCGACTATTTATAGAGCTACCCGTGCCCAAGTCCATAAATGTCAACCTGGACCGCGACCAATGGGCAAAACGGCATGGCGCAATGTCGGATAGGGACGCCCTTCACCGCGTAAAGTGGGCCAATGTTCTGGAATGGGCGGAAGCGGGGCGGATGTCGGTCGCACATCGTGAAATATTTTACCGCTTCAAATGGATAGGCCGCACGATAGCGTGGCTTGCGGGCAGGTTTCCCCGATTGGCGGACACACCATGGTTCGGTTGGGCTGAGCGGTTGATCTTCGTTCACATGATAAAAGGCTCAAACTGATGAATGTTAACAGGATTACGTTATATATACCTGCCTATAACGCCGGGGGGACTATCGAGCAGTGCTTGACCGAGGTGCGCTCGATGACGCGACTTCCCGACGAGATACTGGTGATTGACGACGGCAGCGAGGACGAATCAGCGGCAAAAGCGGAGCGCATGGGCGCAAGAGTGGTGCGCCATCCAGTGAACCGGGGCATAGCGGCGGCGCGCAACTCGGCGCTGAGGGAGGCGCGCTATCCCCTTATAGCGAACCTTGACGCCGACGCCATTCCGGCGCCGGACTGGCTCGAAAAACTTGTCGGCGCCCTGGATGAGCGCATTGTCGGAGTCGGCGGGAAACTGATCGAGAAACACCGGGACGACCTCGTGAACCGTTGGCGGGCTGTGCACATGGCCCAGCACTGGGGGGACAAAATTGTAGAAGACCCGACATTTCTTTCCGGAGCGGGGGCGCTGTTCCGCAGGTCCGTTCTCGAGGCCATGGGCGGCTACGATGAGCGCTGCCGCACCAACTTCGAAGATAACGACTTGGGCTTAAGAATGCGCGACGCGGGCCATCACATCAGGTATATCCCCGACGCAATCATATGGCATCTGCGCAGGGATACGCTTTCGAGCCTGCTGATGACCTGTTGGCGCTGGACTCGCAGGCCGCGAGACGCCACTTCTCTGAATTTCAAGATACGAAAGATATTGGTGAATTTTATTACTCTTGGCCGGAAGATGCGCCGGGATTGGGATGAGCGGAGTCTGGCGCTGTTCGGGCTGAGCCTGCTGGTGACCGCCAACAATTGCCTTATGGACAGCCGCTTTTTTCTGACAGGGCGGGAGGACGCCTGGTGGAAACCGCGCAGAAAATCAGCGTGATCATCCCGGCGTATAACGCCGCCCGATGGATTGCGAAGGCGATAGACAGCGCAGCTTCGCAAACATTGGCGCCTTGCGAAATCATTGTGGTTGACGATGGTTCCACCGACGATACGCCGCTGATTTTATCGCGATACGGGGATGCCATCCGGGCTATCCGGCAGGAAAACGCAGGTGTCAGCGCGGCGCGAAACGCCGGAATGCGGCAGGCGGCAGGCGACTGGCTCGCCTTTCTGGACGCGGACGATATATGGCTGCCGGAGAAGTTGGCGAGAGTGATGGCGCACGCGGCGCAGGCGCCACAAATTGCGCTGTTCAGTCACGATGTCTTCGTCATTGATGAGATGGGAAATATCATTGGAATTTACCGTTTTGAACCGATCAGCGGATATATTGCGCGAAAACTTGTCATGAAGAACTGGATTATTACCTCGACCGCGGTAATGCGCGCCGATGCGGCCAGAGAATCTGGATGGTATCATACAAATATAAAGCGGGGAGAGGATTGGCATTACTGGATCAGGGTGGCTTCGAAATATCCGATCGCGCACATCCATGAACCAATGGCAATGTATCGCCGCCTCCCCGAAGGCGCCTTACGTTCTGACCTTGACGCCTGCCTTGCCGACAATCTTCAGGTGGTGGAATACGCTGGAAGGATTATCGGCCTGACCGGACCGGAAATGCTCGATGCGCGCGCGGGCGTATATCGCGAAAGCGTGGTGCGGCGGCTGGCGTCCCTCGATCCCGCGGCTGCGCGGCGGGAGCTTGCCGAGGTGAAAAAACTCGCGGGTTGGACGGCGACCGACGCGGGAATGTGGCTTGCCTCACTTTTCCCCTCCGGTGTTCAGCGGTTGCTGTTGAGGTTGAAGAAAATCCGCGATTCGCGTCTCGCAAAAAGGCGGATGAAGGACGTATATGTCAAAAGCGGCAAGTCATAAGCGCCGCGAATGGCCCGGCTCAGGCCTCAAGGTGACCCATTTGCTCATGGGCTTGGACTGGGGCGGCGCCGAGCGCCTGCTTGCGGACGCGTTGCCGTTGTTCGACCGGCGGCGCTACCGGCTCGAAGTCGTCGCGCTCGGCGCGGACGGGCCGATGGGGGACCTGCTTCACGGAAATGACATACCGGTGACGGCGCTGAACGGCGCCGCGTCGAGGCCCGGCTTTTTGCTGAAACTTTATAATCATCTTTTCTCGAACAGGCCTGACGTTCTGCACACCCACCTCTACTGGCCCGGCGTGTTGGGCAGGGCGCTGGGCCGCGCGGCGGGCGTCGGGGCGATTGTTTGTCACGAGCATTTTATCGCGGCGGAAATTAGCGGGCGAAGGAGGCTTCTGGAGCGCTTCACGTGGAATTGGGCCGATGTCGTGGTGGGCGTCTGCGACGCGGCGCTCAAATCGAGGGAATCGGATATACCCTCCAATGTGAGACGCACAATAATATACAACGGCGTTCGCATCGAGGATATCCCTCCGACCTGCGGCGCCGATGCGCGGCGGATGATGGGCGTATCCGATGACGACTTTGTGGCGGGCTGGGTCGGGCGGGTAGACGAATCTGTGAAAGATTTAACCACTCTATTAAAAGCGGCGAAATTGTTGAGGACCGAGCTTAAGTCCCTTAAATGGGTCCTTATAGGCGACGGTCAGGATCGGAAGGCGCTGGAAATAAAGGCCGGTTCCCTGGGTCTCGATGGGGTAGTGAAGTGGGCCGGGGGGAGGCCGGACGCGAGGCGCCTGTACGCGGGGATGGATATTTTCGTTCTGCCCTCGAGAGCCGAGGGCCTGCCGATGGTGGCGCTGGAGGCGATGGCCGCGGGCATTCCAATTATTGCGACGCGCGCGGGCGGGATACCGGAAATTGTAGTGGACGGCGAAACCGGCGTTTTATTCGACGTCGGAGACAGCGGGGCGATGGCGGATGCAGCGAAGAGACTGGCGGGAAACCCGGCCCTGCGCAGGAAAATGGGGGAGGGGGGCCGTAAAAGGGTGGCAGCGAATTTCGGGATTGAGAGGTTTGTGGAAAATCTCGATCGTTTGTATCGAA
>Ga0209777_10002621_pt1 | contig 23328 bp, 23 predicted proteins | sample FrelakmetHBP12HB_FD_187147 | JGI IMG/M metagenome (GOLD analysis project Ga0209777, IMG submission 187147) | Freshwater lake sediment microbial communities from the University of Notre Dame, USA, for methane emissions studies -HBP12 HB (SPAdes)... | ecosystem: Environmental > Aquatic >...
ATTTGAACAAAAAGAGAAAAGAAATGCTTATTGTTAGACATGATATATTTCCTTATGTAGGCTCTTATAAAGCAATTATAAATGCTATAAATTATTTTGGTTATAATGATTTGGAGTTATATGAATATTATAGAAATATTGATATAAACTCACCAAATTTCTTTAAACTATTTAAGGTAGAAATACCTGATATATTTGACAATAGTGTATCTGGGTGGACTGTAAAGGATTTTATTGCACATACAATGCCTAATCCTAGTTTTGAAGAGACAAATTTATTTAATTTAACTTATAATATAACAGACAAACAAGGCAATAATGTTTTATTATACTCTTTACAAGATGTTATAATAAAATTACAGGGATTAAAGAATTGGTTAGAAAGAAAAGTTATACCTATAACACATAGAATATTAGATATTACTGGTAGAGCCGATTTTGTTGGTGGTAATTATATTACACATAAATCTTTTTCAGTTAAAAGTTTTAATACATATGATTCTATGACACCAATTGATTTTAATATAAATGAAGCTTATTTAATGCCTGTTAATAGTGGTTCTACTGTTTATAATGTGGTAATTGATTTTGTAGCGTCTAAAATAGGCTCATTACCTTCTGAATTTAGTGTTGTTATAAGAACATATGAAACTTTTAAGGAATGGAATCCATTTACTACTTATAATTTGGGTGATAAGGTTATCTATTATAGTATTATTTATATGTCTATTATTAGCACCAATATGTTATTGGATCCTAGAACTTACGATAATTTACCTATTTGGAGTCCTAATGTTGAGTATTTTGATGGTAATATGGTTAATTATAATAAATATGCTTATGAATATTTAGGTACACAATCTTCATTTGTGCAATTTGGAACTATGTCAGTTCCTACACCTGCTCAAACTAATAGTTGGTTAAGTATAAGTAATTGGGTTCAGCAAGATTTAATTCCTGTTCAGAGTATAACAGAATACAGATATATTGACTCGGTAACTTATTCAAATACAGTTAATAATACATTATTTTATACTGCATCGGTTGCACCTGATTATTTAACACCATCACCGTCATATAATTTTAGTATAGATTCTAATATAGATCCATTTATAACAATTGAGGTTTGTAGTAGTAATGGTTATGGAGCATCATATACTTCTAAGAAAAATTATGAAATTAGGGGATTAAATGATTTATATGCTGGAGTAACATCTATAGAATCTATTGGTCCTTTTTCTCCAATTTCTCCGATTAATACACCAATATAATCAGTAAGTGTTTCTTCGGTGTTCTCTTTGTATGAGATAACTAATAAAGGAATATTGTTATTTAGACAGAATTCCTTTTTTATGTTATCTTTTATAATTTGCATTTTGAATGATTTTTCACCTCCAAAATAATCTATTGATTCGTAATGTTGTTTTCCATTGTATTCAATACAAATATTATAATCTAATAAATAAAAATCAAATAATAATTTATTTATAAACTTGCATTTTTTGAATCCAAATTGTTGTTTATATTTTATATTATTTTTCTCTAATAATTCTTTTATTGTTATTTCTCCTTTTGAACATTTACATATTGGACAACCCTTACCAAGAAGATGATTATTTGGATTTTGTTCAAAAATTCCATGTTTATTACAAAGTATTTTTACTTTTATATGACATCCTGTGTAATCTACATTTGTGTAATCATACAAATCGTTATGTATTAATTTGGATTTACTAATAAAGTGTTCTGTATCTTTTTTGAAATTAAGAGCACATTTAGGACAACCTTGTTTATTTAAGTGTTTCCTAGCTGATTGTATAAACTCTCCGTGTATTTTGCACATGATTTTAATCTTTTTATTTGAGCCAATATAATCTACTAAAGAATAATCATATAAATTGCCATGTATTGATTTTGCTTGCTCTATATAATATAAAGTGTCTTTGTGATATTTACCTGCACATTTTGGACAATTATATCCACTTACATGACATTTAGCTATTTGTTCAAATATACCGTGCTGATCACAAATTATATTAACATTTATATTTGAGCCAATATAATCTACCAAAGAATAATCATATCTATCTCCATGAGTTAATTTTGCTTTAATAATAAAATCTTCCGTTGTTAATTTTCTCATAAAGTATATATAAAATAATTATTTCTATATATTATTATTTTATATAAGGAAGAATTATAAAAATTATATATAAAATAAAATGATAATTATGAATAATTTAAACAAAATGGATTGTGAAAAAATAATTGATATAGTTAACGCTGAAATTAATATTAAAGGTATTAATGGTGATTTATTAAAAATGGAAGTAATAGATAATATTCTAAACAAAGAACCAACTTATGACGACTTCATATATAATTTGGATAAAATTAATGATATACCTGAATTAGAAGATGATCAAATTTTAAAATTAAAAGAAAAATTAAAAGAAATTGAATTAAAGTTAAAAAATAAATCTAAACCAAAAACAATCGCTATTTCTGGTGAGGCGCATAATATTATAAAAAAATATTGTTTGACTATAAATGAAAATATAGGAGAATGGTCGGAAAAAATGCTTATTAATTTAATTTGTCTTCCGGCAAAATCAGAACAAAAAGTTTATTTAATAGATTATAATACACATTCTGTTGGTGGAAAATTATATCAATGTCACTCTTGGGTAATTGAAAATGATATAAATAAATTTTTATATGAAAATAGGCTTAAAGGAGATTTTTATTTGTATTACAAAGAATCAATAAATATTGATCCAACTACATTAGGAGCCAGTAATTTTAAAACTAAAATAACTGGATTTTTTGCATAATAAATAATTAAAAGCCGCTAATTTAGCGGCTTTTAATTATTTATTATATTGTATGTCACCAAATCTTGTGATTATTCTGTTAACCTCGTTTAAGGCTATCATATCTAACCAATCTTCTATTATAAGATTATGTTCTCTACAGTGCTTCTTGATTTTTTCATAAGTAAATCCGTCCATTTTTACAGATACTGGTTTGTATTGCTTAATTTTAGCTAACTTACCGGATTTTTCTAACATCTTCTTTAGTTCGATATTTTCAGCAATAAGTTTCTTCTTCAAATCCTCATCTTCTTTATCCTTAGAAAGTTTTTCTTCAACCTGTAAAAATATACAAGCATCTTCTAAAAATTTCTTGTTGATATTATCATTAATAATATTCTTTTCTTCTTCGGTAAGTTCGTCATCTGTATCTTCTACTTTGTCCGATGTATGAACTGTGTCTGCCTTAGCTAAGAATTCATTGATCTGATCTTCTGTTAAATCTCCTATTCCCTTTACTAAGTTCCATTGTTCTTCTTGTTCTATGATTACTTCAGATGTTGTAATAACATCTTCTAAAATAGGTGCTTCTAAAATAGGTGTCTTGACCGATTTAGATTTTTTTGCTTTAATTTTATTATCCATTTTCATGTTTTCTTTTATATATAAAAAATAAAACCCCTCATTTAGAGGGGTTTTTTATATTATTAATCTTAGACTCCCTGTGGTCCTTGTGGACCTTGTGTTCCGTCTTGTGAATCGTCCTTCTTTTTTGCTTTTTTATCAGCCTTTGCTATTACCAAAGTGTTAGCAGTTGTGTCTGCTACAAAAGCAGGTACTCTACCCCATGGCTTACCTTCTACGTAAACTCCTGCATCAAATGTACTTGCCCAATCTTGAATATCTTTGTTCCAAGTTTTTGCGTGAGTATCGTAATAAGATACAACTCTTGAGATAAATCCAATTTTTCTTAGAATTTCTGCGAACAAATAAGTATCGTGAGTTAATCCTTTAACAGTGTGTTTAGCGATTAAATGATACATATAAGTTATTTCAGTTGCATCCGATGTGTAAGTCTTAACTTCATTATCATTTTTAGATTTACCTTTACTCATTTCCCAATTACCTAACATATTTGTTAGTTCGATAGCCAAAAACACAGTATCAACGCTATATTCCAATTTAGCAACCAAAAGATTAGATAAAAAGTTATATTGTTTTCTGTTAAGATAGAAATTATATGACATAGTTTTCAACCTTTCTACATATTCCTTCCATGCTGATTGTGCTGTAAAATATAGCATATCTTTCTCTGCCTCAGTCTTTCCTAAGCCGTGGTTGTTTTCGACAAATTTTGTTAATTCTTCAAGTTTTGAATCCAAGAACTGTTCGTCCTCGATAGATATAGATCTTAAAGTTTGTTCATTCTCAAATGTGGAAATTTGTGGTTTAACCACCTGAGTTTCATATTCTGGTTTTTGATTTTCGTTCATATTGTTAATTTTAATGTTTTAACTTATATATGCTTATTGTAGTTTGTTTTATTTTTTATAAAATAAAACAAAAATGGAGGACAAAAATTAATATATATTATATGAGGAAATGTAAATATAGAAATTGTATCGAAGAAATAAAAGGCAGATCGAATAAGTGTTATTGTGATAATAAATGTCAAAGAAATGAGAAAAAGTATAGATATAGATTAAAAAATAAATTAAATAATGAGGAGATTAACAAATAAGGAATTTATAGAAAAGTCTAAATTAATGCATAGTAATAAATATGATTACTCTAGAGTTAGTTATTTGGGTAGTAAAGCAAAGGTTATAATTTTGTGTAAACAACATGGCGCATTTTCGCAAACACCTAATTCACATTTGAAAGGTAGAAATTGTCCTGAATGTAGTTCGATTAAATCGGCAACTTCTATTTTTATAGAAAGAGCCAATTTCGTTCATAATAAAAAATATGATTATACTGGTATAACATATATAAATGCTAGAACAAAAATTAATATAAAATGTTATATACACGGTGAATTTAAGCAAATTGCTAATAATCATCTGAAAGGGAATGGGTGTCCGATTTGTAGAAGTTCTAAAGGCGAACTAAAAATAATAAAATTACTGAAAGATAATAATATCGAATATAACCCTCAATATACTTATGAAGATTGTAGGTATAAAAATAAACTACCATTTGATTTTTATTTACCTAAATATGGTATATGTATAGAGTATAATGGAGAACAGCATTATCAAATAATAGAAGGTTGGGGAGGTATTGAAAATTATAATTTAAGAAAATTAAGAGATGAAATAAAAAAAGAATATTGTCGGTTAAACAATATTCCTTTAATAGTTATTTCGTATAAAGAAATCGATAATTTACATTTTGGAGATATAATTAGCAATATAATTTAGATATTTTTCTATACATTCAGTTGGATCGAAACTTCCACCAAGTTTGGCTTTTGATTCAGAAATTTGTTGCCTTTTGAATTCCTCGTAATTTATTAATTTTTCCATAGTTATTATTTTTTGTTATTTATTGTATTGTTATGTTCTAGATTAGTTTACTTAGCTAATAAAATCATTTTCAAAATCATTACTTACCATCTTTTCTGCGGTGATTTCTGCTAACTGATTAGCCTTAGAGATTTTTTCGATACCGTATTTCTTAATTAACGTAGAGAAAGTATTGATGTCGGTCTTGATCAATTTTACCTTTGCGGTTTCGATATTAAAATGAATCTTATCTAGTTCTTGTTCGAATAATATATTAATTGATTCGTCCTCAAACTTATGTAAAAGCAATTCATTTAGACTAACCAAAATATGTTTATTTAATAGGAACTCATATTGCTCCGATAATTTTGATATTTTAATTAAAGTTTTTTGTGTATCGCATCCTATAAACTGGAATGATATTTCGTTAAAACATTTTTGGGAGGCTATCTCCATAAAAATATTTACAGTTTCGTCAGAAACCTCGTAGAATTTGTTCTCTTTGCTCATTGTTATTGTTTTTGTTTCAAATTATATACAACAATGAAACAAAGTTTAGAAAGAATTCATACTTTGAACAATAAAGTAGAAGATTACTGAAATTATTGCAATAACGCCAATACCTTTTAGGTAACTATAAACTTTCTCTATTAAAGTATCCGATTTAAATAAAGAAAATCCGTATATAACTAAAAAACTATATTTTGTTAATTTAGTTACACCATAAAATGAATACATTTCATTAAGACCTTTTGAGTTAAGGTAGGATGCTAACACGGTTGATTGTTCTTTTAGTGTTTTTTCAAATTGTGTTTCTAGAAATGATCTTGATAGATTGTAGTTTTCGTTCATTTCGTTATCCTCTTCCAAATTTATTACAGTGTACATCCTACTAGCATTATCAACTCTTACATTGAATAAATTTTCCAACTCAACTTGATTCGCTTTTAGTGTTTTTCTGTAAAGAAGGAATAGTTTGATCTTTTTAAAAAATGATATTTTCATATTAATTATATTCTTTTTATTGCATATGTTTTTTGTTTTTAATAGAATTATTAGAACCTCTTAATTCATCTATAAAAGTAACAAATGTATTACAGCTTTTAACCATACTGCCAAGATATATATTAGTTTGTCTCTGTTCCGCTACTAAATCATCAATAGTTGCTCCTCCAGTTGTAGCAGAACCATTCTTAACTGAATTTATAGAGCCAAAACTCTTGTTGTTAGCAGCACCAGCACCACCTAATTGATCCATTATATTGACAAATATACCAGTTTTAGCTTCTAATTCATCCATCATTTTAGTAAATTGATCCTTATCCATTAGTGATAATAATACTACACTACCGCTTAATGTTTTTAATGAATCTAATTTTTGTAAATCCAATGAATTTATAGAAGTGCTTAATGATTTAACACTTTTACTTAAAGCATCATAACCATTAGCTATTTTAGATAATCCATATGTTATACCAATTACATTTAAGAATGATAAAGGTCCAATATCTTTTGCTTGTAAATATTCAACCAAATCTACATAAACTTTAATGTTATCTGACATAGATTTCATATATCCTTCAGGGATTGAATTACCAAAACTACCTTTATTAAGCACATTTGCTGAATCAACCATTGCACCTGCAATGGAAACTATTGCATTATTTATTGCTGAGAAATCATCATTTCCATACCAATGACTATTTTTATCTAAATAATCAAATACAGGTGCAAATGCTGATAATGCTCCACTTATACCTGCTGACCAATCAGCAGTTGGTCCACCTGTCCAAATATTAGGGACTGACATGAAGAATTTACCAACTTGAACTATAGCTGATGATATATTAAGCATAGCTTTTATCATATCTTCCGGGGCAGGTCCGCTTCCAAATAATCCGGAAGATTTAGCTAAAGCATCAAATACAGGCGCAAATGCCCCTATTGCACCACCAACTCCTGCTGCCCATTCTGCTGTAGGTCCACCAGTCCATATATTAGGAACTGACATAAAAAATTTACCCGCTGTAACAATACCACTTGACACAGTTGTTATAGCATCTGCGAAATCTTGTGCAGATGGTCCCTTAGAAAATAATCCAATTATACCTCTATCAAACAAAGTTTTAAATACAGGCGCAAATGCTCCTAATGCTAATGATATACCTTCCGCCCATTCTTTTGTTGGACCACCACTATATGTTCCTTTGCCTAATATTGCGGAAGCATCTACAATAGATTGTGCTATAACAAGAACACCTAATGCTCCGGCTGCTAAGACAGCCAATCCTAATCCAAATGATCCTACTATAAATGCACCCAACATCATAGTTCCCACACCAAATGCTGCAAGTGATAATGAAACTCCAGTTGACCAAGCTAATGTAGGATAATTACCATAACTACCAGCGCCTAATATATAAGATGCCGCTACTATAACACCAGAAAGAATCAATACAGCGGCTCCTCCAGCTAATAAGGCTACTGCGCCTATGCCTGACATTGCTATAATACCAAGTACAACAGCAGATAATCCAAACGCAACTAAACTTAGTCCTACACCAGCAGCCCATTCTAATGTCGGATAATTATCATATTTGCCTAAAGCAATTAATTGTGATGATAATGCAAGAACACCAGCTAATATAACAATAGCAATGCTACCTTCGGCGATAGCTTCTAAACCAATTTTAGCTAATACCCATGCTGTACCACCCATTATTACTGATGATATTCCTAATGCTAAAGACATAATAACCATATTACCCAATATTCCCGCATCCACTGGGACTACCATTTGTAATGCCCATGATGATACTGCAATAGCTAATGCTAATAGTGGTAATATTGCAGTCATTAGTAGCGCATCTTTAATTGATGTGGTTTTAACTGCAAGTGCTAAAGAAGGTAATGCTAAAGACATTACAGCTAGCGTTGCGGCGATTATAATAGCTGTTAAGCCCTGATTAAATGAAATAGGTACTATGAGTGCCATAATCCAGGATGATGCTGTAATTGCTAAAGCAAATGCTACTAAAACGAGTGGCATTTTTGTCATATCTTTAGGCTCTATATTTTTGATCCCATTAGCTATTTTTTCTATACCATATGCCATTACAGTAAATGTAGCTGCTATTAATATAGCTGTTAATCCTTGCCATATTGATATTGGTAGTATTAACCCCATGATCCAAGATGATGCGGTAATAGCTACTGCCACTGACACTAGAACAAACGGCATTTTTTTGATAGCTTCTGGTTTGATTTTCTCAAATCCGGATGCCATTTTTTCTATATTGAATGATATTGCTGCAAATGTGGCAGCTATTAATATGGAAGTTATTCCTTGTTTTATTGATATTGGATGTACTAAACTTAATATCCACGAAGCTGCTGCAATAGATGCTGCCATAGTTACGACAACGAAAAATAGATTTTTCATTTCGGCTGGCTTCAAACCTTTCATTTCAGATATTTTAACAAAAGCCATTGCTACTAACGGCAAAGCTACGGATAAGGCTATTACCGAAAGGAAATCAACAGTGCCTATTAATTTAAATGCTAATCCTATAGCTAATACACCAGCAGCTATTAGTAATACAGTAGAAACTCCTTCTTTGACTTTTTCTTTTTTCTCACCTATATTTTGAAAAAAAGGTGATTGAGATTTCTTTTCTCTAGAAATATTTAATAAAGTTTCTTGATTCTTTAGTATTTTTTCTGTATCTTTTTTAATAGCAGATAACCCTACTTTAATGGACTCTATTTGTTTGCCAAAATTACCACTTTGTAACACTTGTGCAGTATTTGAACTAGCAGTTTTTTTACTTTTAAGAGCATTTGCTAACTCTTCAAGCCCAATAGTTATATCATTCAGTGCATTTAATATTTTCTTGTCCATTTTCATATATATTAAATAAAAACGACTCTTAATAAATTACATTGCTTTAGTATTTAATATATAATTTATAAAAATCGGGCAGAAATGATCAAAAAATGGTTCAAACATTATATTCTAAAAGAGTCTATAAAGGAAATCGAGTTAAACAAGATTTTAGATAGAATTTCTGATGGTGAAATCCTATCTAAGAGAGAGGATAGTTTTTTGGATTTATATAATCAAACAGTGGATAGTGATTATATGGATTATTCTTATTTATCTAGAAATTTGGCGTGTAATAAAATTTCAGATTATATTGATAAAAAAAAGAAGGTTTATTGTGATTTATGCGACAAAGATGGTAAAATATCCGAGTTAATAATAAAAGTAGAAAAAAAAGAGTATAAATTGACATTAAGGCATGGTGTATTTGTATTAGAAGATAGATTCTTATATAATATAACATATAATATAACAAAGGATGAATATTCTTTAACAAGCCAGGATGAATATTTTGAGGAGATATTAGTATGAAAATAAAGAATTTTAAGAGATTTGTGGAATCTATATCAGGAACTGAACTTATTGGTAATTTAGGTCCAGGATTCCCAAGCGATAAATCACCAAATACTATTGATAAACACGATACGACTGTATTGTACAGTGATGTAACTGGTGAAATGTATACAGAAGATGATTATAATGATCTTTATGGTGATTATTTGAAAACTGGTAAAAAACCATTAACTTCTGGTTTTAATCAAGAAAATCTAGATGAAGTTTTAAAAAATAATAAAGGGGGAAATGCATAAACACATTAAAACAGCCGAAGAAATAAAGGTTCAAAATCCTATTAAAAATGGTAATGATATTCACATAGAACAATTAACCATTACCGATAAAATTGCATTGTGGATAACAAATAAGGTGGGTACATTTCCCTTTTTTATATTCACTATTTTATTATCAATGTCGCCATTCTTAATACCTAGTTTAATGCCAGCTGTGCAATTTATATCTTCCGCATTTTTACAATTAATATTATTACCTTTAATTATGATTGGACAGAATTTACAATCTGCACACTCTGAAGCTAGAGCAGAGGCTACTTATATGACAGCAAAAAGATCTGAAGTTAATATAGAGAATATACACAAGCATTTAGAAAACCAAAATGAAATACTTAAAGAAATTTTAGAAAAATTAAATGAGGATAAAAAATAATAAAGATTAGACAAAAAAAAATTGACCCAAAAGGTCAATTTTTTTTTTGTCTTTTATCTTAGATTAAACACCTGTTGCTGTTATAAATCCTCCAGATGCAATTGCTCCAGTTTTAAGAACTGATACGTTATTTACTATCATAGCCATTCCCTTAATTGGTTCAACGTATGTGTCTAATACACCAATTTGATTGTCTATCAATGTTGTAGTATTATTTTCTGCATCACACTTGTTAAAGTAGTTATATAAACCATTTCTAGCAACATAACCTGCGCAGATAACATCCGCTCTTAATTTAATTTCTGCTCTTACGTCAGGTGTATTAAACTTCCATTGGAACTGTAGAAGCATTGCTGCTAATTCTCTTTCAAGTTCGATTAATACCTCTCTAACATGTAAGAATGATAATGCTGATTTGTACAATACTTGTGCGGTATTTTCTGTCTCAATACACCATCCTCTGTTTTTCTTGATAACAATCGGATTCATCATAGCACCATTCAAGTTTATTATGTCTTGTGAATCGAAGTCCATTTCAACACCTGCTATGTTTGTGATTCTACCATCAGTGATACCTGCTGCAATTGTCCACGGAACTATTGAAGATACGTTTGAATTATGCTTTCTCATAAATGTTGTAGCTACGTACATTGCTGGTGGTACATCAATTGGTCTACCATTATCGTCTGCAACCATGTAAGGCATGAAATAACCAACTGCTGATGTACCTCTACCTTCACCAAAGCTATATAAGAATGATGGATTACTATCTAAATCACCACCTTGTGCAATGAATGAAGTTTGTAATACACCTTCTGCATCAACAAATGATGGTGAACTTGATTTTCTGAATGATTTCATTGAAGGGATATTAAGGAATCCTAAACAATCCAATCTTTCTCCACAAATATCAACTAATTGTTGTTTAGATAATTCAGTTAAACCTAAACCAAATGAATCGATCAAGTATCTGAAATCTAATGCTTCTTTATTTGTTATACTTCTGAATAAAGGTGTTCCCTTTGCTACTAAATTAAGTATAGAACTTTGTCTTGCTTCTGTACCATCTGGCAATGAAGCTTCACGGATTCTAAATCCTTTCATTGTTATGGCTTTGTAAGTAGTAACATAATTATCCAAAGATGAATATCTCATTGTCTGATAATCTCCACCTATTAAACTCGTAGCAATTCTAGTATCACAAGTTAATTCTACTAATGTAGTGTCACCTGAATATACTCTCTTAGTTATTATTCTTGCTAATCTTTTTGGAACTTGACCCGCAACTAATAAACTTTCGTCTACGTATGCTTCAAGATAATCTCCAACCTTAACATTAGCATATCTTGAACCAAGTACTAATACTTTGTTTGCTACTTGTGTGTAGTTTGCTGGTATTACTATTTCGACAGATTCTTGATAATTTGATTTACCAGAATTGACTTTTATAGTTTGATTGTAGTCCAATATTATTGCTGGATTACCTGCCCAAGTTGATAATGAACTATCCGTTATTTTTACTGATAAATTATTAGAACCATCTATGAACATAGATAAGTAATATTTAGTAGCAGCATTGTATATTGTCGAAACACTGTATAATGTTTCTGCTGTTACTGAACCTTCTATTGCGTATGCATAATTGAATGTGTTGTCAAGTCCGAAAACGCTATTTGCAACATTTGTTGTGTTTTTTATAACATGTGCGCCTTTATTCAATATTGAATCCGGAACAGATATTGTGTTATATGTTTCTTTATCAAATTGTGTACCACTTGATGTTCCTGATAGAACAATATATGAAGTACCACTTACTTCTGCAAAACTAAGAGAAGTTAATGTATAAGGATTCACATTTCCGTAGAAATAATCACCTGTGTTTATTATACCAGAATAGAAATTCTTGTAAATTTCAGAGTATTTAGCTACAATACCATAAGAAGCAGAGCCTGCTAATGGGTTACTAGGTAATGCACCAGTAGTTATCATCTTACAATCAGAGAATATCTGCTCATTATCCAATGAGTACATAACAAATGCTGTTTGCATACTTGTTACTGCAACATTAAATGCTGTTTCTGATAAACCTAAATTTGTTTGTATTGTAAATGATTTATTTGCTGTTGTTGAAGTAACAATAGGTCCTACTGACATTCCATTAAGACTTACTTTTATATAACCACTACCAAAGTCCATCATTATTACAGATTCGTTTACATTTACAGATTCTAAAATATTTCTGTAAGAATTAAATCTTTTGATTTTTCTGTATTGTGCGTAATTAGATGCAGAAGGTACAGCCGCAGTAGATAAAAATTCTACTTTGAAAGTGTTATTAACTCCTAAAGAAGTAATCGTATAATCACTACCATATGCCAAATCGATATATGATGCTGTTGCCACGTTAACATCAGAGAAAGTCATTGATAACATTCCGCCATTTTGTGTTGTTAATGACATGTAACCAAGTACAATATCAGTTGCGTCAACTGCTGGATAAGTATCTGTTGCAGGTGTAGTTACTGCTGTAATTGTTCCAGTTGTATCTAACTTAAATGCGGCATAATAATTTTTAGTAGTTGAGAATGAACCATAATCGCCCGCATTTATTTTAAATGATGCAGTAGCTGCTACTAATACTTTATTACCACCTATTATTGTGTAAGGCGTAGTATCTGTACCATTAAATGCAAAACTATTCCAGTTATAAGCAACACTTGCGCTTGCGCTATCAAATGTAGTGCCGTTTTTTCTGAAAATACCTGTAACAATATCTTCTGAATACCAGTCAGTTCTGTCTGTGTTTAATATGTCTGTACTTCTGAAAGTACCAGAACCATCTAAACCTATAACATTAGCAGGAGTATCTAATTTAGTGTCCATATATGTTACTGATTCAGTAATAGTATCTTTGTAAGATAAAAATTCGACATCAGTTATACCTGAATCAATAAGACTATTATCAGTAACAAGATTGTTACCTATTAAGTCAATTTTGCCATTAGGAAAATCTGTTTCAAACAAATCAATGTTAAATGCGCAGAATAAACCAGTTTTGGTTGTATCTTTGTTTATAACAGTTTCGATGAAAACATTTTGATTATTAATATCCTTGAAATAAGGTATTAAACTTAAACCTTGATAATATTTTAATAATGTTACATTAGCATCATTCGTGAAATTACTAACTTGAGTTTTTATCAAACCAGTTGAGTCGAAATATTTTGTCCATTTTGGATCTACTGATAAAGCTTGATAGTTAGACCAATCACCTGCTACTACCACAACATCTACCATATAATCAGATACAAAATCTGTTGGATATACATAAGTAGGTATTAATTCTACTGAACCATACCAATTTATCATAGAAACATCATAACCTGTAATTGTACTTTTAAATACAAAAGCTGTTATGTAATTACTAGACATGTTTGTTAAATTCAAAACTCTATCTTCATAATTTGGATTAGTCGAAACTAATGTTAAGAATGAATCAGCATCCGTTTTCCAAAAACCTGTGTTGTTGAAAAATCTTCTATATGCACCAGTTTTCACTACATCATTTGTTTTATCAGTAGTTACTGATAGAGATTTGTATTCTATCTTATCTAGTGTATCATCTGTTGCTAACAAATTTATAGCATAAACAGGACTTGACTGAATCATTTGAGCGATTGTTCTGTGGAAGAACGAACCTTTTCTCTCTAAGTTTCTATCAATTGTACCGAAAATATTCTGTAAATCAGTTGTATTTGTAATAAGGATTGGTGTGTTTACAGGACCAGTCTTAGAAACACCGATTACTGTGTTTACTATGCCTTGAACTGTTTGGCTTGCAATAACACTTATGTCGTATTCCTCGATGAAGATACCTGGTCTCTTATATTTACCAATTTGTAGTGATGCCATAATAATCTTTAATTTTTATATTTAACATATATATTATTATCGAAAAGCACTTTTTGGCAACTTTTATAAATTACTGTGTTGGTGGTGTATCGAGTTTTGTTATACGTTTTTTGGAAGTTTGTAAAGCTGTAACTCTATTTTTCATTTCATCAGCGGAAGCCTTTTGTAGGTTAGCTATTTCCTTTTTAATTGCTGTAAGATTATCAAGCTGTGCCTTCATATCATTATTTGCCGTTTCAATATCTGTGTTGGCAGAAGTAACATCACCTGTTCCTGCAGCTACCTCGGATTGTTTATTAGCAATATCTTGTTTTTTCTGTGATAGCGTGGTATTAGCATTTTTCAGTTGTCTATTCTTTTTGCATATTTCACCCCATATATTAAATAACGGGTTGAAAAAAACTAATTTAGATTTGACATTAGATGGTTTAATAAATTTAGCGGCAACTAACTTATTATAAAGATCAACAGGTGTAGATTCTTCCGAAGGTGTGACATCATCCTTGTAAGTCATGTAAATATTTGCTAAAATACCTTTTCTTGTATTAAAATCCTTAACCCATTTTTCTGTATCATTAAAAGAAGTCATATCGGATGCCACTTCTACTGGTGGATTTTCTTTTTTAATATCAAATGCCTCGTTAAACCTTTTTATGTATTTCATTATCTAATTGTTAAAGTTGTGTTTTTTAATGCAGTTTCTAATTCACTAAATACAGTAGCTATATTAGGAATTCTAATATCCTGCTCTACTATAGTTTTATCTAATTTATCCAAATCTGGGCTTATAATAGGCGTGTATGTACCCTTTTCATCTTTTTTAGAAAGAATATACATAGCACCTACCTTAACTCTAGCTGTACCTTTTCTCTGAGGTGTATATACATTCTCATTTGGAATTTCTGTAAGTTTATTTATATCTCTGCTAACCATTATGAATTCTTTTGTTTCATTTAATGGAGTTTTGCCTAAATCTATCAATCCTATATTAACAGGTGTATTAGATTTAGTTCCTGCTAATACTGGTTGATATTTTATGCCACAATATGCGACAGGGATTGATTCATTATCATTCTGCCATTTAAGTAGTATTTTTTTATCCTGTTTCATTATTATTTCACAAATAAACTTTCTATCCTTAGTTTTCTGTTCTTTTTTACTGAAATAATTACAATGTATAGCTATAAATTCTCCGACATTTGTGTTGCTTTCATCTATCGGCGAAACTTCTCTCCAATCTACATTTCCTGTTGCAACTATTGCATCTGGTTTCTTACCACCACCGCCATCAGAAGGTACTTTACCCGCAGCAGACTCTAATCCAAAATACTTAGTGAGTAATGCAGATCTATTTTTATCGTAACTATGTAATGTATTTTCATCTATCATATTTCTGATAAATTCTAACAAAACATTACCTGGTTGATTAGGTTTACCATCAGACCTTTTGATAACTCCATTATTAAATACTTTTTTTAATTCTTCTCTTTCGATAAAACTAGCAATTTCTTCCGAGAATTTATTGAAAACCAGTTTAGATACCCATGGTCCATAACCAGGTCCTTCTTCTTTGCCTGGTACCTTAGCATCTCCCTTACCCACATAAATATATTCTCTGTATGTAGAATTAGAGATTTTACCACCTGGTCTACCAGATGGTATTATAGGTACTGTATATAATTTATAAGCTTTTCCGAAAAGATTGGCTATTTTGATTATTCTATCTTTAGCGTGTTCACCACTTTTATCAACTAAATCAATTTGAAATTTAGCTTTTTCGAACTTTTGTTGTTCTTTTTTAGATTCCTCTTTACTAACTTCCCATTCTTTATGTTCACCTTCCTTAAAATTGCGATCCCATACTTTCTTAACACTATCCTTAGTATTATCTTCTTCGTCCGTAATATCAGTAGATATAGTTTTGCCTTTTTCTTCGGGTGGAGTATGTGTAATATTAGCATGTTCAGTTGGTTCCACTGCTGGTACCACTTCATCAGCCTCATTTATAGACATGAAATCGGAATAACTTAATAATATATTTAAGGATTCATAAATCTCTTTCAATTTCTTATTATATTTAATTGAAATGTCTTTGAATTTTTCAATATCGGCAGTATCACCACCTGTATCAGGGTGATATTTTTTGCTTAATTTTCTATAAGTATTTTTTAACTCTTGTCTATTTGTACATCCCTTAAAGTAATCTTCGCCTTTTTCTTCAGGTTTAGCTTTAGTCCTTCTTTGGTATTTTTTACCATTATGTGTAAATGTATCTCCTCTATCATCATCGCCACTACCATCACCAGTAGGTTCTTCTTCTGTTTTTGGTTCTTCTGTTTTTGGTTCTTCAGTCTTTGGCTCTTCATTAGGCTCTTCACCTTTGGTTCCCACTTCTTTAGATCCTTCTATTCCCAATTTTTTGTCTTGTTCAGCTTGACCTTGTGCAGCTCCAGCTTGACCTTGTGCAGCTCCAGCTTGACCTTGTGCAGCTCCAGCTTGACCTTGTGCAGCTCCGGCTTGACCTTGGCTTTGTGTTGATCCTATCTGTGCTTGTGCGCCAGTTCCTAGTTCTTTATCTTCGTCTGCTTTAAGTCTTTTCTTCTTATCTTCCTCTGATTCTGTTGGTAAAACAATAGCTTTAAGTTCTTCCTTAAATTTTTCTAATTTGCTTATAAGAGTTTTTTTATCACCGGCACCCAATTGAACATCATCTGATAATATTTTAATGAAAGCTAGCGCCTCATCTATCAATCCTTTAGCTTCGCCTTGTCCAACAAGGTGTTCAATTTTTTGCCTATCTGATGTTTCTGTTTCGTGAACTGTTTTATAAATTTCTTCCAATAAAAATTTGGCAGTTATATTAGTTATTGTTGCTTGATCTTCTGGACTCATACCTTTTGCTACTAAAGCCATTAATTCCTTTTCAATAGCTTTGGCTATTGAACCAACTCTAGCATAGTTGATGCCTATTTTGGCTTCTCTAATTACAGAATTTACTAATCTACCTAAAAGTGAACCACCCCAAGTAATATCATTTACAAATGCCTCGTTAACAGTGCCTAAAAAAGCTGCTCTAGTGTTTATATACCTCATTAAAATATAACAATTTCAAGTATATATTAAATACTTATTTATCATTTTTAAATAAATCAAAAATCCATACTTATGAAAATTACATGAATAAAAATTCAATATATACTTTATAATAAAAATTTATTATGAGATTCAAACAATTCAAAGTAGGAGATAGGATTATCAACAATCATATCGAAGTCGATAACATTTTACTAAAGAATAATCTAGGTTGGCTATGTGATGCCGAGATCGAAAATGCAGACATCGAAGTCAAAAATAAAACAATCATATGGAATAACGGAATTTTTTATGCTGGGCACTGGGTGTATGGTATATGGAAAGACGGTTTCTTTCATGGTGTATGGGATAACGGCATATGGGAGGGTGGTAATTTCAACGGTACTTGGAAGAGTGGTATTAAAAAGTAAACAATCCGAAAGGATATAAAAAAAAACACGCTTTTTTTATGAAAAAGAAAAAAGTAATAACAAAGGAGAGAGATACTTCACTAGTTATATACAACTCTAATAGGATTAGAGTTAGCAAAGAATTAAATAACCAATTATTCTTTGAAATTGAAAATGAATTAACATCAGATCTATCGGAAGCAATAGCAATGTTTATAAATTTCGGCTTAAATGACATAGAATTTTTGAATACAACATTTAATATTGATACAAACAATATAGCACCAGACAAAACATTATATTGGTTATCTGGTGGTGATAGAGAATGGGCAACAAAACAAAATTATAATAAATCTTGGTCTGAAGTATATCTATCATATCAGGAAGAATTTGGAACTTCAATTATAAATATAATAAATAAAGCCAAAACATTTGGTGATATTAAAAATGAGTTTATTAAAAAATTGAACTTACCTACTTTGTACGAATTTTCCTTAGAAAAAGGATATATAAAATAAAAAGAAAGACCTACTGAAAAGTGGGTCATTTTCTTTTAATATATACAATATGGAAAATAGAAGTATTTGTAAAAACGCATGGTGCAGAGCATCATATGTATTTGAGGGAGATATACCACCGGGTGAATGTCCTAAATGTGGTAGTTTTCACAAAGATACATCAGGTGGTGTATCTTGGACAGACCAATGGAGAACTTATAATGAACCAAGATATGATTCTAAAGAATTAGGTAGTGCGTGTCAAATAAAAACAAGAGGATTATAATAAAATGATAGGACATATATTCGATATTGATGTTTTGATAACAATCGATTCAAAACCTTGGGTTATTGATAAGAATAACCCCAATATTCCTTTGCTTAAATTGAATAAATCAGATTTCAATCTGATTAAAAATGGTGTATATAAAAGTCAAGGTAATAAATTAGAATACAATGGTAAAATATTTTGGTTACCTAATGTATTATTTAATAAAATAAAAGTTATTGCTAAGAATAAGAAAATTAGTATTGCGGATATAGCTATATCTATGCAGGAATTCTTAAATAAGGATATTATAGAAAACATTAAATATGATATTAACTATGAGGCTATTTCGCATTTAAAGAATAAGAGTGATGATGTTTATTTAATATGTTCTATTAATACAGAGAGAAATTATAAGATAATGATTGATAGGTTATTAGAAAAATTGGCAGATGAAGGTATTTTAATTAAGAAATTCTATTATTTGAATGAGACATTTTATAATGGCGCTAATGATAATGTTATATTCAAAAAAGGAACAATATGTTTACAGCATTTGGTTGGCTATGAAATTAAAAATGAAGTTTTTATTGATAAACCAACAAATAAATATTCTAAATTATATTTCTATGATGATGATTTTGATACATTAAAAATGACAAGTGAAATTAATTCATTTTTAAGGACAATTCTATTAAAAACTGAATTGGGTTTAAGAGAAGTCGTAAAGGAAGATATTGTTGATGATAAGGCAATTCTTGTTGTAAATAAAATCGCTAGTAATAAATATAATAAATTTATTACTAGCGAAGTTAAATTGTCTTTATCTAATGTTAAAAAGTTTGAAAACTTTAAACCTAAGATTTAGGTTTATCCTTATCCTTATTTTTTAAAGCATTAGAAATCATGTCATTTAATTTTCTTGAATCCATTATTGTCCCAGCATCTGAATCTGTTTCTTTATCTTTATCTTCTATTACTACTTTTACTTCAACCTCATTAATTCCAAGATCTTTTCTTATATCTTTATAGAATTTTTCAATATCCGTTTTTTGTGTATTAGAGAATTTAATATTCTCACGCATTTGTCCCATGGTTTGATTAAGAACTTCGTACTCTCTAGCACCATTACTACCATTATCTATTGCTCTCATTTGAGATATAAAAGTTTTTCTAGTCATCTTAGTTAAGAATAGCGTTTCTGCGTAAACTAATGCGTCTTCCTGCACTTTATTTTTAATATAAGGGTGTTCTATAACACTGGGTACATCACCTAAAAATAGGTCTACAAGTGAGCCTAATACATTACTGGCTCTTTCCCTTACTTCTTCAATATCTGAATCATAATTATATATTTGTATATCACCAAGTTCCGGTAGATCATCTACTTTAGCCAGATACATATTAACATCTAAATCTTTATTTTCTTCTTGAATTTTATTAAATTCCTCTTGAAGACTATTTATTTTTTCATTTTTCTTTTCCATATTTATTTTTTTGTTTTTCCAAATAATCATCTATACTTTTTTTAAGCCTGGATTTTTGGTAATCATATATTTCTACTTCGCCAAGTTTTGGAAGATCCTCCACTTTACTCGTTTGGTATGATTCTGTGTCGAAAATCCTTTGTCCATTGGTTCTATCTGATTTTGTATATTGCATGGTACACTAGATTATTTATTATATATATTAAAATACACAATTCGTATGGCAACAGCTAGAAAACAAGATGAAGATGATAACAAAAAATTTGTATTCACCTCAAAAAATATAGATGAACTAACCGAGCAGGCAAGTAATGGAGTTATATTAAAAAGATACCAAAATCCTTGGTTAAAACAAGAAGTGGGAGTTAGAAGAGCTGGATTAACATTTGTGGGAACAGATGAAGAAACAGAAGAATATTTTAAATGTGCCTTTGATATACATTATTTTGCGGAAAAATATTGTAAAATTAAAAGAGAAGATGGTTCTATTGGACCAATAAAACTTAGACCATATCAGAAAGATATATTAGATTTATTTAAAAGTAATCGTGTGATATTATGTGCGGCAAGACAGTCTGGAAAAACAATCAATGCGGCTATAACAATTTTACACTTTATATTATTTAATAATGATAAAAATGTAATGATTGTGGCTAATTTAAGAGATACAACAATTGAAATTATTGATAAGATTAAATCTATCTATGTTCTTTTGCCTTTCTTCTTAAAAGTAGGTATAAAAATATGGAACCAAAAAACAATAGTTTGTCAAAATGGATGTAAAATAAGAACTGCTGCTAGAAGTAAGACACCCGCAATTGGTTTTGCGATAGATTTTCTATATCTAGATGAATTTGCACATATTCCCTCAAATATTATCGGACCTTATTATACCGCTGTGTACCCTACTGTTGCTGCGGTTGAAAATTCTAAAATAATAATAACATCAACACCTAAAGGAATGAATTTATTTCATAAATTGTTGATAGATGCGCAAAGACCTGAAAGTGATCCATTAAGTACAAACTTCAAATCAAAAATGATATATTGGTATGAAGTTGAAGGTAGATTCGTAACATATTTTAGATTATATGATAATAAATTATTCCAGGCTCAACCAGAAAGTATAACTAAAGAAGAGATATTTGAACAAGTTTCTGCCGCTTTTCCACTTGGTAAAGTAAGTATGGTGTATAATCCGGATCTAGAGAAAGATGTTATAAGTATTTTTAACGAACATTATACATCAGAGGAAGTGAAGAAATTTATGTTTGTTAAGAATGATAGAGAATATTTCATGCACGAACTAGCATTTGTTACTACATGGAAAGAGGAAACAATGAAAGAAATCGGTGGTGAAGATGCGTTTAATCAGGAGTTTAATTTAAGATTTGTCGATGGATCCAGATCATTATTAAATGAGGCTTTAATTGATGCGTTAATTAAGAATAAAACTGGTTATGTTCATTATCCTTCTTTTGAGTTTGATAGAAGGCTGAGATTCAGCTATGATGATTTACAATTTGTTGATGATTTGAATATATATTCACCTTTGGATAGAAATAAAATAAGAGGTATTTATTCTATTGATATATCAGAAGGATTAGGACAAGATTATTCTATAATAAATATATTTAAGATAGTTCCTAAACCAATGGAAGTAATAGAAGCACATAAAAAAGAATTTGTGTTTTTATCAGATTTCTTTTGTTTACAACAATTTGGTATGTATAGATCAAATCTTATATCAGTTAAGCAATTAGCAGAATTATTTTATGTATTATCACATGAATATTTTAATCCAGAAAATTTTAAGACAGTATTGGAATACAATACTTATGGCGGAGAATTTTTAGCACATTTACCTCACTTATTTGATGGGCACAATGAATACGGTTCAAGTATTTTCTTTAGATATAAACACAGAATAGATTCAGAAGAAGAAAGAATTGGTATAAAAGTTGGTTCTAATAAAGAGATATTGGTTAAAGATTATCAAGATAATATGAATAAAAAGAATTTTATAATAAATAATGTAACTAATATTGATGAGATAACAACTTTTGTTAAACATATAACACCTTCTGGTAATATTAGATATGCTGCTGATACTGGTAATGATGATACAGTTATGTCAATAGTAAATGCTTCTAGTGTATTTGCTAAATTTGCTTTTAGAGAAATGGTTGAGTCTTATGCGCATGAATTTGCAGATCCTGCCACATTAGCTTATTTTAATGATATTTTAAAAAATAGAGAATATACTGATATGTTATCGGATTATTCATCTTTATTAAATGTTAGGAAGAATAGATTTATTCCAAATAGAGATAATAATAATAATGGGTACAATACTAATAATTGGTACAGTAAATAATTTTATATTTAATATATAGGAATATGGCAAGGTTTAATTATTTAGATTACATTAAGATTCCTAACGCAGGTGATACTAAATTATCTATAAAAGATAAAGAAGGTATCATTGTTTGGGCATTATCTCCGTTTAAAATAGAATCGATAGTTGTTCAAAATAACAATATAAAGGTTTCTTTTTTAACAGATTTTTTACTTATAGATTTTAATAGTAATGCTGAAGCTATTGTGGCTTTGCCTAAATTATTATATTATCTTGATTATTTGAGAAATAAAGTACCGTTTGAGGTTGATAAAGATGTTAAATTATATGTTGATGATGCTATAGCTGGTGTTACATTTCCGGCTCCATCATTAGATAGTGTTACAGCTAAAGGTAATACTAGTAGTATACCATTAATAATTTACAATATTAATAATAATTTAACTTTAACTAGTAAAGAACTTATTTACAATAACGGTACTTTTTCTGGATATCTTAGTGCTACAATTAGTAGCACACAATCTTGGAATTTACCTGATAATAGTGGTACAATTGCATTATTAAGTGATATAACAGGTGTTGCTACTGGATTGCAAGGAAATCAAGGCACACAGGGTACTCAGGGTGTACAAGGGCAAGGCACACAGGGTATTCAAGGAACAGAAGGTTTACAGGGTATTCAAGGAACACAAGGAACACAGGGTGTTCAGGGGTTACAAGGTGTTCAGGGAACTTTGGGTGCCAAAGGCGATCAAGGTGGTTATGGACCAGCAACACCGGCAGGGTTATTATGGAGAGGTATATGGGTTTCAGGCACTTCTTACTTAGTTAATGATACAGTTGGTTCCGCATCAGCCTCATGGTTCTGTTATAATGCAGTAACCTCAACTATTCCGCCT
>Ga0209777_10002622_pt1 | contig 23327 bp, 43 predicted proteins | sample FrelakmetHBP12HB_FD_187147 | JGI IMG/M metagenome (GOLD analysis project Ga0209777, IMG submission 187147) | Freshwater lake sediment microbial communities from the University of Notre Dame, USA, for methane emissions studies -HBP12 HB (SPAdes)... | ecosystem: Environmental > Aquatic >...
GAAAAAGGAACGGTTAAAACGTCTCAATCGAAAAGGATTCTTTTGGAACGTTGTAAGTCACGAGCCTATAGTCCGTGATGTCAACAAAACGAAAAGTTAATACTTTTTGTAACTATAAGGTAATTCATGTTGAATAAGACTACGGTTGGATTTTATAAAAAATCAATCACCAAATCGATCACATGCTAAAATATTTGTGGCGGAGGATCTGGAGGTCGCGTTGTGCTTCCGGGCGTTCCTTCTCAGAACAGAAAATTGACTTGTAGTAGGCAACATCATACAGATGCTGCAAATAAACATCGTTGTGCTTACGGCAAATCTCGTCCAGTTCTTCACGATGACTCATTTTAATAAGGGCTGAGGGCCGTAGGATGCTTGGCGAGGATTTCCGCCGCGTTCTCATCGCTGATGGTCGCGGAGGCGATCAGATAATCGTAAGCGCTTGGGTGGGGGCGTTTCATTCTGTTGGCAACGGTATCTAAGATTTATAAAAAGTCAAGACCAAATGCAATTATCCTTCGTCTTTTTCGGCTAAAGAATTTAACCATTCATCCATATAATTTGTCGCCAATTCTTCAATCTGTAGTTCAATTAAATTAAGAATTGATTTAATAGATTTTGGTATTTTAGAAGTATCGTCAATAATGTGCCAGTTGACTATTTGCCATTCCGCCCCTTCTGCTTTGCCGCAGTTTTCGGAAATAATTAAAAATCTTACACCAACGTTTACATTTTCAGATTTGAGTTTAATCGCTAAAGTTGTTGAATATATGAACATAACTCTATTCTATTGAATTTTATAGAAAGTCAACGCAAAACTTTTATGGGGTCATTCTCCGACAGAGTCAAGATACTCTTGTGCAGCGAGGTCCAATGCCTTATCGGCAATCTTCCAATTTGTCTTGGCAATGAGATATTCCGCCTCTCCAATTTCGTGAGCGCGGTACTTATATGTAGCGGAATCGACTGCTGCCGATGCTACCTTGAATGCTTCCTTTGCTCGATTATATTCCCGTTGAATTTTTGAAGTAGGAGTCATTATATGTTTGTTAATTTTATAGAAAGTCAATCATCTTCTTTGAATATCCTAGTTCAATCCAGCTGCCGCCACCATTCGACGCAAACTTCCAGCAATAGAAAGTGAAGTTGTCATCTGAAAATTTACAGATTCGATGAAGGGAGGTATGTGCAGATTCGTTATTCGATTCAATCTTGTATTTGCATTCAGCGAGAAGATCTCGTTCTTTTGGCGTAAATGATTTCATATTTCACAGAATGTTGAAAATTTATAGAAAGTCAATCGTTTAACAACAAAAAGAGGGCGAGTCATTTTTCGCCCCCAGATGACTATTGATTTCACTCTATTTGTTAAGAATCCAAAATTGCTTGTAAATTATTTGGACCATCGTTTACGCCATACGGCGTCAGTTTGGTGAGGGCATTATCGTTTAGAACGTTACCACGAGCAAAATTAAGAGCTGGTGTCTTATACGATGCCGGCTTCAAAATGTCTCCAGTTGAAAGATCAACAAAAAAATACACACAGGTTTGTTTATGATTTGATCCGTTCTCTGTTCTGTTAATCCGAAGATATTTGCGACCGCCACCGTCAACATGTATAGTTGGAGCAAGTAGATATGTGAATGTTTGAGCGTAATGCTTTTCAAATGCAATATTAATCTTAATGAGAAGATTATAAACGGCGTCGAGAATAACGGACTTTTCTACTACGGGAGAGGAAGTTTTCATTTTTGATTCAAATGAGTTGAGTTACAGTTAACTTCCGATATTCAATCAGAATTTTATAGAAAGTCAATTGTTAAACTCACAGGAAAGAGTTATTGTTCAAACCGAATTTCTTTTCCGCCCATTTTAATCGTGTGAACGTTTTCCGGTGACACGATGAATTGCCGCCACTTAGAAATTGGAGAGTTCTTCTTCAACTTGTTCTTTTCGATTGTCAACGGTTTACTGTTAACGGTCTTGTAATTTCCAGTTACGATGACAGACTTATGAACGACTACGCCGGACAAATAAATGGTTCCATCGGTTTTGTGGACCTTTACGCCGACAGTAATTGGTTCATAAGTATCGGCGTTGGTATAGTCCGGATTCACCGTGTCAGTTTCAAACGATTCAATTGATTGATTCAAACTTGCCACAACTTCTTCTTTTGCCGTCCGCTGTAGTTCACCAACAATCTTTTTGTTTTTTACGATCTTCAGGGAAGATTTCAACAGTCGTCCATAGTGAGAACCAAGAAGAAGAACAAATTTCGCAACTTCGCCTGATTCTTTTGAAGTATATAGAACGGAGACAAACTTTGCTCCGATCTTTGACAATTTGCCCGCTTCGGCGATTACCGTCAACGTGGAAACTTGATTGGAGTTCATTTGATTTTTGTTTTGGTTTTCGTTACTGTCCCAAAAGTATTTCTACTTTTTATAAAAAGTCAAGAGATAACTTTAATCAATCGCACCGATAACCGGTGCATCATTTTGCTTTACAAATCCAATTCCTACCCAATTTTCTTCAGCTGCGACCGTTTCGGTATCATTGAACGTTGTTGCGTTCATCGGTGACTTGGCAACAAACCCTTTGCCAGTTACGAAATAAAGTCCAGTCATTACGTTGTAAGCGATGTTGTTCATTTCGAGAATCAGTAAATCAGAAATTTATAAAAAGTAAAGAAAAAATGGAGCAGTGAAACCCGCTCCCAGTCGCGTTCCTTAAATCATTCCAAGTGCCAGCATCCAGCTCGGGGAATCATCGTCGCCGTACCCATCCGGTTCACATTTGGATCCAGTTACGCTTTTAGCGATTCCAGTATCCATCCACTTTTCCATTGTACGAATTGACGGAGGAGTAAAATAATTCGGATAATTAACGCTCTTGTAAGTTTCTCCAGTCAAAGGATAAGTCAATTCCATGGCCGGGCGACTCTTATCGTCGATAAAAAATCGAACCGACAACTTAGTGCCAGCGGGAATGACGGTTCCGGTTTTCTTGATCGTGACAGCTTTCTTGTTAGTTGCGTTCTTCATGTTGCCAGTAGTAGAACAGAATTTTATAAAAAGTCAATTATGAATCATGTCAATTGGACGAATCACCGAATATCCCGGAATTGAATGCTGAAAATCCGATCCAAAATATGGAATGTCTGCCCCATTTGAATATGGAGGAACCGGAGTTTCCGATGCCGAATTGTCAACTGTCTTTGGTTTCCGAATATCAAACGTTGGTTCTGTATAAGGAGTATCTAAAATATCGGAAAATTTAATCATATCGGTTTCGGTTTGTTGAATAACCACGTGGAAACTTTGAATGTCGGAATCTTTAATCCAATCAGGATTTCGGCCGGTTGCCTTTCCGTTGGAATAAACATTGAAATAGTATTCTGCACATGCTTTTCGCGCTTCAAACATATTACGATAAGTCCACTGTGTTATGGAAAACGCGGTCGAAGTTAACATGAGACCGATGATTAAAATACTAAATCGAATTGATTTCATTTGGATTTGATTGATTTCTTACATTGAGATATTATAGCACGTCACAGTGCTGGAGGTAATAACAGATATTATGCGTGATTTTATAAAAAATAAAGAAAAAAGAGGAAAGACCGTTAATCTTTCCCCTTCGTTTTTAATAATTCACGGTTAGGGTGTCATCCGCACCGAACACATATTCTTGTTGCGTTTCATAATTCCGAACGGTATTTCCCTTCTTCGTGAAACTCACACCGAGAGGAATCCCCCACTCACGAAAACATTGGGTCATTCGATTCCGGGTTGTCGATGTAAAGTATCCATTCGTATTTAACTTAATCTTCCGTTCATTTTTCCAATGGGTAACAATTTGAGTGGAATGGAGAGTGCAAATTGTCGCACCGTCAACCACGGTGATATTGGTATTGTTCTTCGAAATTTTAGAAACTTGTGACATTTTAGTTTTGATTAATTGTTTTCCTCTCAACTGTTCCTAAAGTAAATCAGAATTTTATAAAATGTCAAGTCACCACGTGATTTTCACCGTTCCGGTTGCAAAACCCGGTTCAATCCCATACCCAAGATCACATAATTGGTCCTTCATATCCGGATACTCAACGAACCAGTTCGCGTTGGTGACGATAGAAAAATGTCCAATCTTCATGGATTCAGTAATGTTTTCCGTTATGGAAGTAATTACCCGGTCGCGATTAACGCGTGCGGCCACCACACGAGAGCCGGCGGCGGTTTGAATAAGGCGTTTGAATTCGTCGTTCATGATGTTGATTACTATGACGGGATTTTATAGAAAGTAAAGACTTATTCCAAAAAACTTTCTCTCTTACTTGGAAACTTCAAGCACAGAATCAATTTTAAATTTCCTACTTCCATGTGCCGGAAAACCAACGATAACAGATCGGTTTGCTCGTTGACACAAGCGACAGTCTTTGCACTGAACGTTCTTTGTTACGCTCGGACAAATAACTACCCGATTTCCTTCCTTGGTGATGAAGTTTGTTGTTTGGTCACTTTTACAAACAACTACCACGGGAGCAATCCCGAGTTTAACGTATTGATCGGCAATGGTTTCGTTGTCCGCTGAGATGTTGACAGTAAAACCGTTTTTATTTGCCGATTCAATCAAATTTCCATTTTTCCCTGAGGTTGGCGAGTAATGGGTATAGGTGTAACCGTTTTTTCCTTTGTTTGCCGCAACCAATGATTCCAACGACTCTTCATGAATGTTGACGTTATCAGTTGTCTGCAAATCCCCAGATTCGTTATGTCTCCAAACTTGCCCAACTGGAAGTTTTGAAATTTCCGAACAAAAATCGGAAAAAGTCATAGCATTCTTTCTGATTCCATTTGTCAATGCCCTCCAATGAATACTACTTTGACCTAGTTCTGCGTAGCAACCCTTTCCCTTCAATGTGCAGCTATCTGGGCAGGTAACCGCAGATGAAGTTGATACTGGAATGAATCCAGTCTTCCGATTTGAGGAAACCATCGTCAAAGACATTGATTTGCTTTTCATGTTTCTGACGATGATGCAAAAGTATAAAAAGTAAAGACTTATTTCAAGAAATCACTCGACACACAGTCCACACAAAATAAATTCGTGTGCTGTCTGGCCATAATGCTCTTGAAGTTGCCATGCGAGACCGGTGTCGATCAAAAATTGAAAAAGTGCAATCACTTCTTCTTGATTGAGTTCTCCATTCTCGTAGGCAATAATTGAGTCAATGTTCATAATGTAAAAATTTCAGTTTGGTTGAAGATAATCACGAACAGCTACGATTTGGTCCGTATCAACAATGTACGTTGTTGTTGACAATGGTTCGTAAACCCGAAACTGTGTCTGCTTTGTGATCTTTCCATCGGTCAAGATGTCAACAACGACCGCATCACGGCGACCAACATCCGTGAAGTAAACCGTTACCCACTTTCCAACGATTCTACGAGTCAATTTAAGTTTCATAACTGACGATATTTAATTTTTATATAAAGTCAAATAAAAAAAGTGACTCCGATTAAAGAGTCACTTTCGATTTTTTAATTTTTTTACAAATTATCGGGTTGACAAATAATAACCTATGCGTGGCCGACCGGTTCGACTTGGAATTGTCAAGCTCTTAACCTTGTATCCAGTAAGAACGTCCATGACTACCAATCCGATTTGCCGATTTAGATCGTCTCGATTCTTAGTTACCACGTTTCGCCACGCACTTCGGAAGGTCTTTGGATTGACAAGCGGGAGAATTCCGATTGTGTCAAACATAGTCAGCATATCGTCCACTGTAAGGGCGATAGCTTCGGTTTTAATAGATACTCCAGTTTTACTATTAACGACCGAATGTGTTCGGCCCATATTTGTTTCCAACGTAGCAACCGACAGTTCGGTCAATGCCGGAATGACACCGACGATTCGTGGATTACACTTTTTTCCGGATGCGAACGCAAAATCAATTTCTCGCGATAGAGTCGTTAGAGAACATTGATATTCGGTTGCCAATTGGACCAAAAACGAATAATTAGAATTCGTTAGTAGATCCGGAATAATAACCTGCTGGCCCTGAGAATTCCTGAACATTTTTTGTAGTGACATATATTTTTTGGGAAATTTATCGGCACCGTAGTTTTTCGGTGCGTGAACGCTTGCGACAGGATGGATTTCCTGCATTTTTGGAGTTAAACCGAAAATATTGTTCCATCTGAGCAACTTCCATATCTTCGGCTGACATGTTTCGTTTCGATTGTTTTACGTGCGATTCCGACTTCATGTAATTAAGATGATGATTAAATTTTAATTGAAGTCAATCATTGATTCACGAAACTCATCAAATAATTCCATGTCACGTAATATGAGACAACAATCGTAATTGATGCCATCACCATTGCTAGAAGATATTGTTTAGATGTAATAATTTCGTTCATAATAATCACTTTTTCTTTGCCAGCAACTTTTCTGCTTGGGCAATTTTATTCTTGACAGATTTAATTTCGGAGACGAGTTGTTGTAGTTTCATTTTATTTTGGTTGACGAAAATTAACGAGATGAAGTTGTTACGAAGTAAACCAAATCTTTGCAAGATAGGATTCCCACGGTTGACATTTCCGATTTTAGACAGGTGAAAGTTGCGGATTCGACTGCGTCATACGCATTGACGCCCCACAAACGATTTATTGCATCCCGAATGCACCAATCATCTAAGCTTTCCAGTTGAGCGTCGGAAATATCGACATACCCAGAACTGAGTTGAACAATTGTTACTTTCATGGTTCTCGTAGAGTGACTACTTTTTATAGAAAGTCAATCAAAACAACGATTAAACTTGCTCACCAAAACAGCCAGCGACCAAATTGATTTTGCGAACAACCGGGGTATCCTTCCCGCGCTTTTCCAGTTTTATACGTTTTTCATCATCAATTTTGCCAATACAGGTGCACTTATCATAAATTGAACAACCAAGACAGTTATCGTCAAGATTTCTTGCTGGAAAAAAACAAACTTGACGGGAGGCTTCTTCCCAGTTAATGGGTCCACTTGGTCCACTCAGGAAATAGTTTTGTGGATCGTGTGACCATGGATACACGACTGGTTCTGCTACTGTCACCGGTTTCTGTGACTTTGTGACAACCTTCTCTTGTGTGACAGCAACTGGAGTTGATACCTTCTCAGTAACAACCGGTGCAGATTTTACTTTTTCCACGACCGGCTCAGCCAACCGCTTCTTGGGCTTCGGTGCCTTCGGATCGAACGTTCCTAGAATTTCTTTAATTTCTTGTTCAGTCTTACCAAGTTTTCGCAGATTCTTGACGTCCTTACAGACATATTCCTTGAAAAATTTATTCTCATCCCCATTGTATCTCTCAAGAACCTTCACAAAGTATTCATGACCAAAGAATGTTGGCTTTCCAGTCACGTTACATGAAGCGTAAATGTAGTTTCCATCTTTGCTTTGACGGAGACCGGAGGGACGAATGATTTGATTAGATGTGCGACTCATGTAAATGACGATGAGCTAATTTTATAGAAAGTCAACTTAAATATGAAATTTCAATTGATATTTTTAAGATTACTCGGCGTTACTAGCCACGATTTGCATTCATGGCCGGAAATTTCCTCGATTAGTACCCAATTGAACCTAGCACGAATAACGCGAGCCGGAAATGAATATCTACGTTCAGTTCCACTCAAAACAATAACATGATCGTCGCGTTTGAACTGCATGATTCAGTCGGAAGATTTCGTACTCGGAGTAGTTTTGAACAAACATGTAAATAGAACCGACAATCCCCATGCTTGCAGCCATCCAATTTCATGGAATCCAGAAATTGCCGGAACTGCACAATTATTCCATAGTAGCATTATTGGATATGAAAAAACAAGTCCAATTCCAAGTGCAAGAAAAATTGCACCAAAAATTATAACAAATGCGGAAGTTAAGTTCATAATGAATTACATATTATATTGTTTCAATACTCTGGATGCAACGATAACATTCACCCAAGAAAAAACATATTCAAACAATTTTTTGTTCATGTCAACGATAAACGGTAAATCGAATGAACTATGCCATTCCAAGGGAATGCATGTGAATACTTTCCCATTTTAACACAATGAGGAGAAGACTTCAACTTGAACATTTTTTGTTGTCCAATTTTATGTGTTGGAAAAATTGGTTGAGCCATTCCATCGGTTTCACCAGCTTCCCATAAAATTTCATCATTGATTTCCGACAGACCTACCATTTTTTCGGTGATCTTTGTAACGACGTAAAAAACTTCTAAACATTTTCCAAATCCATAATTTCGCACCCAAATGTCACCAACAAGTGGAGTACCAGTGAGATTTGGTACATAATTAGAAAATGGTGATGCGTTCATATGAGCAGACAGTACCTAATTTTTATAGAAAGTCAAGCCTAACAAATGTTGACACAGATCGTTTTTCTACCGTCATCGGATCTATACATTAAACCGGGAACATCTTGTTCGGTCAAGCGAATCGCCCCACGAATAAAGTGAAAAATTTCAATGTGATTTTTTGGTGAAAATCCATATCCATTTGGTATTCCTCTTACGCCAAATCCCAAACTGATAGAATCACCATCGTCCATCAATGGTTCAATTACGTGAAGATCGGTGACTCCGTGCGCACCATCCCAACTAAAAACTGAAGATTCAAAAATCATAGATTTTGTCAATTTTGTAATTTGTTTTATTCCTTTGACCCGGATTGTTCCCACTGCTTCTTGTAAACAATTTGTAAAATCATCCCCTGTAATTCTTTTCCGTTGATTATTTTAAGTTGTTTGTGCCCATGAACATCTAGTGTCCAGTATGCCGCTCCCGCTTTAATCATACCAAGTTCAAACTTTCGTTTGGTTAGTAAATGTCCAATTCCAAGTCCTAGAACAATTGAGCCTAAGATGGCGACAATCAACAGGTCAAATTGATCATTCATGTGCGTTAGAATAACCAATGAATATAAAAAGTCAACTTGAATTATTTTCCAGTTCAATAACGGTTAGAAAAATACCAAGTATAAAAATAACAACTACGCCAATTGTGTACGACCTAAGCCAATTGGATGTCATGAACGCTAACAGAAAATTAGCAACGAGCAAATAAAAAAGTTTACCCGGCCGATAGTTTTTCATAATTGATTTTTGTCGATGACCATGATCAAATTTTACAGAATGTCAATTCCAAATTTTACTATTTTCCGGAAAATTCGAGTTCAACCAATCGGTTTGCTGCCTCATCGCTCATTATCGTCAATATTTCGCTGGCACGATATTTTTCATAATCCGTTCCTATCAATGCTACGTAGGCAATCCCTAAACATTTAATTCCAGCCTCAATTTTATCTCGATTGGTAATTGTATGTAAATGTGTAAAAAATTCATATGCCATCACATTATATTCAACGAAGTCTACGTGAAAAAAGTTTTCGATTCCCATTTGTAGATTTACCGTATGAACTAATTTTTAATTGTCAATTAAAAAGTCACCGTAGAACGTGAAGATGGGTATCATACCTTACCTGTTCTGGGTTCCTGACCTACATTTGATACGGTCGTTAGCCTCTACCAATCAAATAAAAATGGAACATTTTTCCACCGTCCAACATTTTTTACATGAAAATCGAATGCGATTTTATCAATTGCTTCGGGACCAATTTTTCTTTCCAATTCCAAATAAGCTTCTTTTCGATTTTCAAATGTACATAACGGTTGAAGCACCCAACCAAAACATAAATGAACGGTTGGTAATGTTATTCCGGATGTTTCATTTCCAACGATGCACATAGGAGCCTTGAGTATCATATCAAGTTTTTTGTTGATATAAATAACCATATCTCCATTTCGGAGTGTTTTGGAGACCCAGCCACTACCCCGCGGAAATTTTAAATCATTCCGAAGAATGTATTTTATTTCATTTACGAGAGTTTTATCTGGGCAAAAATTCATCTAAAATTTAATAATTTGTCGTTACACGAAAGAAAAAAATGAATTGTCCCGTGAACTATCAACGTAACGAACTCTAACGGACAATAATGTACTCATTGGTTGGTTGAAAATGACAAAATTGTAATAGAAGTCAACGAAAATTTAATTAAAAAAAAGTAGCGATCAAATTAAGATCGCTACTTTTTGATTGACAATTATCAAATCATAACCAAATCACCAGTTGTCAACTTGGCATTTTCCATTTCAAGCTGAACATTTGTGACGTTGGATAGACAATAAACCTTACGTGGCCGACCTTTCACGTTTGTCCGTCGATATTTGGCAACCTCCTTAACAACTCCGGATTTAAGTGCAGCGTCAACTCGCTTACGTAAAGTGATCGCCAGAATCCGGCGGTGGGTTAGGTTTCGTAGTTGTTGAATTGTAAATACTGCTGGAAAGGTCAACTTGAAACCATAAGTCACTCGGCGTTTTGTCTTGACCTTGTCGGCGTTAGCCGTTGACGGAATAGATGTTTCGGGATTTGGTGCGATACTTTCGATTTCGGTATTCATTTGATTTGGTTGTTTTTGGTTATTATTTTACAAATTGAAGAATTGTTGACAACATATTGTTATAGTCACTCGACCGTGCTAAGTCCAGAACTGACTGAATTTCGTCCAGAGTCCACTTTTCTTTGAGTGCTTGACGCCTCCACGCACCCATTATAGAGAATGCGTTGCCGTCGAGACCGACAAGTTTCAATTTTACTTTCTTTGTGATATTGGTCGCGTTCATGATTTCAGTAGTATGGTTAAATTTTATATAAAGTCAACAATGTTAACTCGGTTTTCCGTTCAATGTTTTAGATACAAAAATACAATTATTTACCGACTTTTCTCCTACTATATGATACAAATACGACAATGCTTCATCGTATGAATATGCGGTAACAACCAATTCAAATTTATTCATTTTGAATTCGTAACTAAATTTTGTTTTGTTACGATCCATAACTGAACAGTTCACGCAACTACCGCTGAAAAGTCATTTGGATATTTTTCATCAAATAACTTTCATGTGATGGATCATCATCACTACCAATTTCCGGCGGAAGAATTCCATACATCTTAACTGGTTCACGCCGAGACATTATCACGCGTTTAACATCTCGAACCGTCATCGTTGGAGAAAAATGATCAGCTGAAAGTTTTACTCGTACTTCCTGATTATCGGGAAGTAAAATTAAATGATTGTACCCATCTCCATTAAATATGTCGATAATCACGATGTAACGGAGAGTGACGACGAAGTATAAAAAGTCAATCTAAAAATGTACCGACCGATAAAAATACTTCGTCTGTAATTGCTTTCCGTTTTGCAACATTCAAATCAGAAAGATTTGCAAAACTTTGTTCGTTGAATTTTTTACCATTTTTTGTACGAAGAAAAAATCTCCACTTGAAAACTTTTTCTACCATATCAAATCGACTCTGCTACATCGGTCATAACAGGAATCGATCCGGTCACGACCGGCACAACGGACAATCCTTCTGATAACATCACAATTGCGGAGAGAGCATTTGACGATAAATCTTTCGGTCTAATGTGAATATTAAGTAAAGATCCGGTTGGATTTGTTGTTTTAAAATTCCACAAATCGTTTGATAATAAAGAACTCCCACTATCCGTTAGTAGAGCATCGACGATGCTACCAGTAATAAAATTGATCGTACCAACATCGGCGGAGATGATTCCCATTGATTGTTGAGTGGTCAGCGCTGAACAAAGTTGTATGTATTGATATTGTGATTTGGTAATTTCCATGTTACCGATAAATATCAAGTTGAACGCAAAAATGCCGGTAACTTGGGATAAAAACCTCGTTACCGGCAATCGTATCGGACGAACGAGAAATTAATATATCAACTTAATCGGTCCCAACAGCTCATGTGGGCAGGACCGCCGCGTTATGGGATTGCTGTATACATGATTCGGGATATTTCATTTCTCGCGTGCCCAACCAGTGCGAATGGCCGGGAATAATTCAAAATGCTGTGTTGCCAACGACACGCATCCAACCCCAAAAACTAACCAGCCAAACAGTGGCGTCATAAGATTGCCAATTGAACACGCTATCAACAAAAGACCGAAAAAATATGTTCCTGAATTATTCATTTTTTTACAATTTAGAAAATTTACCAGCTTCATCGGAGTAATAAAACTTGTTATATCCGTATTTCTGAATTACCGCGAAGCAATTGTGGCAGGGGCGACTCATTCCAAGTTCCCCGGTGTTCATAATCCGAATGTTTACAAAATCATAATCCCAAAACTCAACGTCTCCCATTTTTGTAATTGCCGAAATTTCCGAATGTAGTCCGGCAATATAATTTGGATTATTTTCAAACTTGCTCGTATAAGTATTTGTTAGAGGGTGTGTCTTGGTATAATCATTTATTCCAATACATTGGATCTTTCCCTTACTCAAAACAAACGTGGTATGAAACGCACGTCCGGTTTGCATTTTGCCCTTGAGAGCCTTGGAGATTTCCACCAAACGATCAAAGTTCATTGTCGGAATTGTTATCGGAAGTCTTATGTTCAGAGAGAAACTCAAACTTAGCCTGTGCTTCATCCAATGCGGCGTCACAAGCAATGTCCAATTTTTCCTGTGCGGCAGCGATAATTTTCCGTTGCTCTTGAATTATCGCATATGCGGGAGTTGTAATTTCCCGATATTTAGCCTTCGCAATTTGATATGCGTGTTGAGCCGTCGTAGTTTTCATTGATTCGAGACTGACAGATTTTTATAAAAAGTCAAGTCCGTTCAATAACTTCTATCAACATTTTTTTGATTTCGGCAACGGTCGGCGACTTTCCATCCAACAAATGGAAGGCAACCGAACAATTCTTTCCGTGACTTTGCATGATAGCTTCTGCTGCGTTCTTTCGTGATTTGCCGATCAATTGTGACGTGAAGGTAGTCAGAACTCCAATTACTACTCGAACCTCGTTAATTGCTGAGCAAATCGTTTGTATATGATTCTTAGCCATAACGGCGATTTCATAATCAAATGATTTTTCCAGATATGAAAAAAATTCGTTATAATCAAGAAACTTTCTCGTAGTTGAATATTGAGACAAATACAAATCAATTACCTTATCCAACGAGGAAATGTCAGACTTTGCTCGGTGCAAAAACAAATATTCATCGCCTTTTAATTTTGTAATTCTCTGTCCGCCGTCATAATACAAACAAACCCCCTCCACTCCACGGAATGCTTTTACAGCTTCTTGGAGTTCCAACAAAGTGTTAAACGTGTATTTACGCGGGCGAAGAACATTCCAATGCACAGCAAGAGTATCCAGTGCATCTTGCGGAGCGTATGAATAATCTTTATGTGAAATAATGGCAGTCAGATATATTAGCGGCTCGGGACCATAATCAAGCACGATACGGTTTGTCGGAGAGCAAAATTCAAATACAACCGTGAAGTCTCCGGATTTAACAATTGAATTGTTAAACGCAAGTGGATACTTTTGAGTTAACCATGTAATTTCTGGACCAGTATCTTGCTTCAATGCGTCCACCGTTCCACGCGTACGAATAACGAGTGTATCTTTAAATGTTGACACGCACAATGTACTTCCATCTATCTTCTCACGTGCTTCAGTTCCGTCCAACGAAGTAGGAACAGGAAATACTTCTGGCTTCTCTCCAAAATTCGCAAATTTTTTGAACGACAAGGAAACCGGGAATCCGTCCTTGGTCCACACAGATGATCTAAAAATCAGATTGTCACTGGTGAATTTTGATCCAATATGTACTGGCTGAACCAAATATACCGGAGTATCTCCGATAAAATGTTCATGCACCATAAAATTTTCATCGGTACGGACAGAGTGAAGATCAATTTTCATTGGAACAACAGTGACAAATTTTTATAAAAAGTCAATAGAAAATCCACACATATGTCCCAAAAAGAATAACAATAAAAAACGACATTATGGACAATATTGAAATTGCCCGTAATGTCGCAATTATATGATCTTCATCATCTATGTCCGATGATTTTTTCGGTACAAATTGAATGATGAATTTTGAAAACATTTATCGAGAGGGAATCATTCGCATTCCCTGATTTCCATTTCCAATAAATTTACCACCAGCATCGTACGTCTTTCCATTTTGATACCGAGCGACTACTCGTCCAGTATGGTCCATGAAATTTGTTTGATTACTGTTCAGTTCTTGAATTCGGCCAATGCAACGGCCGGAACGATCTCGGATTTCTTGTGTCATTTTAGTATTTTTTGGTTGTTGTTGGTGACTAGTCGAGAAATTGTCGGAATTTTATTAGAAGTCAATCACTTATTATCACGGTGTTCTTCGAGAAATTCTTTGGCGGCTTTGGTAATACGCTCCAAATCGGAAACATAAAGCACATAATCAGTTGCCAACATCTTAACGGTATCCCCGTCCGGCATATATTCCAACGAAACAGTTCCATAATCGCACTTAACCATCCTGACAGTTGGAATCACCGGCTTCACCTTTTCCAGAACGAAGAACGGAACATAGCGGCCCGTGCCAACCAACGTGATTCCACTAGAATGATTTATGCTCTCAACCTCATACGTCTTGCCCACGGTGTAGTCCATATCCGACTCCCACGAATTCGTCCAGCCCATTTCATAGTCCCGAGCTTTGCGGAGAACCTTGACGATGTCACCTACCTTGATTCCAGACTCATTCTGGAGCGTGATATAAGCATTTTGGATCGCGGCGTTTTGCGCGAGAGTGGTCTTTGGACCAGATGATTTTTTCATGGTTGTTATTTATGTCGGGAGAGTATCCGAATTTTATTAAAAGTCAATTCTAAAAATAGAATGGGCCGGAAGTTACTACTAACTTCCGGCCCAAGCAAATATTCGTGCCAATTCCCGGAATTGCCCCATTACTACGGTGATGCAATTGGGGTACTGCACCGGTGTAGGCGTACTGAAACGCCCCGGAAACTGACGCGAGAGTCTAAAAAAGTGGTGGTTGAACCGGAATTCGAATCCGGACAATCCGACTTATAAGGTCGGCGCAATAACCAATTATGCTATTCAACCATGTTACACTCAACAATTTACAAAATTATCTACCTTTCTTCCATTCGTCTGCCCATTTCTTATCGTTAAATTTACCTTCCCTAATACACTTATACAATTCCAACGTTTCCGGTGGTAAATCTAACATGAAACTATCTTGAGGAATTTCGCCAACGATGTCAACACATTTAAACCAAGAAGATCGTGAATCGTGAAGTTTTTCGTTCAATTCAATGTGCCAATTAAAGAATTTTGTCTTGGCAAATAACTTTCCATCACGTTCCACCACTTCCCCAACATACTCGTTTCCTGATTCGTGCGTTAGTTTGAGTACTTGTCCTACTCTGTATTTTTTCATTATCATTTCAACGCGAAAAACACACAATTAAATTGGAGCGCCGTGATGGAATTGAACCACCTTCTTCCGCAGGAGTGCGGACGTCTTAACAATATTACGAACGACGCGATGAAAGATCAATTAACTATTGATAACAGTAACGAGAAAAATTAAATTGTCAATAGAAATTTTGATTTATTTTTTCCTAACTATAAAGTGGTGGCCTCGGGGGAGCTCGAATCCCCAATCCCGTTTATAGGAAGCAGATTTTAAGTCTGCTGCGTTTACCAGTTTCGCCACGAGGCCAAAAACTATCTACAAAACTAAAATGATTACTATGATTTGATTTTATCAAAAGTCAAGGACTCTTTTTAGGGAGTCCTTGATTCTCACCCGATCATATTAAGAACGGCGATACAGATACGTCTCGCCTTGATAATTGCACTCCCAATAATCCGCCTTCAAATTATCCGCCGTAGCGGACCAGTCAATCTCAATGTACGTGGGAAAATTCCTCGGAATGTCACCGATGTCCTCACATAGTTTCTTACAATAATCTTCAAAATCGCCAACCGGAATGAGTTGATTACCGTCGTGCCATTCACTTACTTCTTCGGAGAGTTCCGTGAGTTCATCAAACTCTTTCTTCACCTCGGCGAATTCGTCCTTGGCGGTTTCAAGTGCTTCACGAAGTCCGTCTTCCTTTTCCTCGCTATCCTCTGGAGATTCCGTTCCCATGTTGGACAGAAACTCGTTAAGATTATCTTGTGCAGTCTCAACAGCATCCCTAATTTCGGTCAGCTCGTCAAGACGTTCCTGAAGGTCGCGGGTTTCAAGTTGGTTGCTCATTAGGATTAAGATAATGTTTAATTTTTATAGAAAGTCAATCGGAAACTGAAATCAAGTCACAGATTTAATTTTCTGAACCAATTCCGTTAGGGTAGAGTCAAGAGTCGGAGACGTCAGTAACTTCTTCTTAAATGTGTATTCCAACGACTTCACGATGGTAGTTACTTCTTCACTTGCGAACTCCGTCTTGTCTCCGTTGAAAAATTCATACAAGGAATTCTTCGTTTCGATTGCTGACTTCTTCTTACGAGTTTCAATTTTCTTCCACAGAAGAGACTTTTCAGATTCCGTCAGGGTAATTTTAGTGTTTGTCATATGGTTCAGTTACGATGTTTGAATTTTATTAAAAGTCAATGATAATTATTGCGAAATGAAATCAACTGATCTCTACAAATTAAACAAAAGTATGTTTCCGAGTGCGGATTTACAATTTTCCGATGTGGATTATGCCCTTCCAGATTCGACGTGGTTAACCGGAAAATTTTACGAATTTTATAAAGCGTGGCGTACCGATTATGGATTTGATACGTGGTCAAACCGATTGGATTGTGATAATTTTTCGTGCATGTTTTTTTGTTTTGCACAACTTTGCCATGCCAAATCGGATAGACCGGAGCAAGCTATTGCAGTTGGAGAATTTTTTTACGGAAAAGATGGTGATAAAATTAACAAAGGTCACGCAATTAACATTGCGTTAACAGAAAAAGGTTTGATTCACATCGAACCACAAACTGGACAGATTCTCAAATTAAGTCAAGCCGAAAAAGATAGCGCTTGGTTTATTAGATATTAAAACTTACCATGAAATCATTTACAATTATTTTACTACTGATATTATTTGTTTCCGGTTGTGCAACAACTCAGAAAACAGATTTCCCAATTCCACAATATGCCAAGGAGAATTCAAAATGACCGACCTAAAATCAGAAAAGAAAACTTCTGGAATGTCAACTTCCAGAAAAGGAAAAGCGTTGTTAATTGCGTTAATCAACTTAAATGTAATTTTTGTATTGACAACATTTTTCGGTTCAAACGCACAAATATCAAGTCAAATGATTACCGCGATATTATTTTTGTCCGGATTATATATCGGCGTACAAAGCGGAATTGATATGGCGGCAACATATAAAGGAGATTTTAGTCATACAGATTCAACTGAAACTAAAATTTCCAAAACGTATGATTATAAAATGCAATATGTTGACGAGAAAAAATAATCAATACGCCTGATCGTTAACTATATCAAAATTGGATATTAGTTTAACGAAAATAGTATACTGCTTTCGGATAGGAATTCCCAGTTCTTTTGCTGCTTTACATTGTGCTTCTTTTTCGTTTGTCGCGGAAACTTGAACATTTCCAAGATAACTTTCGCACATATAATTGTTCATTTTTTCAATTTTCCATGTCAATGTAAACGTTCAATTCACAAACAGAATTGATGTAATCTAAACATTCGGTGGTAAAACTCAATTCTGGATCAAACGCAGATTCAACTTGTTGATATAGCCAATTGGGATCAATCAACGAACGATTATTGTTATTAATTATATCAATTCCAGATCCAATAAGTGCGTCGTGGAATTGTAGACATAATTTCGCATCGGACATAATATCCGAAATTTGAATGAACTTTGCAGTTTGAATATTATTTTTCATGTTGGATTGACGATGATATCAAGAATAATGTCAAAAATTTATAAAAAGTCAAGAGATCGTTTTTCGATTTCTTAATTGAGAATCCAATCGAGACCCCAGTTGAAACCGCTGTTGAGGCCCCAGTCGAGACCACAGTTGAGAACTCAGTCGATACCACAGTTGAGAACTCAGTCGAGACCACAGTTGAGAACTCAGTCGAGACCACAGTTGAGAACTCAGTCGAGACCACAGTTGAATACGTTTAAGTTTCATGGTTTCAATTAACTTACCACGATTCTATAAAAAGTCAAGAGATTGTTTTTCGATTTCTTAATTGAGAATCCAATCGAGACCACAGTTGAAACCGCTGTTGAGACCACAGTTGAGAATCCAGTTGAGAATACAGTTGAGACCACAGTTGAGACTCCAGTCGAGACAACAGTTGAGAACTCAGTTGAGACCACAGTTGAGACCACAGTTGAGAATCCAGTTGAGAATACAGTTGAATACGTTTAAGTTTCATGGTTTCAATTAACTTACCACGATTCTATAAAAAGTCAAAACAAATTCTTTCGATTTTTGGGCAACAAAAAACCCTCCCAAAATATAGGAGGGTTTGTAACAATCAATCCTTCACGTTCTGCAATCGCGCAGTAAACGGATCATATTCTTGTTGAGATCCAAATTCATACGTTCCGGGCGACAATGTGATAGTGTCATGTCGATCCGCGTGGAGACACCGAATCTTGGTTTCTACCGTATTTTCCATGAAAAGAACCCCTTTATCATTTTCATAGAAATTAACACCATCGAGATAATCAACTACGTGATGATTTCCCTTCGTTTCGGACGGGGCGACGATAACATACTTTCCAGCCACGACCTTCTTCTTGGAATTGGTCGGAATGCTGGAATTAAAAATCATACATTCGCCGTGGAGGATAACTTCATTGTTTTTCATACGAGTAAATAGTGTGTCTAAGTTATTATTAAATGTCAAGAGATATTTACGATTTTCATTTCTTTTCCATTAAACCGTTCCTTAATCGCGTCGGTCAACGTACGACATGCCGGAGACAAAGCCTCTACATGCCAAATTCCAGTCGTTTGGTTCTTCATTTTGAGATAAGGTTGATATTCGATTCCATCAAAAATACTGGCCATATCCCAAAGTTCATATTCAGACTTCCACCACCAAGACTGTTCTTCTTGATCGTAATTTTCGTAGGAGTCGATTTTCTTACCAAAGTCCAACATCCGCTCGACTCCAAACTTACGAACAAACTCTGCCTTAACGTCCGCGTTCTTTTCGTTCTTGTAAAATTCCAAGTCCAACTGTTCCGATTCGGTGACCACAAGATACTTCGGAACGGTAATGCCATTCAGAACATACATACCCCAACCGTCGGAATACTCAATTGCCATTCCGGTTTCATTATGAAGATTTCCAGTTTCGTTCACGGTTAGACTAACCGGACGTTCACTAATAAACACTACGTCATCAAACGGAAACCACCAATGAAGATGTTTTCCTTCTTCTACCCACTCAGACAACAGTTCAGAATCCTTTGGGTCATATTCTACTCCGATGGTACGAAGAAAATCGTAAAACGAACTCCATGAAATCCATTGCTGGCCACCGAACCGATTTGCCAACATCATTTCGACCACATCGGACTTGACCTTGACCGAATTGATATCAGTCACGTCGATCTTGGTATAATCCTTGTCCATTTCAATTGCCTCTGCTGCGAGGATACATGACATCGGAGAAGCGAAGTAAAGAAACGTCGGCTTGGCCTTACCGATTCGTGAATAGAAGTTGGTGATAATGGATTCCACTTTGGAGTGATCCAACGGCTTACATGAGCGACCAACTTCTAGCTGGGCGGTGTAAAACGTATTGAGGTTTTGTTGCTGTTCAGCGGTCAGTTCAGTTATCTTTTTCATAATGTTTTCGAGTTAGAGAGTGTAGATTTTTTATTAAAAGTCAAGAGATTGTTTTTTGAGTCCGTAGTTGAGAATCCAGTTGAGAACTCAGTTGAGAATACAGTTGAGACCACAGTTGAGACCACAGTTTAGACTTCAGTTTAGACTTCAGTTGAGAATCCAGTTGAGACCGCAGTTTAGACCCCAGTTGAAAGTACAGTTGATCAGTCAGTTGAGAATCCAGTTGAATCTTTTTAAGTTTCATCATTTCAATTAAGTTATCACGATTCTATAAAAAGTCAACCAAGAATCCACTCCGGCGATTCACAAAGATCACCATCATGTAACGTTTCCAGATTCCCCAATTTCATTCGTACCCTCGAACAAATTTGTTCCTCGATACATTTTGCAGCATAACAAATAATTTGATATGATTTTGACAATCCACCTTGCCGCCAAATTCTTCCGATTGCTTGTGAACATGCCTGTGCGCTCCAAGTCGGGGAAATAATACTAGCTCTCGCATGTTTTCCAGTAACATCATGCAAAGAAATTGCAACTCCACCAGCGGCAATATTTGATAGACAAATACGTTTCGAATCATTCTGAAAATCGGAAATTGCAGATACTCTGTCATCCGCCGTTTGATTACCGATAACAAAACAAATTTTATCCTTAAACTTATTTAATTTGTTCAACCGAATGAATACCGCATCAATGGTATCTTGAAAATTTACAAACAAAACAATACTCTTCCCTTCATCATATAAATCTTCTATTTTTTCACAAAACAACGGAACCTTCAATAGTTCAGCTTGACGGCGTGCTGCCATTAAAATTGCGAAAATATGGTCACGATAATTTTCACAACTCGATTCTAATTTTCCAAGTTCATATTCCATATCAGAATAGACTTTTTGTATTTTTGGACTATTACTCCCAAGATCAAATGTATCCGCGACGATTTGTGATTCGGGAAATAAATCACCGAAATCTTCTCTAGACATTCTACTGGCACATTTTTTTACATTAAAAATATAATCATGCAGAGCCATCATTCCGCGTTTAGCAGCAAGATCATCCGGGTTAAGTGTCAATGCTCCCCACTGTCCCAACCATTGTGCTCCATTTGCTAAGCAATATTCCTTAAAATCGAACAGGGAATGTAACTGCAAAAGAAACCCAAGTCCCCTCATATCCAACACAGAACAAACCGATGTTGCGCTAATAAAAAGCACCTTGTATTGTTTTTGAACAAGGTTAATAAGCATCTGAGAATTTATGGTATCGTTACCCTTACACCGATGCCCTTCGTCCAATATAACAAGCGAATTTTTAGGAAGCCGAAAATCTGGAAGCAATTCTCGATTATCATTTCCGGGAAGATTTGTTGGATTTCGTTGACGCTTAAACTTCATGTACGGCGTGTTACCACGAGCGAGAAGTTCATAGTTCACGATTACTTTCGGATTTACTCCAAAGGAATTAAATATTCGAGTCCACGTTCCAAGAACGGTTTTTGGCGCAATCAATACAACCGGAAGATTTAGTTCACGAGAAATTGCAGCGGCACAATATGTTTTGCCACTACCCGTACATGAAATATCAAGGGCAAATCCATTGGTAACTAGTGATGTAAATAACCGCTCAGCGTGGGCTGGTTGTGGTCCAATCAATCCTGTCGAATTGAATTTCATGTAACGTGATGTTGATTAAATTCTATAAAAAGTCAAGAGATTGTTTTTTGATTTCTTAATTGAGAGTACAGTTGAGACCTCAGTTGAGACCTCAGTTGAGAACGTAGTTGAACCCACAGTTGAGACCCCAGTCGAGAGTTCAGTTGAGAGTTCAGTTGAGAGTACAGTTGAGAACTCAGTTCATACCGAAGTTGAGAATCCAGTTGATTCGATTTAAGTTTCATAGTTTCAATTAAGTTATCACGATTCTATAAAAAGTCAACTCAAATCCAAAAAAGATAACATTGACAATATAATCCCAACGTTCCAATATATATTGGATATTCAACCACCATTTGACCCATATCCTATTCTGTGTGAGGCGATGAATAAAACAAGTGAAATTATTCAATATTATAGGACAGGAAGATTGGGTGATATTCCGTCTATAAACGGAAAAGTAGTTGAAGAAGCGATTCGGTGCGGTCTTACTGATATGGGATATGGACCGGTCACAACAAATGGATTAGTCGATCTTGGTATTAAATCATGGGGAATGGGATTTCAAGTAAAAACGTTCAGGACAAGCGATAATACCATAATTTTTGCGAGATCAAGTAAACCAAATAGAACTGATAGAATACTTGATATAAAAAATAGAATAATCGAATCATTAAAAAATACAGAAACGAAAGAGTTAATTTTATTAAGCGTTGACATGAAAACTCTGGATTTTAATTTGTATCATTTGGCTACACTTGATGTTCCAAATTTAAAAACACACGGAACATTTTTAGAGGAAAACAATGTTAGGATTTCTCCAACCGGAACGCAATTTAGTATAAAAAGATCAGGATTAGAAAAACTTACTTGACTTTTTATAGAATCATGGTAAGTTAATTGAAACGATGAAACTTAAATCGAATCAACTGGATTATCAACTGAGTTCTCAACTACGTTTTCAACTGAACTCTCAACTGAGTTCTCAACTGAACTCTCAACTGTGGTCTCAACTGTATTCTCAACTGAGTTCTCAACTGTGGTCTCAACTGAACTCTCAACTGGGGGTTCAACTAAGAAAACAAGAAACAATCTCTTGATTTTTTATAAAATTCTGATACACTCCAGTCATAGTCAAAGTACGGCAAGCGTGACCCGAAAAGACTTGAGGCAGGATAAAACCCAAGGTGTCGCGACCAAGCGTGCTCAAATTTTTATTTTTATTTAAAATTTTGGGCACCTCCCCATACTTTAGAGTAACAGAAATTCTATAAAAAGTCAATTCAAAAATTGTACCAATTTTTTTGATACGTTTTCAAGATGGTCCATGCGATTCTAAAAATTTATAATTGTAAAAAAATTGTAAATTATAAAACGTATCTACAATTTCTTACTTTATTTGGCCGTGAATTTTGGGGGGCCACCCCCCCACGGAGCGAGCGCAGCGAGCGATCACTGTCTGCTTCCCCTTGAAGTGCCACTTCGGTTAGTTTGGTAGGCATGTTTAACACCGGATCGTTTTACCGATCTCGCGTTAAACATTCCTCACTTCGTATACGTCCCGGAGTATATGTTCCTGAGCATTTCAACTCAGAATCCATCGTCATTTGGTAGAGGTCCGACCAGTACGCCACCATCAGATGAATAACATTTATGTCCTTTTATAGCGGGCCGTGTTATCTCCCGCAGCCAAATCGATACTCGGGTTAAAGGTGTCCCGACTCCCCCATAAATTGATATAATGATCAAGAGCCTTAAAGGTTAGCTCAATACCCAATGTTGTTAGTCGAAATCAAATATATAGTGTTTACGTCAGAAAAAATATCAAAAATTATTTTTTTTTTGGGGGGGGGGG
>Ga0209777_10002623_pt1 | contig 23321 bp, 13 predicted proteins | sample FrelakmetHBP12HB_FD_187147 | JGI IMG/M metagenome (GOLD analysis project Ga0209777, IMG submission 187147) | Freshwater lake sediment microbial communities from the University of Notre Dame, USA, for methane emissions studies -HBP12 HB (SPAdes)... | ecosystem: Environmental > Aquatic >...
ATATATATATATATATATATATATATATATATATATATACATACTAAGATTTTGTAGTAGGTTTATAGGAATTATCCATAAGATATCTATAATATATATTTGATATATTCCCAGATTAGTCATATAGTAGCGATATAATAAAAAATCAATAAAGAATAGAAATTTTAGTTATTTTTGTTGAGTCGGCCATTAGGTGAGAGTTCTCAACTGCTCTTAACCAAAAATCTATCAAATGTCTTTTTGCCACGCTATCAATTAAACTGATATATGGTTTCAATGTTTTTACATCTTGGTTGTTCAGTACCTTAAGTGAACCAGTCTCTAGTGATTCAAGGATCATAGGTTGCAAAATGAGCGTTTTCCTATCTTTTCGCAGATAGATGCGAGTTTTTACCTTTAAATCTTCCATAGATACGTGTTGGAGATCTTTCATAATATTAAAAATATCTATTTGATCAATGACGCCTGGATTAAAAACCAACCTATATTTAAATCGATCATCCATATCTTTTAAATATTCAGGCTTTTCAGATGCCAAATCCCCAAAATTTGAAAAAAAATTGTAAATTTGTGTCTCATTCGGAGTATCTCGAAATTTTATTATCAGTAAAGGATGAGCTTTCTGAATGGGCAAGCATATATATTCCATGTAGGGATTTATCAATTTAAAATATTTATGCCAAAAATCCTCCCATTTTGAACATGGCTCCCCTAAATTAAAATCGACATTGGGGTATTCTGTTTCAGATTTTAGCTTATTAGCAGCATTTTCTATTGACAACAAGCAGAAGACACGGATTCTCCTAGGTTTTAATGGTTTCAATATATCAAGAATACCGCTCATTGTTTTCCCAGTTATTATCGAATCATCAAATATAATTATATCTTTATCCTCAATTAGTTTTTTGCGATCCTTGATCTGCAAATGTTTTATAACGTGTCGGCATCCCCATGAAGGGCTCCTATTTTGCTGTTCCTTAAATATCAACGAACCTTTATTTTCTACTTTTATACATGTTTCCCATTCATCAACTTGCTTAAAAATATTTTCATCAAAGTATTCATTAACAAATTTCATCGATGCTTTAAAGTCATAATAATCTTGAGTCAAATACTTCGAAGTATTTTCTTTGAAATCTTTATCATTCCATGGTTCTTCATCATCCCATGATGTTTCATTGCCCATTGATTCTCACCGGGCAGTATGCATTTGTACATGAATATAAACATATCGATTACTATATTGCAAATATTGTTGATTGGCGATGGCAACTTTAGTATTGGGAAAAGCTTAATGTGCTATGAATCATTTTCAAACTTCAAATAGATCTAATACTTTATTTATTAGCTAATGCTTGAGTGATCTTTAAAAAAAGTAAGGAATATTTATTTATGATTACCTATTGCCATTTCATATAAATCTCTTTGCATATTTAAATTTTGATACTTACTATAATTCGCTAGATAATCCTTTATTATTTCATATTCTTCATCAGTTAGAACATCCTTAAGCCAATCCAATCCCTTTGTTGTGAACGGAATCAATGAGTGCAATTTAATTCCGTTTGCCATGGCAACATCTTTTGCCCCCTGTTCTCGATCTAATAACACGATTACAGTCGAACTCTCAACTTCTTTTAATTTTCTTAACTTCAATTCCCGCTCAAGTTGGTGAATAGCTATTAGTTTACTATCAAATCTTGTTACTAGATCATCTACGATGGCTACAACATCGCCGTTAGCCAACTCCCCCTCGATTATTGAATGCTCTCCGTAAGATTTTATAAATTTATCAAAATCTTCTAATGATTTGACGCCCTCTAATTTCCGAGTAAAGCAAGCAGGAATATATTCCGATAAAGAAATAGCCGTAGCTATTGGTATCCCTGACATAGCTACCCCCAATATTTTGTTCACGTTCCCGCACTCTTCTCTAATGAGTCTACCAAGAGAGCGACCGACCGTTTCAAGCAAATTCGGATGAGAAGATAATGGGCGCAATTGTATATAGAAGGGACTCCAAAGACCGGAAACCAGGAACCATCCTTCAGGTCTATCTCTTTTCCAAGTCCTTATCATTTTATACTTATATAAATCCAAGGTGATTTGTTTTCCTAAGATTGCTTTCTCTTCCGTCCATGACATTGTCATCGCCTCTTACTCCAGAACTTCACCACACAACTTTTTTGCTGCGCTTCTTATATCAGCCTCGCCATAAATACTAGTTCCAACAATTGCATAAGCTGAGAAACCTTCTAAATATCTGAATGATGATTTGATATCTCCCCCTTGCCTACCAATACCGGGCAAACAATAAATAGGATGTTCAATTTCAGAAGAAAGCAATTTGTGATATGAATTTATAGCTTCTGGTTTATTGCCTGGAATAACGAAATGATCAACATCATTGCGGGCGGCGATTTGATACATCTCCTTAGGAGCATTATCTCTGATGAATCCCCCATCTCTTTCCAGATACTTCGGATGTGTCATCTCTCCGCCAACAATGGGAATGAGATTTGCTTTCTTTGCGGCATTTATGAAACTCTCTTCGGTCGTCGGTCCAGATTGCGGAAATATTATTACTCCTTTAATGCCTGCTTCAGAACAGGTATTCGCAAAGATCTCTCCCATTTGAGGTATGTCAGTCCCACTCTTTTGATGATCATATATTATCGGAATATCTGTATAATTTTCGGATAGACTTACCAATTTAGTTAATCCGTATCTCAATCCAAGAATGCACCCTATTTTATATCCAACGATTCCTTCGATGTCACATGTTGCCTTTATTAGCTTCTCAAATAATTCTATACCGGGAAAATCACAAGCCGGAATTATGCCTTTTGGTTTGCTAAATAAAACCAATATTTCACCCAATTCGTTTAATCACGTATCTCTTAATATATCTTTCGTTCACGTTACATTTAAAGGGATCCTAAATCCCAAACATCATCAAATGACACCTCGTTATGGTTAAACCTTGCCATGCTCCAATAGGACTTTGAGGCCATGGACTTGAAAAAACCGCTGCGTCTGATTGTGGGCTGAAGGCCGTAACGTCTCGCTTTCTTGATAATAAGCGGCACCCATGTGTCTGCATATGGAAAGAGGATGACGTCGGGGTCGTGGACCTTGATGAACTCCAGGAGGTCGGCAAGGACTACCTTCTCCGATCCCTCGAACCTTGCTTGCGCTCGTTAAGTACCTGGACACAGGAGATATCCCCAGGAAAGTTCGGATCTCCGGCTACCTCCATTCCCATGATGCTCAGGGGAATCTCAAAGTCTGGGGAGAACCTGGACTCGTCCCTCTCCCCGCAGGGAAAGAGGTCTTTCTCGGCCAGATATCGCTGATCTTGCCTGACGTCCACATTGTAAAGCTCGGCAGCGTAGCGGGTTTGAATCTCGATCTTCTCGGCCACTTTTCTGCTGGCATAGATCCTGTGACCCTGGAAGGAGCCGAATATTGTATTGAAGCTGCACTCTTCGACTCTGAACCGACTTTCGAGAGCTTGAATCATCTCCCAGTGGGCATGAGGATCTTTCAGGTGCATGTAGAACGAGGGAGGATAGGCGGCGCTAATCCTTTCAAGTCCTCTTTCGCGGTTCCAGAGTTCCACGCAGCCCTTGAAGTAAGAATCAAAAATCCACATGCTATCCTCTCCCCCAAAGGCTCTAGATTGAGCCAGTCTCTCCGAGCTATCCTGTTATGGCAGAGGGGATAAGGACGAGGCGAGGGAGAAGGGCGAATGTGATGAAGTCAGGGTTGAATTGAATTATGTGAGACGAACAAAGAATCATTCTCTGTTGTAGTTGAGACATTACTTCACTTCAACATCATCGCCAAGACCCAGCTCGCGTAAAGCCGCTCTCATCTCCCCAATTTCTTCCTCAGAGGCATCCAAAATGTCCACGGCAACCATCAGCTTTAGCCCCTTGCGGACTGCAAACTTCGATAAAATCCTGTTATAGAACTGAGTCCACTTTTGATGCGGTATTTCTCCATCCCAGTGAGGGCTTAGCTTCTTGACTGTAAGAGTAGCCGAGCCATTAACATCACCGACGGTCGCAGTTACCTTGATGGTGCCATCCTCTAGCCCTGCTTGAAAGACCCCTTTACCGTCAATTGTGCCACCTGTCGCACTCCAATCTGTTTTAGCTAGCGGTACTTCAAGGCCATCTTCGTCTAACCCCTTTGCCGCAAAGGTCTGTGTCTTGCCTGGTCCAATATGTGCATCTTGAGGATAGACGGCCACACTTTTCAATGGTCGGCCTACGGCCATGATAGTGACCGACGCTGATCCTTTGACTTTGCCAGCCGTTATGTTAACCGAAAAAGTTCCTTCGTCAGTCCCCGCCTTGAAAACGCCGGGCGCATCGATAGTGCCGCCTGTTGCGCTCCAGTCTAGTGCATCTATCTTTACTTCCAGGCCCTGCTCGCTTAGCCCTTTTGCCGTAAATTGAACTGCGTCTCCTGGCTTAATACTCGCTAGACATGGAGATACTTCGATGGCATGAAGTTCTGGTGGCTTGGGCTCCTTCACAATGAACCAATCATCAGATATCTCTACCTCTTCTTGTAGAAGGCCAGTTTTGAAGTAGACGGGATCATATTCGCCATCTTCGGACTTGCCCACATAAGCAAAGATCCCGTTAGAGGCACCTTTGGAGATGGCTTCTTTTACTGCTTCCGAATTCATCAGCCTCGGAAACAGTGGTGATGCGAAAAAGGCATCACGGACCGACTTGGTAGACCAATCCAAGAAAGCAGGGGGCCAGTTCTTGACCAGAAAGTTCGGGCTGATGCTGCTTGTGATGAGGTCCTTCTGCCTAAGTTGCAGAAGATAAAGGTCTACCAGGGTCTTGGCCGCGCTTGAATGGATCAAGCCAAGATCCATCAAGGAGATCCTGTTATCCTTTCCAAGGTAGGCGAGGTTTTTGTAGCTTCTCCACACTGCCTCCCTAAGGTCTCGATTAGCTTTGCCGATCTTCTCATTTACCTTACTTTTCTGCTTCTCGTCGAGATGGAGCTGCTCGGCTTCATCATGAATCTTCTCCCAAGCAAGAGCATTGCGGGCCTCGCTTGCGAGTTCAGCGTCGCTATCGACCATGGACCAGATTAGGGCGCTCTTGTATGTCCTGGCTGATGTCCCATGATCTTTAGTCATAGACTCAACGAGATCTATGGTCGCCTTGTCCTGTCTACGGTGATCTGGAGATAGTACAATCAGGGTCAAGGCAGGATTATCCTGGATATCGCCACTTTTCTCTGGGAAGAACACCGGCCTTAGGATATTACCTTCATTGAAGACCTTAATTATTGCATTCCTTACGCACTCATCAATTTCGGGCCTCGCGATACTTGCCTTGCGGTCTGCATGGATCTTGGGAAGTTGTATCTGCAGACCGAATTTGTAGCTTGTTCCGTTCGCTTCCAGGTAATAACAGTCTCTAGTAAGGTTATCTAAAACCGTCTCAATGTTTCCGATATCAAGATCCGGTTCTGCCACTGCTAGTCGTATTTCTGGCAGAGTGGCTTTGGTCCCGTGGGTTTGGCCACCATTGGATTCAAAGAGGATGACAGTAGCCACCTTCCGATGCAATCTGGCCTTCTTGATGGATGGACTAGCCTCATTGTCTAGCCTTATCGCATGGGCCTCTTTCTTTCCAGCTATATCTGTAGTTACTGAACCCTCCAAGAGGTCTTCGCCCAACTGCTCGAAGATGGCGGCGCGGAATATGGGGTCATCTAAGGGAGCTGTTCCCAGGCCGATTAGAGCGTCCGAATGAGCACCAGCATAATTTTCCTGGTAGACCTTAGATACCCATAGAGCAAGGAGGCGGAGAATACCGCGTGTCCTCTGGAATCTGGGCAACGATTGCCATTTCGTCTCAAAGACAGAGAGGACCATAGGGTGAAACGGATAAGTTGCCTCGAACACTTCATCCGCGTGATCGACAGAGAACCAGCCTGGAACTTGATGTTTATGGGCTTTGACCCAGGTAGCGTAAGATTTACAGGTCTTTTTAGCTTCAGTGCTGAGTTGAATCTTTCCATCTGGGGATATTTCGTCAGGACCCCACTTGAACAGTCTCCTGCGTATAATCTCAGAAGTCTCTGCCTCGGCTGATATCATCACCGCTTTGCCGTGCTTGTCCATGATTTTTTTGAAGCGATTATAGTCAGAGAAATCGGTCTCATTCATCTCCATCTGAGAGCCGGGAATAGAGACCACCAGGACAACTCTGTCCTCACTGGAGGCGACATTTGTCAAGTTCTGGATGAAGTTGTAAAACTGATCGGATAGACCAGACTTGCGATTTGTGCTGATGTAGTTCATCAGCTCGTCCATAAGGATAAGGCTTGGTCGGTCTTTCGGCAAGAAGCTGCGGATTACATCGCCTGCGGGTGCTATCTCTTGCTTATCATGTTCTTCGACTAAAGCAAAACCTTGATCACCGCTCAATTGGAAGGCTATCTCGCCCCAGGCGGTCTTTCTCAGCGGCTCACCGTTACTGCCCTTTCCAGTTGTGGAGTCGAATTCAGTGCCCACAAAGACCGCTGTTGCTGCCTCTGGTACACTATCAAGACCTGCCTTGGTCAGGATCTTATTGACTCCTAACCATTCATTTGCAGCCGGGCCGTTTTTGGCCAGATGGTAGAGCAGTGTGAGGGCGTGAGTCTTTCCTCCACCGAACTGGGTGGCCATGTTGAAGACTGCCGAAGTTTCCGTCCTTTCACCCGAAAATCGACGCTGTACTTCCGCCGCCAATGCCGTCAGGTTCTTTGTGAGGTAAGTCCTTTCAAAGAACTGTTTTGGGTCCTTGTAATCATCAGGTGCTTTGCCATCCCTGACTCTGTCGAGGTTCACAGCGAATTCTGCTGCGTCCATTGGCTTGCCTTTCCGCAGATCTTCACGTGGCGTCGCCGACTTATGCCAGGGTGTAAGTGCCATCTCCTAAATCTCCCACTGATGGAAATTGATTACATCACGTTAAAGTTTCCGGTGTTATTATCAAGCTGCCACCACTTGAAGAAGCCATAAGGAAATGTGGCTGAATCGTTCCTGCTGCCAACAACTACATAGGTCTCGCCTTTGAGACTCATGCGATCTTCTACAGGCAATGCCTTTACTACTTCCTGACCAAGGTAGCTGACCAATGCCGATCCTTGGCTGGAAAGGCGGCGATAGCAAAAGACAATTCGCAGGTCAGATCTGACGCATAGCAACTTCCAGAGAGAGTAGGCTATTCGGTTTTCATCCGTGCTGTTCTCTAACTCCATAATACCAATCGGAAAACGCCAGGCACTGCCGAGACCTGATCTGAAGGCGACCACATCTAAAGACAAGTACTCAAAATGAGAAATAGGCAGCACGTCGAGTTCATGGCCCCTAGCCGCCGCTTGCCAGCCTATGCTTCTACAGGTCTGAACTACAGCCTCGGTCAAATATTTGGTCCAGTCCGTTAGGTTCTCATTCAGAGCTGCATCTCGAAGCAGGCTGGCATTCTCGTACTGCTGGACAGACTGGAAGAAGACATCCTTCCACTTTCCGCCGGTCATAGCCCCAGGCTCTTCTTCCTTGTAAGCACGCCCTCCACCCATCGCCTCTCCTCGCTCCCTGCCGGATAAAGAGCAGATAACGACTGAGCAAGGCTCCAGAGTCCCTGATCCTGGCCGATGTCCTCTTCTATGAATCGTTTGAGGGCATCGCTCCGGCCATTAGAGAATAGGAGCATCGCTTGGTGGAGTCGGTCTAGGACAGTGGAGCCGGGAGACGGTAGGCTGAGTTCGCTTGATGAACCAGTCTCCTCCGCCTGGGACACAATGTCGCCCGAAAGCGTTGTCTGCTGCTCTTTTTTCTTCTTTCGTCCTCTTTCTGCAGTCGTGGAGACGCCCTGACCGAAGAGATATGGCGCACGTTCCGAGACTGGAAGGAGACGAGCCTTGTCGCCTTTTATCTCAACCAGGGTAGATAGTGCCTCCATGTGGGCACCTAGCCCCTGAGCAATTTTACGGGCGGCATCATACTCCAGAACGAAGCCTTTCATCTTCCCACCTTTTCCAGAGACTATCTCTTCAGCTTCGTCATCTTCTGGTTCTTGATCATCATAGCTTCCACCATTGCCGGCCGTGGATAGAGTCCAGAGCCACATTGCAGTTAGTCGAGCGTCTTCCTCTAAGCTTGTAGCATCCGCCCCTTCGAAGATCATGCTTAACGCTTCACGAGAAACCACCCCCCAAACCTCCACCAGATAGTCCTTGAGAGTCACGGCTTCACCGCTTGCCTTCTCTACCCGAGAGTAACGACTGAAGATCTCCAAGGCGGGACCAAGGCAGGAGAAGATGGCATCTGCACCTACGATACCCTTTGATGCGAGACCAGGTAGCCAGGCGTGAATGCGCAGGGGGAGTTCACTGAGTATATCGCTCCAGTAGCCGATGTCATTAGTGATAACTTTGCCTTCCGAGTTCTCATGCGGGCGACAAGCAATGTGAATAGTTGATGAAAGCACTGCGGACTCGCTGGCGCGCATTCGGTTTGCATTCTCGGTGTCGATCGGCCAGGAACTGGTTACAACCCAACCAGCTCTCAAGACCGATTGGAGCATAGCTTCCCATGCGGCCGTACTTTTGTGCGCGAAAAGAATAACGCCTAAGCCATTCGTATGTACTGAGCGTCTAGCATTTTCCAGTGCGTCTTTCATCCGATTCTCGAACCACTCTTTAGTTTTGGCTCTGTAGCGTTCGTTCCGTTCTGCAAGTTGAACGATTTCATCGGACTTCGGAGTCAGTTCTGTATCCGTTTTAAAATCAGACAAACCAATAAGCATGCGCCTTAGCCAGACGTAAAAGAAATCCGAACAATCGGCGTAGGGAATTGCATCATAATACGGGGGATCTGTTACGAGACAATTGCAGGAGTCATCAGGTAACGCTTGTGTCAGCGCTGAAATGTTGGCTGCAATCCCTTCACGAAGGTTGCAGGAACAAACGTATTCGAGCCCTGCAAGATGTTGCACCAGGCTAAATGCAAAACCGCCTGCCAATCCTTGCAGCAGTGGATTGACTTCTACGAAATCCATTTTCATCGGAAGGCTTTGGCCTTGGATAAATGCGCTTAAGAAACCGGCCCGTTCGTTTGGATACGTTGCGATGTTGCATTGAAACTGGAATGAATCGGAGAGTGAAAGACTAAGACATTCCACGATAGCTTTGGACAACTTTCTCTCGGGAATTTCTCTGTTGATCTGTTGTGCACAGCGACGTACAATCTGGGTCATCAGAATCGCCGACAACAGCTGACGAGGGGTGAAAAGCTTATCCCATTGGTCAATTCCATAAACCCTAACATTAAAAATGCTCGCCAAATAAGGAAGCTCTTCGGTGGGGATTATTGGAATTCCATCAACAGAGACATCACAGAAGCCAGACAGACGCCGTTTTGCTTTCTCTAGCACTTCAAAGTCATAATCGGATGGCTGACGATAATGGCGCGTTTTGCCATCTTTCCGCGTGCAGACAGCCAGAAGGTGATAACCAAATCCTCTGCCTGTAGCTTGGCGCTCAACATTCTTGCGCGGAGTTGTGTAGCCACATAATGGGCAGGTCACCGAAGATCTTCTGTTGGTCCCCACCCGCAACTCTTTGGCTTCCTTCCCCCGAACTACCATCGTATGAAGAATGCTATTCTTATAGCAGATTGAGATAGCAGCTTCGCTGCCCAGCTTATCTGACAGAGTTGGCCTTTTAATGATCGGCACATCCACTCCGCAGCTGGGACCTTCGCATTTGATGGTGCGCGCCCATAGATAGGCTATAGGCATAGCCCCATCCGGATCTTTTGGGTAGAACTGGGCCAGCTCTATCTCAGCCTCGTCCATGATCCATTTGCCCCATCTCCTAACTTCATCCACCAGCTTCTGCCCGAACTTTGGGATGTATTCCAGTACGACTTTGTTGAGGAGGACTGCCACCGGATTCAGGTCGGACGCAAAGGCGTCTGCCCCTACTCGAAGCGCCTCCAGCGGAATAGCTCCGCCTCCTGCAAACGGGTCCACTACTAAAGGACGGGTGTCGGGCGCGCCTCCCAGGGCGACGTGGGCTGATTGGGTGAGCGCCCTGGCTGTCTCAAGGTACTCCTTCTTGGTCGAGTTGTCCCAATTCGAAAAGTCTGCAATGAAATCGAGAAGAGACTCACGAAGAGCCAATGGATCGCTGTAGTCGAGGTCAGTCCTACCGATGGGATTCCAGAAATGCTTCATTATCGAGGCAGCATCCTCACGGAACTTGAGCGGGCATAGCAGATCAGCCGGATCGAGCCAGAGAGCCGCACAAATCACGGCCCGGCAGGCTGCCAAAGGACGCCTTGCCCACCAGATGTGCAGCGAGGAGATGTGACCTTGGCGGATCGACTTCTCCCGGCGAGCGTGGGCGCTGATCTTCTTTATTGGCAGGTCCACTTCGATAAGACGCTTGGGATATGTCACTTTGTTCATCTGCTAGCTCCTAAGATCTTCTCAGAACCCACATGGTAATGCTCTATCTTTACCAGCGGCTCCCATCCCAGGCGGCTTGGGTCCTGGACAGGATGTATCTCCGGCTTCGAAGAGCAGTTATAGACCACATAAAGCCAGTAGTCCTTCTTTAGCCTATCAGCCGTCTTGTATTCGTTAGATGTCAGGGCTATCTCACCCACGCCGGCTCGTCCCTTAACCTCGATGAACCTAACCTCTACGGCAGTCTGGGGATCTTCTGGATGTGGTTTCCGTGATATTAGATCAAAACCCCTGCTATCCTGCTCTACGCTCTCGACCTTCCAGCCCCGTGCCTCCTCATGGCCGATGACCGCTTCAACTGCCATCTTCTCTATCGCCTCATCCTGGACCATTGGGGCCATTCCAGGCGATTTTCTATCCGGGTGAGGCAGGACCCAGGCTCGTCCATGATGCTGAACATCCGAGATAGTGAGATTGTGCTCCTGCTTTAGCTCTCTCCTGCGACGCTCAAGCCTCTCATTCAGATCGTCCAGGCGATCTTCAGTCGATTTCATGCTGGCTGCAATGGGCTGCGACGTCTCTCCAGCTTGCTGCTTCTCAATTAGCTCGCTCAGGATCACGTTTTGCCTAATGATCAGCTCGTTGAGGCTAATCTCCATATGGCGCTCAATGGTTTCTATCTCCTTTGTCCGCTGGGCGTTTATCTCTTGCAGAAAAGGCAACAGCGCCATGCTGAACAAGGACTGTTCTACCTGATCGCGTTCTGGCAGGTCTTTTCCGCAAGGAGGTGAGACTAGAGTTGTTGAGGGTATCAGATCCAGGAAGATAGTAGGCTGCCGGATGGTGATAGTACCAGCCATATCCGTCTGGGTTACGAAGATGCGTCGATGTATAACGTTACTGCGACCATCCTTGACCGCCGCAGAGTAAACGTCAAGCCTGGAAGGTTCTTTGCTGTAAAGGTCAAAGAAGATCGCTCCTTTTCTCAGGTCCTCCTCCACTTTTCGCAACGCACAGACTCTGACCGCCTCGAATAGAGGATGCCCAGGCGTCACCCATTCCGCTGTGGAATCTTTGACCAGGAGCGCCTTATCAAAGACTATCTGCTTATACTCCTTGCCTAGTTTGCCAAACTGCCCTTCTTGAGCCTCGCCAATTGGCCAAAGATGTCTGGGGACCTTTCCACCAGGACGGTATATGTGTGGCGTTTGCTTCACTTCTTTCATGGTCAAGCCGGTCAGAGGCGCAGCCTTGAGGAAAAAGTCCTCTATTACCTCAGGAACCAGACGCCTCTCCTTGGCCTCCTCTGATTTGCCCAAGATAGCGGACAAGTTCAGCTCCTTCTTTGCCAGACCCTCAAGCGTGTGCTCGGTTATCTGCCGGAAACGGTCTATGTCCACTTCCTCGATGATGCGGCTCTTGATGGCATCTTCCGAAGTGATATTGGCGTACATATCCCGCAGCATCCGCTCAAGCTGGTTAGCGGGAAGTACATCGCCCAAGACGTTGAATACCTTGCCAGTGTTTTGGGGATCAAGGTCTTTCTCTATCTGCTCGATCCGTTCGAAAAGCTTCTGTAATACGCGGCCTTCACGAGTTTTGGTCGATACGAAATTTAAAATCAGGCAGTCATTTTCCTGGCCATACCTGTGGATACGACCCATCCGCTGCTCTAGCCTCATGGGATTCCAGGGTATGTCGTAGTTGATCATGAACCAGCAGAACTGTAGGTTTATGCCCTCTCCAGCCGCCTCGGTGGCAGCCATGACCTGACATTCCTCTTTGAAGATCCGTTCTGCGTTTATTCTAGTCCCCGGTGTATCCCGATCGCCTATCTTCATGCCACCATGAATCTGGGTGAGGGACAAGCCCCACTCTCTGAGCTTGCCTAAAGGCCGCTCATCCTTTCCATCCCCGGCCAGGTAGTCAAGAGTGTCTTTATGTTCCGTGAATAGGAGCAGCTTCATCTTCGGGTCCTTGAAGATGCCATGCTCTGTTAATACGTCTTTCAACTTGCGAAGCTTTGACTCAACTTCACGCTTCTCCAGAATCCGTGCCTGGTCGATTAGCTTGCCAAGCTGGAATATCTCCTCTTTAAGAGCATCAGGATCTACCGAGGCTACAACGCTCTCCAGGTCATCGAGTATCTCTTGCTGTTCGTCTTCGGGTAATTCGTCATAATCCTCAGGCACTTTCTTGAGCTTCTGCTGCTGACGATAACCTTCAGGGTCTTTGAGCACATTTTCTCGCTTGTCCTTGATCCGCTCCAGGCTGCGCCGGAGGGCGTAGACGCTGGACGCAAACCGCCTCTGGAGCATGGCCATAGTGAAGCCGAGGGCGCGGCCACGAGCGGAGTCATCTTGTGCCGCTTTTATTGACTGCGCCTGGACATATTCTGTCAATGAGTTGTACAAATCCCATTCATCACTGTCGATTTCAAATTCAATGGTCTTGACTAGCCGCCTGGTGAAAAGACTCTTGACCTTACCTGTGTCTGGATCTGGGAAGCTGACCATCGCCTCTTTCACTCGTCGAAGATAGAAGGGTGCCTCATGTCGTCTCATCGCCTCTTCAAGGCTCTTTATGTCAGCATAAACATCCTTGTCCAGCAGCCTCAAGAAGAGGCTGAAGTTGGCCGGGTCACCTTTATGAGGGGTTGCGGTCATCAATAGGAAGTGGTCGGTTCTGTCGGAGAGCGCCTCTCCCAGCTGATAAGCCAGGGTCTTGTGATCCATGCTGTAGGCACTCATCTTGTGGGCCTCGTCTACGACGATAAGATCCCAGTGGCTCCGGAGAAGACTCTCTTTGGCATCCTCGATTATGGAGACCCACGGCATTGAAGTAATGATCTGGTCTCTCTCTTGCCAGGGATTAGAACCGTAGTTGGCCCGTAGGATGTCGCTTCTCAAGACTTCGAAATGTTCTCTGAACTTGTCCTGCATTTCACGCTGCCATTGGAAGGTTAGGTTGGCAGGTGAGACAATGAGGGTACGCTTGATCAGGCCCCGGATCTTCAGTTCCTTGATCAGTAGACCGGCCATGATTGTCTTTCCTGCTCCGGGATCGTCTGCAAGGAGGAAGCGTATGCGAGGAAGCTTCAGGAAATAGTCATATACCGCCTCTAGTTGATGTGGTAAGGGATCTACCCGAGCTATAGATAGGGTGAAGTATGGATCATATTCATAGGCTAGGGCCAGTCGCATGGCCTCAACGCCGAGGCGGAAGTTTCCGGCATCGCCGTCGAAAGTTTCTTTTGAGAGAATCTCTAATTCTTTGAGTTGGTCTAATGATAATATGGGACCGTAGACTTGGTGCGTCTTTTGCCCTTCGCCGTATAGTTTAATGTTAGATCCCATAATATCCGCTCTAATCACCATAACGGACTCAGGGAACATCGGGCCTCTTACCATCACACCGGGCATGAGTTCATCGATGTAGTCCATCAATTCCGCCGTTTCCTTCCCCTCCTGACGTTAGCAGCACTGCTGAGCCTCAACAACTTGCTGAACTCCGTGGTCATGTGGATATGGATAACATGATATCCCTTGCGGTTCAGAGCGAGTCCATAGTATGCCGATTCAGTCAAACTATGGCTAGCAAAACACCACACAGGACGGAGGGCTACGGCGGAATCCCAGTTTCCATATCAGCTTGCATAATACCTTATGTGTCCTTGTTAATATCTGAGGCAGTCTAGTACACATAAGGTTGATCGGATCGTATCCAAAGAGCTGCCACATCATTCGCGACAATTGCAAAATCGATCCTGGGTTTATTTGCTCTGTTTGGCTTAGATCCATTAGCGGTAACCAGGCCGCAGTCTGATCCTTGACCTGATGGAAAATTTCTATGACTCTTTCTAGGTAATCAATAAATAATGTCATAAAATTTATTGGAGATGCACGCACTTGTTCTGCTGTTTGTCCAAAGTGGATTATGCAACATACGAAATCGGCCTAAATGCTCTTCCAGCTAAACTATTATTCCACAAACATTAGGCATAAATCGAATAGCTCGCCCACTATTGGTCTATTGTGGCAGAGCTTAGTGGTTCTGATGATTTGGAAAGTATGCTGCAAAGGCAGGAGTTTTGAACCTTGGAAGATATTTATAAAAATTTTCGAGACCTGTTCGATGCTAGACCTCAAAGCCTCAAGCCTATAGGTTGCACGTACCAGGAATCGGTCGGATCTCAAACGTTTTCTGTATCCATTGTTCCGATCTGTCCTTACAGCGGCGTAAGTCCGGCTACAGCAAAGGGTGCCTCGAAGCCAGAAATCGTGCTGGTCTTAGTTGTTGATTTAGCCTAGCTTGTAGGCACTGAGGAAGGTAGCATGTTGGTCAAGTTGTAGTTGATTTGGTCGGATCGGATCCAGGAGACACATCCCAATGATGGCGGTGTTATTATCGAGGCCCGTAGCTAACTTACTTCCATCCAGGCAGAAAGCTATTGAATCCACAGACATATCCAATGGTAGCACTTGAAGCTCAGTTCCTGTTGCCGCATCGTAGATGTGAGTAGCTATCCCGACGCCTACGACCAGTCTCTTGCCACGAAAGTGAAAGCTCGGCAAATAAAAAATGCTATTAGGAAATGGAAAAGTTGTATGTACTTTTACTCACCTGGAGCTATATTCATATCCTCTATTACTATATTTTTTTCGTTCTGTATATAACTAATATCCTCCGACGACGGAGTCAATTCGATCGCTTTATCAAAGGCTTTAATGGCGTCCACATATAAGCTCATATATGCATTATGTGTATAAACTCGATAATACGACGCCAAAAAATCCAGGGCATTTCCTTTTTTGTACCAATAATTAGGATTATTTGGTTCCTTGCTGATAGCTTGATTATAACATTCGACATCTTTTTGGTAGCATGCTACGGCCTTATTCATCATCCCCGATTGATATACGAAACCAAGGCATTGGTCAGGGTATTCTGAACACATTTCTTGGGTAGCATTGGTAGCGTTTTGCTTGTCTTCCTCTTGGGATGTGGCAGCTTTTGGCTTGTCTAATTGTTTCAGGAATGCATGTTTAGCACAGGTATCAGTAATCGGCTGTGACCAGCTTCTTGTCTCATATCCAGATGCTGAAGCAGTGAAGGACCAGGTTCCAGGATTTCCAGAGATAATAACAGAACCACTAACTCCCGTGGTCTCGTGAAAGCTGTTTCCTGATTCATCTTGGCCTGTTACCAGAGCCCCTAGGATGACGGGACCTTTTTCCTCTCCGTCATTGACGTAGAGAATTAGAGTAACTGGTTTGATCTTAGCGGCGGGTTTTGGACTTGTTGTGACAGTTGGCTGTTGCGTCACAATCTTCTGTAGAACGGCATCCTTTTTGCAGGTACTGGTTATCAGTTGATTCCAAGGATTATCTACATATCCGTCTGCAGAAGCCGTGAAGGACCAAGTTCCTGGTGTTCCTGTGATAGTGACAAATCCATTAGCGTTGGTAGTCCCCTGGAATCTATTACTTGAACTCTCATTAGCTGTAACCTTAGCCCCAGGGATGATCGGTCCACTTGCTGATCCCTCATGAACATAGAGAGTTAATGTGACAGGAGCAATTTCAGGTTGACTGACTGGGTTTGTTGTGGTAGATGGCAGTTGTGTTACAATCTTCTGCAGGAACTCATATCTGGTACAATCATCAGTTATTTGCTCGGACCAACTATCGACTTCATATCCAGAGGCAGAAGCATTGAGAGACCAGGTTCCTTGATCACCCTTAATAGCAGCTAAACCATCACTGTCGGTCGTCTGCTGAAAACTATTGCCACTTCCATCTTGGCCTGTGATCTGAACGCCGGGAATAACAGATCCGTTTTGGTTCCCATCGTGGACATAGAGTGTTAAGGTGACCCGTTTGGATACCCCTGAAGCCGAAGTGCCTGAATTCAACCATGCGAGAAGCGTGTTTGTCTTTTCCGGATTATTGCGGAATAGTGTCAAATAGGCATTTGCCTTGATATTGAAGTCAGATGCATACGCATTGTCGCCGTTTATCACCTTACTAACGTTCAAGTAGCTCTTTGCATTTGATAGGGGTACCAGGTTATTTTTGATATAATACGAAGCGAATATCTTGGCGGCATAATCCGGCTGAAGAGCTTTTACCTGTGGACATTTGGTAGCATCGCTATCTGTGCAATACCACTGGTTTTTGCAGCCGCACACATCTAGCTGGGGTTCCGAAGTGCCAACACAATCGGAGCCACAATATTTTTGATAATTATCTTTGCCTGTTATCTGTATGTATCCACGGCCCTTGTAATCCACTCCACCGTCATATGGAGCCGACCTACAGGAGCCACGTATCTTGTAGGTACAGCTTGAGCCTGCGCCATAGTCACCCTCTTCTTCTACAGGCAGATAGTTCTTCCCAACTTCCTTATCGAGCGTTGCCAATATTGCAGCGAGCAATTCCTGGGTGACAGGAACAGAATTGTCATTGAAAGAATGCGAAATGGAAATCAATGCAGTTTCCAGATTTGCGTTTTCCTGGTTGCTATACTTGAATAGATCCGGGAAATCGACGCTTCCAGCATATGCGCGGGTCGTATTTTCAGAAGCGAATGCAGATAAACTTCCGGCTATCGAGGCCGTTAGGATTGCTAACACTAGAATCAATATGTGCTTCGTTGGATCTCCCTCCAGGCTAGAATTGACTATTTAATCACAGTAATGATAAAGTTTGCTAATTTGCCTCAGAGAAATGCAGCTACTGGACTTTGTCCTCTGGCTGTCGGATCATAAGCTATGGACGTATTTGCCAGTCTGTAGTCGTGGCAGATGCCTAGCCTATTGGCAGACTCACCGGTTTATCTGATGCCCAAAACGTTTAATTTGTTGGGCCACATAGCGAACCAATATGGCATTAGAACGGGAGAAATATTATGACTAAATTGATAATGAGTCTTTTGATAATTTTATTGGGCATTAATCTGATTATAACAGCTGATGCACAGGTGCAATCCATGTCTAACACTGTGGCAGGAACCAATGCATCAACTGCAATTAATGCAACTTCACAAAATAAAATTGTGCAAATTCTCGGGATAGATTCAACTGCCTTCCCGAAGTTAAAGATCAACGTCTTTATCGATAAATTATGTGCTATGGCTGGGAACTCAAAGAATGAGAACTTCAAAGTTAAGGAAAACGGCCGTGATGCAGCGATCGACAATTTCTATTTCACAGGCAACGCTTCCGGCCATAGACTCGACCTTGCTGTTGTCTTTGATGATACCGGAAGCATGCAGCCAGAAATAGATGCGATGAAATCGAAGGTTAAAGGATTGACTGATACTATCAAAGCTTCTGGGTTGGATGCCAACTATTCCCTTGTCTCCTTCAAAGACAGCATATCGGTCAAGACAAAATGGACGAACGATCCAACAGTATTCAAGAAAAACGTAGATGCTCTAGCAGCAGATGGTGGAGGTGATGAACCCGAGGACTCAATGGATGCAATTGAGGCTGCACTTTCAATGGGCTTCAGGCCTGATGCCCAGAAGATCGTCCTCGTAATAACCGATGCACATGCACATTATAAGAATGATAGCAGCAGTTTCTCGAATTGTACAAGAGAAGAAATCGAGAAGGACCTGAGGAAGTCGGGTGTAATATTCATACCAGTATCCCCGACATTCGATAAGCCGAGCAAATATGTGGATCTTCGAATTGTCGCCAACGATATCCAGAGCATCTGGATAGATATGAAATCCGCTAATTTCTCGACCATACTTGAGCAGTTCAAAGGGATAATAACCGGCAATTATGTTATCGAATACACTTCACCCGATCAGACTACATTCGGGAACAGGAATGTAACAGTTACCGTGGAAGTGCCTGGTTGCGTGGCAGATAGTGCTTCAAGTTCCTACAGCGTAACGACACCTAATGCTCCACCGATCATCAATGACCTTGTAGCTGAGCAGAGTAATGGGACAGCCATAACCTGGATTGCCAATGCAACTGATCTGGAGAACGATCCCATCGTCTATCGCTTCTTCTTCAATAACAAGACTGTAACAGAATGGATCAAAGTTAACAAATGGATTTTGAATACTTTGGATGCGGATGTGGGTAATAATACAATTGAGGTTCAAATCAGGGATGGTAAACATGAAGGCATTGATAGTTATGATGATTTCAAGACCGTCCAATTCACTCTTTCCTCAATGAAATTGATGAGCCAAAAATGGGAGAAGACCTTTGGCGGATCTTTGAATGATAGGACGTTTTCAGTCCAGCAGACCAGTGATGGAGGATATATATTGGCTGGCTGGACTAATTCTTCTGGTGCAGGCGGAGAAGATGCCTGGCTTATCAAGACTGACTTATTGGGGAATAAAGAATGGGAGAAGACCTTTGGCGGGTCAGGATTGGATAATGCTAAATCGGTCCAGCAGACCGGCGATGGGGGATACATCCTAGCTGGTTATACCACATCTTATGGAACAGGCAGCGGAGATGCCTGGCTTATCAAGACCGACTCATCGGGGAACAAGGAATGGGATAAAACATTTGGTGGGTCGGGAGCAAACGGCGCGACATCAGTCCATCAGACAAGCGATGGTGGATATATTATTGTTGGACATGCGCGTGGCTCAGGTATTATTGAACCTTGGTTGATCAAGACCGACGCTTCCGGTAACAAAGTATGGGACAAGACATTAGGTGGATCTGCTCTTGATGAGGAGACTTCCGTCCAGCAGACAAGCGATGGTGGATATATTATCGCTGGATATGGCTATTCGTTTGGTTCAGGTATTTTTGAATCTTGGCTGATCAAGACCGACTCATTAGGTAACAAAGTATGGGACAAGACATTCGACGGGTATTGGGCAAATTCCGTGCAACAGACGAGTGATGGTGGATTCATTATTGCTGGCTTGGCCGTTTCGTCTGGTGCAGGTCATGACGATGGCTGGCTGATGAAAACCGACTCATCGGGGAACAAAAAATGGGATAAGATATTGGTCGTGTCAGCTTTTGATGATTTTGATGATGCGAATTCCGTCCAGCAGACGAGCGACGGTGGATATATTATCGCTGGAGGTACCAATTCGTCTGTTGCTCGCGGTAGCGGTGGCTGGCTGATCAAGACCGACTCTTACGGTAACAAAGTATGGGACAAGACATTCGGTGGATCTGCTCTTGATGAAGCGGATTCCGTCCAGCAGACGATCGATGGTGGATATATTATTGCCGGCGATACCAATTCGTTTGGTGCAGGCGGTAGCGATGGCTGGCTGATCAAGACTGATGCCAATGGGAATACGTGATGCCTAACAGATTTCGAAGACATACTCTCCTTTGGTGTAGGCTTTTTGCACTGGCATCGTCTGAGCTAGCAGGTTCTTGATTGATGCATACTAATTTGGCACGAATATCTGCTGCGGATCTAGCCATTAATAGTAGTTTCAAGGCCAAGGCCTAATTTTTGTTTGTGATCTGCAATTTCCAGCATTTGCCTTTTTCATCTGGCCCCATCCAACCATCCGGGCAATTAATGCGACTAGCATTTCCTTCATCTATCGCAGGAGAGATTCCCATCGTCTTTTCCTTATGGAGACTTGTTAGGTTGTCACTTTTATCGTTTGGTCCTTCAGGTCGAGGTGATGATACCGAACCTGAGCCTAAAATCGGACTATCCTGTTTCACGTCAATATGAATTCTATTGCCGAATAGCGTATTCTTTTCCTCATTGATGAACCCATACATAATAGCCCTATTAACCTGATCTTGAATCGCCGCGGGCATCTCTTTATTCTCAACAAGTTGATCTTTATTCTCAACAAGTTGATCTTTATTCTCAACAAAGTGATCTCTTATGTTATAAAATTTGATACCGCCTTCGCCTATGGCCGCCTTTGTGGTCGTATTATTCCTCCAGCATGTATATTCACCATTTTTAAAAGAGAAAACATATTTATTCCAAATCTCATTGGGGCTCCAAAATCTTTGTGATATTAGCAAAGTGGAGTTTGGTGAATCTAATCTGTCTCGGAAGACATCCATACTTGGAGGCACTTTTGATTTATACCATTGAGCTAAGGCAAGAGCGACATATACATCCCGAAGGTCCTCGTATTTTCCACCATTATTTACATCTGATACGACATATGGCTGTATCATGCGATCTTCTTGCTCTTTCCAATATTCGCAAAACTCTTTAGCAGATTTATTGAGCTCTTCGAGGCAACCGTTCGAAAGAGAACCAATATCTTGATTAACTACTTGGAACAAAGTGTGATTTATTTCAGGCTCTGTATTAATTTTCAATGTTGCATTGATAATATATATTTGAGTCCCGTTTGCATAGCAGTATATTTTATCCGGAGCGATCCAGCGCCCTGTTGGCGGAATGAACATAACATTGTTAATATCTTTTATCTCCCCAGGAAACTTCTTCATACACTGTTGAGTTAAAGCCTCCTGCTTTATCTCTAAAAGCTTCCAGAAAGCTTTGCCAGTTTCGTTGGCGCATGGATTCTCGTAATTACTGAAGTCTTTTTTCATCTGGAAGTCGGCTTCGAGCATAATCCTTCCGACATCCGATTTTCTAAGCTGTTCATCTATGATTCGATCCTGCTCCCACGGACTTAGATTTACCCAGAATTTAGAATCAAGAACATCCAAACCAGTCATGAACGCGATTGCTTCTATTAATGTAGAGTTGATTGGATCGATTCTTGGACTATTTCCCTCAGCCTTATCGGCCTTGAGGAGGAAATTAAAATCAACACCGCCCGAACTATTTGCATTTACTGATATGTAGTTTAGTTTTATCGATTTTAAGTTGATTCCACCAAGATTGCTTTTCTCCCCTGTAGAAAGCGAATTTGGAGATTCAGTGGTTGGACTAATTGATGGATCGGAATAATGAGGAAGGCCGGTTTTGGGATCATACCAGATAATTGACCCAGGCATTGGATTTTGAATATTTGAGGGGGCATATACAGTAGGGGAGAGAACTTCCTTAAAAAATTTTTTGACATTTTCAACCCCCCTTTCAATAGGAGCTTCATTATCTACAATTTCTTCCTTATATTCAAGAGACTTGCCTCCTGATGGTTCAGCCCATATATATTTAACATACCCATTGCCCATATCAACCACCATAACCTCTCTATGCGATCCATGGCCCCCTTCCAAATATTTTTCGTATTCATAACCATAAACACCACAAGATAATAGCATTAGCATTATCGCGAGTAATATAAAAGCCAAAGACCATAATCGTATGATACTAAATACATCCCAAATTAAAGGGATTCCTTTTCTAATAAATCTCCCTCCTTTATTCGTAAAATTAACATTCTTAGCAAAAAACCTTGTGGAAGCCCATTGGGACCAGTCAAAGGCATGGCACTTTTCTTTGATAAGCTGCGGTCTCTTTTCTGGAAGTTCTGACAGTTATGCAAGAGCCTTTCTGTCAATCATCACCTTGAAGCTCAAGAGGGCAGCTCCACGAAATCGCCTTCGTCTGCTATATGCATCAGATGCTCTATCAAACGAGTCTTCTTCTCTCGTTCAATCATTTCTGCGAGGAGCTGGCTGAATGTCTCACCCGGCCGCCTTAGATCGGATCGCTCGGCCCATATCGGCCCAGTCACTGCTACTCGTTTAGTTGCAAGCATGATAATCTTGTAAAGGACCAAATCCACATAAGTCGAATCATCAAAGGATTTGAGATCCGGCTATTACCAGTATTATGTACCCTGCATGAGTGGGCGTAGTGTTCACTGTGACCGCTATTTTCATTCTTTTTTGAAAATTAATTTCTACAAGGCCCGCAAAGCCCGGTTCTCTTCCATCGATGAATTATAGCTTGGCCAGAGATCTCCCCCTGCCGCACGGATGACAGGCAGGCAAGGCGATCCTTGCCTCAGAGGGCCGGAGCCATCCTCACTGCTCCTTTTGTCCAATATTGGCTAAGCGTTCTGCTATTTTCTTCTGTTCTGCCTTGGTTCCGGCTCTGCTGCAGCTGAGGGAGTCCACCTAATTTCACTATGACTTTGACCTCGGCTCAGTCGGGTTCTGATCTTCTGTTGCCATCTAGTTTCTGACATATTTTATTCATCTCTTTGCCGCCGCTGCTGTTACTTTTGTCTGTTGCATTTTGTACGCCATCGTGCCTGGCTGGACCTTGCCCTCTTTTAGCAAGACTGTAGGTCTCTTTTCTTGCTGATCCCGGCCCAATGTGCCTCCTTGGATGCCCGGCCCGCCTTGGAATCCAGATTTGCCCACTTCTAAATTATTCCTACCCTCGCGGGTTTTGCCCTTATCTCCACCCATTTTATATCAACTCCATTAAAGTTTTTTGCTTATAATTAACATGCTCATGCTCATCGAGCTTAATTTCGAATTGCAGCGATGCTTCTTTCTTTCGTGACTTGCATGATTCGCGTTTAGACCAGATCGTAGACTGTTCATCGATGTAGATCCAGCCATTTCTCTGGCATAATGCCTCTATCTCCTGCCTGTGACCATGGATGGCAAACTTAATCGCGTCGGTTCCTGCTTGCGATTCTGCTAAAGCGGCCTGATCCATGATATCTTTAAGGGTGCTGCGCTTCTCAATTCTGGTAGCATAAGCAAGCCAACCCAAAGGGACACCTAGCAAGTTCTCATCTACCCATCTCGAAGAAACGTTGAGATCGACCCAGCAGTGCATCCCCCCTCGCTCTTGCCAATAACGGCTCAAGAACCGCTTCTTGCCTATGAGCTCCAAGACTCTCCAGCGTGGTAGAGTGTTCGAGGTGCTGAAGTTCACCTCAACAAAAGAGGGAGCGCCA
>Ga0209777_10002624_pt1 | contig 23320 bp, 12 predicted proteins | sample FrelakmetHBP12HB_FD_187147 | JGI IMG/M metagenome (GOLD analysis project Ga0209777, IMG submission 187147) | Freshwater lake sediment microbial communities from the University of Notre Dame, USA, for methane emissions studies -HBP12 HB (SPAdes)... | ecosystem: Environmental > Aquatic >...
TATCGAGAAGAGCAGTTGATGGTCGTTCGGCGCCAATTGATGTGCTTTCCGGTACATGTCAAGAGCGCTCTGGCCGTTGCCTTTCTTGCTTTCAACCAAACCGATGTTGGTGTAGACACCTGCGATGGTATCATCAATAGTCAGACACTCTGCAAATAGGCTGCCCGCTTTGTCGAAAAGCTGATTAACAAGTTTCTGCTGCTGGGTCTTTGCAGTATCGTCAGTCAAGTTGCTCGATTCCCTCGCCAGTGAATCGGCGAACTTCAATTGCACTACTCCGTCGGAAAAGTCCTTTGCGAAGGCCGACCGGCTATAATCCTTAATCTGCTTAGGCATGTCGTCCTTCTCGCAGTTCTTTATCAGCTTCTTGTCACCCGACGACTTGCCTTTGGCGTAGATCTCGGCGAATTGACGAAACTGCAAAATCATGTCCTTGAAATTGGAGCGGTCATAATAGAGAGAGCCAAGCCAGAAGTGTGCTTCGGGCTCACCGGGGTAGTTTTTGACAGCGGTACTGAAAAACTCCAAGGCCTTGTCATAGTCTTTTGCCTGCGTCAAATAGATTTTTCCTGAGCGCATCAAGACGTCGTACGGCACCACTCCCTGCTGCGCGTATGCCACTGTCGCAAAACAGATTAGGTACACAAATATGGCTAGTCTCTTCATCTCTGATCCTTCCTCTTAGTGAACAACATCACAAAGCAACGGTCAAACTAACAAACCGGCCCGATGATGTCAAAGGAAATGTCAGCCGTTGAGCCGTACTCTGAACCGCAACACTGACTCGCCGTCTTTGGCAACCGGCACCGTGAATTCGATCTGCCGAGCATTCTTCTTGACATAAGTAAAGTTGCTCTCTAACACCTGCCAGTCGCCCCAAGCATTATACAAAGCATTCACGGTTACGTCTTCTTTCTTGTGATTGCGCAGCTTGACTTCAATCGTTAGTTCGCTAACGTGATCGGAGATGCGCTTGGAGTCGATCGTGTTGGTTTCGCCCACGACGTCGAAAGCGTTGCCGACCTTGATCTCGACTTCTTCGTCCTTTGGAGTATGATCAATCTGATCTTCCCCAAGGAATTCTTCCGAGCCGTCAGTATCGAGCTTGGTCAGCCGGATTTTGCCGGCAGGAAGCGGCATTCCCATGCCATTCGCTTCAGAATTCTTGAACTTAACGACAACATTCACATCCTTGGAGCCGTCGGCAACGGTATAGCGATACAGCTTTTTGATCGGCGTATTCGCAGGCTCAAACAGACTGACCTGCTTGGTCTCGTTATTGGCAATCGTAGATGGACGGCCAAGCGTGTACATGTGGTATTCGAAGAAGGCTTTTTCTTCGAAACCCCTGCTGGCCATTGTCATTTCCATTCCGGCACCCTTGGCGTACATCGGCTGCTGCGGCGGCTGTATGCGATTGATGTCACCGGCGACCAACTTGAGTTTGGCATCGCGATAGGTCTTGCCGGATTTGTTGTCGAGCGAGACCCAGCCGGAGAGTTGCAGTTTGGTGTCGGTGGCATCGAGCAGCGCAATGTATTCGGCATGCCAGTTGATGTTGCTGGTCAAATAGCTCACTTCGACATCGCGCTTACCTGACACATCGCTGGAAAGCAACCATTGCAGGGTCGGCACGACGATCAGTCCTTCGGGCAATTTGGGTGCAGTAACGGAGAGCATTTCCTTGTCATTAATCAGTCGAATCGCCCCTTCGGGCAGTTGCAGCACCAGATAGTCGGATGACGAGGACAAATATCTCCCCTTGAGCACATCGCCGTTTTTCATGATAACATCGATGTCGTTGCCGAGGTATTTCTGGAGTATCTTCTCGGACGACACCAGATCGTACTGATAGTTCTGTTCCAGCAACTGGATATTGTCGCCGCCGGATTTCAATTTGAAATGCACCGAGGTTGGATCGATGAACGCTGCCACGTCGGTGAGATCCATTTTGTTGACGCCTTTCTGGAAGTCCAGAGTGCGCCCTTCTTTAACCAGCGCCAGATTCTGGTTGTAGACGGTGATGGCGACATCGTCAGCAAATGCCAGATTGGCTAATGCGACAACAAACAGTGCAACAACGAACGTGCGTTTCATACGATTCCTCCTTCGTGACGAGCGCGTAAACTGCGCCTTTACGCAACATACGGCGCGTGATAGTATCTGCCGTAGTCGATTTATATATGATACAAACGGGGAAGGCAAGATATTCCCGAAGGGTTGACTTCGCGGCATAATCTCATGGCAGCAAGAGGGTAGGAGAAACGCTCAAAAAAGCATGGACGCCGAAACTAAAAATCGCTAATTTGAGGCAAATCTAAAAAGGAGCAATCAAATAGAGCTCACAATAGTTGTTGGGATAGTTGGCGTTCTCGCTGCCATTGTTTGGTATGTCTGGAATTTTCGGCGCGCTTCCAGAGAGAAGAGGAAGAAACGGGACGCGTTCTTCAAGGTGTATGGGAAGAAATCGTCAGAGCTGACACCTGCCGATGTGCTTGATATCCGAGCTAAGGAAAAATTCGGTTACAGCCCCTACTACTTCGCGCGTGATCTTGACCGGCAGATTGCTGCCCGAATCACAGAGGGCAAAAACCTTCTCGTGGTTGGCAGACCGTTGGCGGGGAAAACGCGGGTTGTCTACGAAGCGCTAAAGAAGATGGATCCACCTGTTGATGTCTATATCCCGAAGCTCGATGATTTCAAGATGGAAGATCTCCAGAATCCGGACATTCTGAGTTCTGTCAAACGTAATGTTCTGCTGCTGGACGACATTGACAAATATGTGAAATTCAAAATGTACCCATACTTGATCCGCGATTTCTGCCAGAGAGAAATTGCGACAGTTGCCACGTGCCGCAGTGGTCCGGAGTACGATCAATTCTGCAAGCTGATGGAGCACGACCTGCAGCTGTTTGGCGAGCCAGTGGAAATCGGCAAGATGACTACAGAGCAGGGTCAGACTGTCGCAAATGCCGCCGGGAGAGAGTTGCCGAAGGACTTCGATCACACAGTTGGATCTCTGTTCGTTCCACTCGATGCAATGAAGGAGAGGTACAAAGCGTGTTCTCCAGAAGAAAAGGCGGTGCTTCGGGCAGTCAAGCGACTCTATGATGCAGGAGTCTATGCGGAACGAGAAGTCTTTTCAATCTCCAGAATCAAGCTGGTTTGTGCCAGAATCGAACTGTTGCAGAAGGAAGGCCACCAATGGAGAGATCTGCTCGAGGGGCTCAGAAATAGTGCGTTTTTCAATCTCTCCGATGACAATGACCTTCGAACGGAGGAAACCTATCTTCAACAGATTATCCCTGGTTCGTTCGACACTCCGGAGCTTCTTAGAGAGATGGCAGCGCTGCTCGCTGACGATTTCTCTGCGCTATTCGGAATCGGCAACCGTGCTTCCAATATCGGGGATGTCTCCCAGCAAAAGGGGGTTTACAAGAGTATAGCCATTGGCGCCAATCAAGAGTGTGTGAAGTTGCGACCCCTCGCACAATTCCCGGAGGAGTACGCCATGACCCAGAACAATCTGGGGAGTGCCTTTCGGACCCTGGCCGAGGTGGGGGACAAAATCGCAAATTGCCACGCGGCCATAGACGCTCACCGTGAAGCCCTAAGGGTTTTCACACTCAACAGCTTCCCGTTGGACTATTCCATCACCCAGAACAACCTTGGTAATGCCTACGTTACGTTGGCGGAGGTAGATGATAGAGCTGCCAATTGCCGTGCCGCCATAGACGCCCACCTTGAAGCCCTAAAGGTCAAAACACTCGATAGCTTCCCAATGCTACTAGCCATGATTCAGAACAATCTCGGAGGTGCTTTCGCGACTTTAGCGAGTGTGCATGATAAGGCCACCAATTGCCGCGCCGCCATCGGCGCCTTCCGCTCCGCGCTCAGGGTCTACAAGCTGGACCGCTTCCCGTTGGACTACGCGATGACTCAGGGCAATCTCGGGGCCGCCTTTGCCACACTGGCACAGGTGGAGAACCCATCCGTCAACTGCCGCGCAGCCATCAATGCTCTTCATGAAGCCCTCGAAGTCTGCACTCTCGACCGCTCCCCGATGGACTATGCCAGGATCCAGAACAATCTCGGGAATGCTTTCCGTATTCTGGCGGAGGTGGAAGACGAGGACGCGGACAGAATTGCCAGCTGCCTCGCTGCCCTCAACGCTTACCATGAAGCCTTGAAGGTCAACACGATCGAGCAATTCCCGATCCAATATGCCCTGACCCAGAACAACCTCGCGAATGCGTACTGGACGCTTGCAGAGATGGAAAACAAGCACGAAAACTGCTTGCACGCTGAAGAAGCATACAAGGAGTCCTTGAGAGTCTATACTGAGGATGAGTACCCAGATCCATGTCGGGGAGTCAAAGGAAATCTGGAGAGACTGTATCGTTTCTGGAAAGGTAAATGAAGCACGAGGCGACATTGCGCTAATACAGACTCCCCTTCACAGCGCCTTCGCGAGTTTCCCCCCCTACACCTTTTCCACTCCAACAACCTCTTCCGCAAAACTCTTCCGATTCTTCGGTGGCTTGACAAGCAACGAAAAAGCCATGTCAAGCATGACGATCACTGCCCCCATGATGAAAGTGACGCGGAATCCCAGTGTGTCCCACATCACACCACCGGCAATCGGAATAACAACGGCGGCGACATGGTTCATCGTCAGGCCAATCGACAGAGCGTTAGTCAGATCACGTTTGGGGGCGATTTTGCGGATGTAGGAATTGAGCGCGACGCCCGAGCCAAATAACACACTATCGATCACGAAGAATGCCAACAGCACATACAACGACGCGACATAGGCATAACCGGCGAAAATGAAGATCAGCAGAAATGACGTAAAGGCCAGCAGGAATCGCTCACCCAGTCGTTCCGTAAGATTGCCAAGCTGCTTGTTGGTGACAATCGTGATTGCCGAAGTGACAAAGAACAAGAGCGCGGTGTACTCGATCTTGAGTCTGTAGTTGGCCACCAAGAGGAAGATCGCGAAGGTGGAAAACATATGCCGTCGGCAACCGCGCAGAAACGAAATCACATAATAGAGCCAGTAAGACTTCTTCATATTGAAGGTGTTGGTTTCCTCGGATTTGCGATTGCTTTTGAAGAGGAACGAGAGCACGATTCCGGCTACTACAAAGGCCGCGCCAGTGGAAACAAGAATCATCCGGTAGCCGAACACGAAGCTGAGGAGGAACACAACTATTGTTCCGGCGACACCGGCAATCGCCTCCCAACTCGCCATCACTCCCTGCAGGCGTCCCGATTCGTGACCCCTGATGTAATTCAGGAGCAGCGACTGGTTGGCGCTGACAAAATAGTGAAAGCCGGTGGACATGATCAGCGTCCCGACACCGAGCATCCAAATTGAATTGGCGGTGCCGGCAATGATCAGACCCAGTCCGTTGATGGCGATGGAAATCGTGGAGATACGCAATTCCGAAGTGACTATCGCCAGCAAGCCCACGCCAAATCCGAGCAGCCCCGGGACTTCCCTGACGGCCTGAATTATGCCGATTTGTGAGGCGGTAGCTCCGAAAGTCTCTCTGCCATAGTTGTTGAACAACACTTGCCAGATCGCAAAGGCGAAGAAGGTAACGAAGTCAATGGCGACAATACCGCGGAAGTCGATTCGACGAGAGGCTAACATTGGATCATGTAAAGCAATATTTGGAAGTGGTCAACTTGTTTTTCAACCGTAGGCAAACAAAGAAAGGGGCACCTACAAAGAGGTGCCCAACAAGATTCAATGTTCCCGTTCCGTCATGTCTTGCGCCGCGCCACTCAGACTGCCGCCCTTCACTCCGCCTATTCGCAGCGTGTGACGTGACGGTTTTCTCTGGTTATTTTCAGACCCTTCAGGTGAACGCGGCAGGTCACGCTCCCACGGATTCCGACCCCCGACCACCAAGACCTGACGCAACTACAAGCATTGGGGCTGGCAGGTCACAATCCGGCTTTCGGAAAAGGCCATCGTGCATTTCATCTCAAGACCTCATCGCAAGACACAGTGTCAGCCCTCACACCCTGCCGGATCAAGACCTGCCAGAACGAAAACGATTTGATGTGAAGGGGCTTTTGAAAAGTGCTTGACCGTGTCATTGCGAGGAGTGCAGAGATGTGATGCAGAGTGTGGAGCACGACGAAGCAATCTCGATTTACGCTCTTGCGACGCAGGCGCGCAGATTGCTTCGTCGTCATTGCCCCTCCCCCCTTTCCTCCACCCTGACTCCTCGCAATGACAATTTCGAGGTCTCTCAACAGTCCTGAGGTGAGCGCTACCAACCCATAAGCTGTTCAAGGTTGACGTTGATCTTCTCGACCATGTCCTCATATTCGTGCTTCTTGGCTTCCTGTTGTTCGACCACTTCGCGCGGGGCGTTGTAGATGAACTCATGGTTAGCCAGCTTTTTGCGCGTCTTTTCAAGTAGGCTGGTGAGATTCTCCAACTCCTTATTGAGACGCTGCCGTTCGAGGTCGATGTCGATCAGACCGGCAAGCGGGATAAAGATTTCGACCGAAGGAATCACTCCGGACGCCGAGAGCGGCGGTTTCTTGGTGTTTGCGCCCAGCACCAGTCTTTCGATCTTGCCGAGGTTGATGAGGTAACCCTCGTTGTTTTGCAATGTTTCCAACAGTTTGGGGTCGCTGATCTTGAGATGGACTTCAGCACGTTTGGATGGCGGTACGTTCATCTCGGCGCGAATGTTGCGGATCGCATAAACCACGCGTTGCAGCTTCTCCATCATCTCTTCCAGTTCGAGATCAATCAGCTTGTCGTTGTAATCCGGAAACTTCTCCAGCATGATCGTGCGGTCGTTTGGATCGAGATGATGCAGCAGATGCCAGATTTCCTCCGTGATAAACGGCGCAAACGGATGCAGCAGCAGCAGAATATTGTTTAGGACGTAGCCGGTGACGTTTTTGGCGAGAGCCTTGTCAGCCGGGTACCCCTCATTATATAAGCGTGTCTTGACCAGTTCGATATACCAGTCGCAGTAGTCGTGCCAGGTGAAATCGTAAAGCGTTTTGGCAGCGCTAGTAAACTTGAACCCGTGCAACTGCTCGCTGTATGTCTTGATCGTTTCGTGCAAACGCGACAGAATCCAGCGATCCATCAAAGGCAATTCACCGTCGTGCTCGATAGCGGCCAGATTGCGTTCGCTGATGTCATCCCCCAGATTCATCAGGATGAAACGGGAGGCGTTCCAGAGCTTGTTGCAAAAATTGCGCCCCAGTTCGAAAGTATTCATCGAAATCGTCGGATCCTGTCCCTCGGGTGTGGAAAGAATCAGCGATAGGCGCAGACTATCGGCGCCGTATTTGCCAATGATTTCCAGCGGATCGATGCCGTTGCCGAGCGACTTGGACATCTTGCGTCCTTGAGAGTCGCGGACGGTTCCGTGAATGTAAACATCTTCGAAAACGAGCTTGCCGGTGAATTCGTAGCCGGCCATCACCATGCGCGCAACCCACAGGAAAATGATTTCGCTGGCGGTAAAGAGTGAGCGGGTCGGATAGAAGCGTTTCAATTCTTCCGTCTGAACCGGCCAGCCGAAGGTTGAAAATGGCCAGAGCCAGGAGGAGAACCAGGTATCGAGAACATCCTCTTCTTGTCGAATCTCGGTAGCGCCGCACTTGGCGCAGGACTCCGGCGGATCTTTGGCAACCATCTCGTGGTTGCATTCCTGACAGTAGTAAACCGGAATGCGGTGACCCCACCAGAGTTGGCGGGATATGCACCAGTCGCGGATATTTTCCATCCAGTAGAGATAGGTTTTGCTCCAGTGATCGGGATGGAAACTGAGTTTGCCGCTCTTGACGGCTTCAATCGCGGGCTTGGCCAATGGTTTCATGCGCACAAACCATTGTTCGGAAAGATAAGGCTCGACAACGGTATTGCAGCGATAGCAGGCGCCCGCAACCAGTTCGTAGTCTTCAATCTTTTCCAACAACCCCTTCTTCTCAAGCTCTTCCAGCACCGCCTTGCGCGCGACGAACCGATCAAGACCTTTGAATTTGCCGGCGTTTTCGTTGAGAGTGCCGTCAGGATTTAGGATATTGATCTTTTCCAGATCATGGCGCTGGCTCATATCGAAATCGTTGGGATCGTGCGCGGGAGTAATCTTGACGACACCGGTTCCAAACTCGGGGTCGACGTAATCATCGGCAATGATTATCAACTCGCGGTCGAGAATCGGTAGAATGGCGGTCTTGCCGATGTACTTCTGGTAGCGTTCATCCTTGGGATTGACCGCCAGAGCCGTATCACCGAGCATGGTTTCGGGGCGCGTAGTCGCGCAGATCAAGAATTGATCCTGACCTTTCAGCTTGTACTTGATGTACCAAAGTTTTGACTTTGATGATCTATGCTCGACCTCGTCGTCCGACAACGACGTCAAACAGCGCGGACACCAGTTGACAATATACTTGCCCTTGTAGATCAGCTTCTTTTCATAGAGATGGATGAACACTTCCTTGACGGCATCCGAAAGCTGATCATCGAGGGTAAATCGCGCGCGCTCCCAGTCGCAGGCGCAGCCGATTTTCTCAAGTTGTTTCAGGATGCGTTCTTTCTTTACGGTGACATAGTCCCAGACACGCTTGACAAACTCATCACGTCCGATTTCGCGGCGCGTGGTTCCCTCTTTCACCAGGAGTTTCTCGACGACCACCTGCGTAGCAATGCCGGCATGATCGGTACCCGGGAGCCAACAGGTCTCGAAGCCGGACATTTTGCGCCAACGGATCATGATGTCTTGCAGCGTGTTGTTGAGAGCATGTCCTAAGTGCAAAACATCAGTGGCGTTGGGCGGCGGTATGACTATCGAATAGGTCGGTTTAGTAGAGCTATTGTCCGCGTGGAAGTAGCCTTTAGTCAACCAGTCCTGGTAGATTCGCTCTTCGATGCCAAAGGGATTATACTGTTTCGCGATATTGTCGCCGTTCATCGTATCCTTCTTCTGAAATGAGCCACAGAGTATATTACATTGCCTTTGACTGTCAAGCCGTTAATAAATGACTTGGAACGCCCTCGCGGCGCGCCTATATTAGAATGTTAATAGTGATCGGCAAAAGTGGACGAGACTTCAATGAGCGACAACGATAAGTCCTTCAATAGATTAGTGGAGATTCTCAAAGCGTTGCGGGCGCCGGGGGGCTGCAACTGGGACAGGGCACAAACGTCAGAGTCTCTGCTTCCCTACATGATCGAGGAAACCTACGAGGCCGTGGAAGCTGCCGAGTCAGGAGACCACGCCAAGCTGAAGGAAGAGCTCGGCGATATTTTGCTGCATATCATTTTCCAGGCCGAGATTGCCGAGGAGAAGGGACAATTCAGTATTGAGGACGTGGTCGCGACGGTCACGCAGAAGATGATCGAACGTCACCCGCACGTATTTGGCACACGCAAGGACCTTACGCCGGAACAAGTACGCGAAAACTGGGAGGCGGTCAAGATGCAGAAGCGCCGGCCGGAAGAAAACGGAAAGACGGTTCTATCCGGTGTGCCGAAGACGATGCCGGCGTTGTTGAAAGCCTATCGAGTTCAAGAGAAGGCGGCACAGTTTGGCTTCGACTGGGAACGGCCGGAGGAAGTGTTCGCCAAGATCGATGAAGAACTGGCCGAGTTCAAAGAGGCATTGGCGGACAAGGATACGGCGGCTATCAAAGATGAATTGGGCGACCTCTTGTTTTCACTGGTCAATTTTGCGCGTCACATCCAGGCCGAGCCGGAAGGATGTCTCAACGGGACGATCCGGAAGTTCACCGACCGCTTCGACAAAATGGAAAAAGCTCTCCTCGCCGAAGGTCTCACTCTGAAACAAGCGACGCTCGAAAGAATGGAATATCATTGGCAGCAAGCCAAGAAAACGTAGCGACAGCTCGACAAGCGAATCCGCGAGACTCTGGAATCAAACACTCATCGCAATCATCATCGATTTCATAGACTATCGACGATAGATACCTACCGAACTTCCAACAGGATGCAAAAAGGGGCGGAAAGATTAACGAGTTGCGTCGGGTCTTAGCGGCGGGACCGGAGCGGTAGTGGGAAGCGTGACCTGACGCCTGCGATTGGACATCATAAGCACCGTCAGGTCACACGCCGCGAGAAGAGGAGAGGCTTGAGGGCAGGCAGTTCGTCGCGGCGCAAGACCTGACGAAACGGAAAAAGAGCTCTCCTCGCCGAAGGTCTCACTCTGAAACAAGCGACGCTCGAAAGAATGGAATATCATTGGCAGCAAGCCAAGAAACCAAAGTAACTGCACAAGAAGCGAATCTGTTTTGGTGCAACTCGGGCCACTGACGATCGCTATTATCACCGTCAGCTCTATACGCAATCGACGGCAAATATCTGCCCAGCTTCCGACCGAAAGGCAATTAGTGCGGAAAGATATTGCCATACTCAGCCGATAACAAGAATGCCGTCATCGCCGTTTAGAATAGCGCCGGCGAATACCGAAGAAGCGATGTGCTATCCTCAGTTTCAAGGCGCTTACTTGGCCGAAGGGTCTCGATTCAAGAAGCGGCGCCCAAAGTTTGAAGTGACGCGACGCGGACAGGGCAGCACGAGAACATGAAGACTGAATCTAAGATTATCGCGATAGCCGTTGTGGCAGCGTTAGGACTCTGGTTGGCCGTCGCCATGCTGGATTTCTTTGTCTTTCACCATATTCCGTTCTGGCGAGCGCTGTTGACCCAAATTGATCCCGAGGACTTATTCGAGCGCACCGTGGGCGTACTCGCCATAATCATCATAGGAATCTATTTTTCGCGGCTTTGCCAACGCCGGCTTCGCTTGCAGGCAGCTCTTGAAGAGAGCGAGCAGCTAACACACAATCTTTTTGCCGAAGCGCCACTGCCTTATCAGTCTTTAGATGCAACCGGACGCATCCTTAGCGTAAATCAGTTGTGGTTAGACTCACTCGGCTATTCGCGTGAGGAAGTTATCGGTCACGATTTTGTCGAGTTCTTAACTCCACCCTATGCCGGCATGTTCCCCGATAGATTCAAGCAATTCCGGATCAAGGGGCAAGGAACAGGCATTGAGTTCGACATGGTCAGGAAGGATGGTACGACAATGACAGCATCCTTTAACGGCAAGGTCGTTTACGATGAGCACGGCGAGTTTGTGAGAACACATTGCTTGTTTGTTGACATCACCGAGCGCAAAGAGATAGAACTCAAATTAGGAGAGCAAAGCGAAAAGTTCCGTGGAATATTCGATGAATCCGTTGCTGCGATCTACATTTTTGATCAAGAAAAGAACTTCCTTGACTCAAATCAGGCCGGGTTAGACCTGTTGGGTTATTCAAGGGAAGAGTTGCTTGGTTTGAGTATTCCGGACGTGGATGCAGATCCCGTCGTCGTACGGCCGGCACATCAGCAATTGCTCGCAGGAGATCGCATAATCAACTACGAACATCGGTTGGTTCGTAAAGATGGGAGTGTCATCACTGTATTAAATAATTCAAGGCCACTGACCGATTCTCACGGGGCAGTTGTCGGCATGCAGAGCACGCTCGTCGACATCACCGAGCGCAGGCGGGCCGAACTGACACTGGCGGATGAACGACGTCGACTCGCAGATATTATCCGAGGGACCAACGTCGGTACTTGGGAATTCGACGTGAACACCGGCATCTCTGTGATCAGCGACCGCTGGGCGGAGATCCTCGGCTACACTCGGGAGGAGCTATCGCCTATTACCATGCAGAAGTGGAATGAGCTGACTCATCCCGATGATCTGCGGGCGTCCAATGAAGCGTTAAGGCAGCATTTCGAAGGCGAGCGGGACTACTACGAGTGCGAATTGCGGATGCGGCACAAGAACGGCAATTGGGTTTGGGTTCTCGACCGAGGACGCGTTCACACCTGGAGCGACGGCGGGAAGCCGTTACTGATGTCGGGCACGCATCAAGACATCACCGAGCGAGTCCGCACGCGAGACGAGCTGCAGAAACGGGAGAATTTTCTGCAAGCGGTGTTCGACGGTATTGAGGATGGTATCAGCGTGTTGGATAGCAGTCTGACGATTCTTCGCGTGAACAAGGCAACGGAAAAGATGTTTGAGCAGTCATTACCTCTGCCCGGCAAGAAGTGTTTCCAGGCCTATCTGGGTGCAGCAGAGCCGTGTACAGTGTGCCCGACGCAACGGGCTTTGAAAACACTGACCCCGCAAATGGAGGAAATCCCTGTTGTCGGTGCAGAAGGTCAAAGGCGATGGCTCGAATTACATGCCTTCCCGCTATCGGACGCGGACGGCAAATGCACTGGGGTGATAAAATACCTACGTGACATTACTGAACGACACGCCGCGGCAGATGAGTTGGCGCGAAGTGAAATCAAGTATCGTACGCTTTTCGAGTCGGCTCAGGATGCGATCTTCTTGATGAAAAATTACCTCTTTGTCGATTGCAACTCAACTACTTGCGTGATGTTCGGTTGTACGCGTGAACAGATTCTGCAGCAGTCGCCCGTTAAGTTTTCACCCGCCAGACAGCCGGACGGCACTGAGTCGACGAAAAAGGCGCTGGAGAAAATGAATGAAGCTATGGCTGGACGACCCCAGTTCTTTGAATGGACACACGCAAAGCTGGACGGCACTTGCTTCGATGCGGAAGTAAGTCTGAATGGCGTCCAAATTGCCGGTGAGCAATACATATTGGCAATCGTCCGCGATATCACGGAGCGCAAGCAGTCGCAGAAAGCGCTGGAGAGATCGCTGTCATTGCAGCGAGCAACCATAGAATCGACGGCGGATGGCATTCTGGTGGTCGACCAAGTCGGCAAGGTGTCGAGCTTCAATCGGAAGTTCTTGGAGATGTGGCGTATTCCGGAGTTTCTCACGGTGCTTAAGGACGATGAGAAACTGCTAAAATACGTGGTGGATCAGCTCAAGGACCCCCAGCGTTTTATCGAACGGGTCAAACAGCTTTACGCAAACCCCGTGTCACAGTCCTATGATAGCATCGAATTCAAAGACGGGCGACTGTTCGAGCGCTATTCTCAACCGCAGCGGGTAGGTGATGAAGTGGTCGGCCGAGTCTGGAGCTTCCGCGATCTCACCGAGCGAAAGCGCGTGGAAATGGAATTGGCACGGTTGGCAACAGCAGCAGAGCAGGCGGCAGAAGCGATAGTTATTACCGACCTGGAGGGTCAAATCGAATATGTCAATCCGGCCTTTGAGAGAATTTCCGGCTATCGACGTGACGAAGCGATCGGCAAGAATATGAGAACAATGTCCTCAAGTGAACACGACGACGACTTCCATAATGAGTTGTGGCGAGTTCTGAGAGAAGGACAGGTCTGGACGGGCTGTCTGCGGAGCTGTCGTAAAGATGGATCAGTTTACGAGGAAGAGTGCAGCATCTCGCCGATTCGAGATCAATACGGCGTCATCGTCAGTTACGTTGCCGTCAAACGTGATGTCACGCAGGAAGCCGAGCTTGAGAATCGACTGCGTCAGTCCCAGAAGCTGGAGGCTGTGGGACTGCTCGCCGCGGGAATCGCGCACGACTTCAACAATCTGCTTGCAGGCATCAAGGGGTTTGCCGAGTTATTGACTCTCGACGAGGAAGCCGGACCCAAGGTTAGCGGCTATGCTCAAGAAATACTCAAGGCCGCTGATCGCGCGGCTGATCTCACCGGACAGCTTCTGGCATTCGCGCGCAAGGGCAGGTTCCTGTCAATTCTGGTGAATGTCAATGAAGTCATCGATGAGGTCAAAGCGATGCTCGAACATTCGATCGATCGCCGTATCGAAATCAAACAGAACTACTATGCGCAAAGGCCGTTCATCAGCGGCGATCCCTCGCAGATTCAGAGTGCGATTCTGAATCTGGCAATCAACGCGCGCGATGCCATGCCGGAAGGAGGTCAATTGACGTTTCAGACTGAGAATGTTCACTTGGACGAAACGTATTGTCAGCTTCACTCGCTGGATCTGGGCGCCGGGGACTATCTGGCCGTTTCTCTGGCCGACACCGGTATCGGCATGGATGAGGCAGTTATGGCTCATATTTTTGATCCCTTTTTCACAACCAAGGCACAGGGTCAGGGCACCGGGTTGGGTCTTCCGGGAGTCTATGGATGTCTCAGGAATCATCATGGAAGCGTCGAAGTCACTAGCCAACCCGGAGGCGGTTCGACGTTCAGGCTGTTGTTCCCCGTCACCGCTGAAGAGGACAAACAGGCAGTCCCAAGCGAACGGAGACTGAAGCTTACCGGCGAGGAACGCCTATTACTTGTGGAAGATGAAGAAGTAGTTCGCAACCTCGCAATCAAGATTCTGACCAACGCTGGCTATCGCGTCACCGCCTGCGCCGATGGACCGGAAGCGGTTGAGCTTTATAGAGACGGGGCTGCCGAATTCGATCTTGTGCTTTTGGACATGATGTTGCCGAGGATGCACGGCAAGGATGTCTTCGCGGCATTGAAACAGATTAACCCGCATGTGTGCGCGCTGTTGATGTCGGGGTATACTAACAGCGACGTGCAGGAAGTATTGGATCAGGGTATCAAGGGATTTATTCCCAAACCATTCCGCTCGAAACAACTGCTGCAGAAGATTCGAGAAGCGCTCGATACCACGACATCGCCAGTCGAGAGACAGTCACAGCCCCAATAGACCTACCGAGCATAGCCAATTTCCGGTTTGCCGAAACCATAACTGCATAGTATTGTTAAGATCTTGGGCAGGTGTGACATCATGTTCATTCCTGTTTCGTGCTTGGCAAGCAACCGAAATGTTGGCAGAAGGACTTTGATGAGCCTAAGTGGTGAGAGAAAGAATGCTGATCTCTGGTGGAAGATCGTCGTTCTGGCAGTCGTGACCACCATTACCGTCGCAATTCACTACGGTTGGATTCTGGTGCCGTTGTTCGGACATGCCGGCTGGGTACATGCCATTCACAGCCGATTGTGCTATATACCGATCGTTATGGCAGCGGCGTGGTTTGGTTTGCGCGGCGCACTTATCACTGCCGCCGCGATTTCTCTGATGATACAACCGTTTATTTTGTGGTCAAACAATCCCCACATGGAACCATCCAGTGAGTGGGTGGAAATCGTTTTCTATTTCGCGATCGGCGGACTAATTGGTTTACTGGTTGATCGGGAGAGACGAATTCGGGCGCGACATGAGGAAACCGCCCTGCAGCTCGAACGGTCGCAGCGGTTGTCGATGATGGGACAAATGGCAGCCAGCGTGGCGCACGAAATCAAAAACCCGCTGGCGTCGATCAAAGGGGCAGTGGAAATCATCAATTCGCCGGCAACGTCGACAGACGAACGCAGAGAATTCGAAGGAATTGTCTCCTCCGAGATTGGCAGAATCGACCGCACTGTGCGGGAGTTTCTTGATTTTGGTCGCCCGCGGGAAATGGCGCTGCAGCGGGCAGATTTGAGCGCAGCGGTGGCAGCAGCGGCGAAGCAAATGGAAAGACAGATTGCCGACAAAGGGTTGGAACTGGTCACGATGATTGAGAGCGATATCATCGCGGAAATCGACAGCGAGAGTGTACATCAACTCGTACTCAACCTGCTGCTTAATGCAATCGAAGCATCCGACAGTGGCGGAGCAATAGAAGTTAGACTTGAACGAGCACTCAACAGCTCGGCGATCATCTCAGTCAGAGACCGGGGCAAGGGGATGACCAAGGAGGAAGTTGCCAGAGTTTTTGAGCCGTTCTACACTTCGAAATCATCCGGCACCGGTTTGGGGCTGGCAATTGCCCAGTCGATTGTAACCAAACACAAGGGCAAGATCGAAGTAGACAGCGAGCCGAGGCGAGGGACGATGTTTAGAGTGATCCTGCCTCTGACGGGAGAAGCGAAATGACTATTCGAATACTGATCGCCGATGATGACGCAAGTCTGAGGCGGGTCATCGAAGTCAAACTGAAGCAGAAGGGTTATGAGGTCAAGGTGGTCGGCGACGGTGAGTCTGCGCTTGTAGAGCTCAAACGCGGCAAATTTGATCTACTGCTCACCGACATGAAGATGCCGAATATGGATGGCATCACGCTTCTGGAACTCGCCAAACGCGAAGCGCCGGATTTGCAGTTGATTATGATGACGGCGTTTGCCACAGTTACGCAAGCGGTGGAGGCGGTCAAGTTGGGGGCGTTTGACTACCTGACCAAGCCATTTGAAGATGAGCAACTCTTCGTCGCGATTGAGAAAGCAGTCCGGTTTCGGCGGCTGGAAGAAGAAAACCGGTCCCTGCGAGAGCAGGTCGGCGACAAATATCTCAAGCACTTCGTCGGCGCTTCGCGAGCGTTCAAGGAGATGTTGGGGCTGATCGAGAAAGTTGCGCCGTCCGAGGCAACTATCTTGATCACCGGCGAGTCCGGATCAGGCAAGGAGCTTACGGCACACGCCATCCATCTCAAGAGTCCGCGCGCCAACGGTCCCTTTGTGCCGGTCAATTGCGCTGCGATACCGAGAGAACTGATCGAGTCGGAATTGTTCGGCCATGTCAAAGGCGCATTTACCGGCGCGATCAAGGATAAGAAAGGGAAGTTCCAATTGGCTGAAGGCGGAACGTTGTTTCTTGATGAAGTCAGCGAGTTGGGAATCGAATTGCAGGCCAAATTGCTGCGCACGCTGCAAAGCCGAATCGTCGATCCGGTCGGATCGGAGACGCCGGTCGAAGTTGATGTGCGAATCGTCGCCGCGACGAATGTGTCTTTGAAAGAGCGAGTGACGGATGGCAAGTTCCGCGAGGACTTGTTCTATCGGCTGAATGTGATACCGATCGATGTCCCCGCCCTGCGCAATCGACGGGACGATATACCGGTCTTGGTGAAGGAATTCCTGCAAAAACAGGACGCCCTGACGGTCGAGATTTCGCCGGAGCTTCTGGAGCGGCTGGTAGCACACGACTGGCCTGGCAACATCCGCGAACTTGAGAACCTGATCGAACGGATGGTCGTGCTCCGCAAGTCGGACAAACTTACCGTCAGCGACCTCCCTGCCGATTTCGGTCGGACTTCTCTGGGTCAGAACCATCTCGGTTCTGACAAGGCGGCGAGTACGGCACAGCAGGGCGTCAGCTTCCAAGAAGTGCAGCGACAGTCAATCGTCAATGCGTTGGAAAAATGCCATTGGAACAAGACTAAGGCAGCAGAACTGCTGCAAATTCCGAGACACATTCTGGTGTATCGGATGAAGCAGTTGGGAATTTCCAAGCTCCTCTAAGTTCAATCCAGAGCAAATCTTAGCTTCTGTGAGCGGCTGTCTTCGCCTGCCGCCGAAAATAAATTTGAATATTCTTGAAACCGTATATACATTTGCGCGTATATACATGCAGAAGTATGAAGAACGAACAAGACAATAAGGCACTCGCGCCGGCGCTGTTGGCGCTGGCAGACAAGACACGGTTGAGAATCCTGTTAATGCTTGAAGCCAAACCGCGTACGGTTGGTGAGATTGTCGATTTCTTCGACCTGTCCCAGCCGACAATTACCCGTCACCTGCAGCATTTGCTTAAAGCCGGACTGGTGATCCGACAGAAACAGGCACAGAAAGTGTTTTATCGGTTGAACGCCGACAAGATCAAGGACTTCTGTCTGGAGTTGGTCGGCTGTTTCCCCTGCTGTTGCGTGACGGTTCCGATAACCCAAAAAGCCGCTTCGAAGCATAGTGATAGATCACGGACGGCTGAGAACAAGGTCGTTCGCGCCAAGAAGAAAACCTCTGGCAAGTAAGGAGACATAATATGGAAAAAGACAGCTGTCGCTGTGAATGTGTGCCCAAAGAGCGCGCATCAGAAAACGGTTGCGTTTGCGAATGCAAACCGAAGTCGGAGAAATGACGAACCGCTTCGAAGCATTGTGATAGACTGCGGACATCCGCATGATGGTTGTCCGCAAGAAGAAGAAACCTATGAATTGAGAAGGAGAGAAGAGATGAAACGCTATACCATGCCGCGCGTAGCCCACTGTTGCGGTGGTGCCATAGAATCGTCCCGGGCAAGACGTTAAAAGGCACTGTGAAACAAAAAGCGCCGTCAGGAATTCGTTCCTGACGGCGTTGTGCTTAGGGGAGACGCTGCACACTGCGAACCATTCGCAGGGCGATTCCGGCAGATCAGGTATCAATTCTGATCCAGCTTGGATGGATCAGTCAGTCTGCCAAGAAAAAGAACGGCGCCGGTCGAATTCTCGCAGATCAAAAACAGAAACGGGTGATCAGCGCGAAACTGAACGACGGGAGGTTTAGAATGATCCGGCCTAATGGCCATTGCGTTCATTTCGACAGCGGTAGCTGCGGCTGCTTCAGTCCCTGCCTCGGAAACATCGACAAATGCCTTATGAATTACTTCGCTGATGAAGAGAATCCTTCCACCGGTCATGCCTGAGAAATCGGCGGAAGAACCGAAGGCGTCGATCATGCCCAAAGACTTCAGCGCTGCCGGAAGGCTGAAGGTCGATGTGAGTTTGAACTTCGGCAAGAACACGTTTACGTCGTTTGTTTGCAGGCGCGAGCGCCAGTTGTGAATGGAATTGGCAGTCAGCAATTTCTCTAGCTTCGGCAGCCCGTCAGCCGTCTTTGGCAGTAAGATAAGCATCGAAAAGCCGTCGTTCTTGTATGGAATCTGGAGAATCTGTGCCGTCGGTGTCTGCGTGTAGAGAAACCGTGCCTGTCGGTTCATAAACTTGCTAGAACTCGCCTTCGAATCGGCCAGAATGAACGGTGCCGTGTGCGTTTGCCGCGAGTCAAATGGTTCCTTCCAAGCGGCTTTGAAGTAAACCGCATTCGTGAGAACAAGCCGCGTGCTAGAAGTCAAAACATTGGGTGGAATCAAATCGAGGATCTTGTTTCGTGTTCTGTCGGCCACCCATGAGTTGATTGACAGTCGCGAGCCCTCGATATCGCGGACATAGTCGAGCTGGCGGATTTCAACACCATACTCCCGGGTGCACGTGCTCAAGAAATCACCCTTCAGCGAGTAGCCGCTCTGCGGCCAAAGCATATTGGCGATGTCGAGTTCGACGCTGTCTGTCCGTTTTCGCACCTCGAGTTGGCGGCGCAAGTCTGCGAACGCGCGGTGCAGGTGACCTTGGTCGAGGGAGAAGCAGAGTGCCTTGGCCATCTGGGCCTCGGTTTCTGCTCGCGCTCCCACGTAGGTCATGCCGAGCGCTTCCGAGATGCCGTATGGGGAGAAGAAGATATTCTCTCCGTTACCTTTCAACTGGCGATAGAGATCGAGGGAAAACTTGGTGTTTCCGGAGACAAAACTTTGCAGGTTCTGTGCGCTGTCAGCAGGCGTCGCGGCGCGCAGAATCGGCGCTGCCACTACCATCAAAGTCAACAATAGCAATCTGGCAGGATAAGACTTCATACTAACTCCTTTGAGACCCGACAAATATACAGCCCAACGGCCCCGCTTATTCCCGAATATTTCTTGGCAGCCAAAGACCAAGTTGTGTTGGCACACAAAGGAGATCTCAAAACTGCCTCCGAAACGACTCCTTGTCCTGCGCCTCAGTATGATCGACGAAATAGGTGTTTGCATCCTTCGGTTTCTTTAACCGCAGCTTGTCTTTGCCAATCAGCCAATTGATTAACGCGATTGGCGTAACCAGTAAATAGAAAATGATCGCGGTGACAATGGGCGAGACGATGCGGCCAAGGACATAGGTAGCCGCCATCCAGACGAAGTAAACCAACTTGCCGACCGGCGGGAAAAAATAGCAGACGACACTAAGGACCAGGCCGCAACCGAAAAACCACCCGGCAACACGGTACTTACCTGCTAGCAAGAGAACGAGGTTGGCCAACGCGAAGGCAATGAGCATGGTCACGGAGAAATACTTGATCTCGCGTCGGGTTGGATGCCAGTTGATTCTGCCTAACATGCAATTCCTCCCCACACGAACCACCCGCTGGATTCCCGCTTTCGGGAGTGTTGAGAAATCCCAGACCGTGTCATTGCGAGGAGTGCGGAAAGGTGTAGAAGGGTGTGGAGCACGACGAAGCAATCTCGATTTGCGCTCTCTAAATGCGGGCGTGCAGATTGCTTCGTCGTCATTACCCCTCCCCTCTCTCTCCCACCCTGACTCCTCGCAATGACAATTCCGAGGTTTTTCAACAGTTCCTTTCGCGGGAATGACATGTTTTGTCGCATCAATCTACTCCAAAGCTCTTGCGGTACTCATCTGCGCCGGGATACGGCGGCTGCTCCGACTTGTGCAGCACGAAATTCTCCAAAACGAGCATGTCCAAATCGGTGAACATAAAGCAACGGTATGCCTCTTGCGGCGTGTTGACAATCGGCTCGCCCCGGATGTTGAAACTGGTATTGACGATCACACTGCAGCCGGTGCGTTCTTGGAAAGCGCGAATGACATCATAGAAGATGCCATTTCGCTCTCTGGTCACGGTCTGCAAACGTCCAGAGTAATCGACATGCGTCACTGCCGGCACGGATGATCTTATCGAGCGCAGGCGATCAATTCCCCGCAGAGTCTGCTCTGCTTCCGACGGTCGATTGCGGATTGACTCTTTGATCGGCTCGACCAACAGCATATAGGGGCTATCGCAGTCGCCATCGAAGTAGTCGGTGACATCCTCACGCAACACCGCCGGTGCAAATGGCCGGAACGACTCACGGAATTTAATCTTGAGATTGAGCTTAGACTGCGTCTCCGGCGAGCGTGCGTCGGCCAGAATGCTGCGCGCCCCCAGCGCCCGAGGACCGAATTCCATCCGACCTTGCAGCAACCCGACGACTTTCTGTTGGTCAATCGCCTCCGCAATGACTGCCGGTATTGCTTTGCGTTCGCGCTTCTGATAAACTGCGCCAATCGAAACGAGGAAGCGCACAATTTCGTCCGCACCGTATGACGGCCCGAGGTAGCTTCCCGACTGGCTGTCAGCTGCATCGGGAGTGCGCTCGTTGCCGAGAAACAAGTGCCACGCCGCCAGCGCCGCGCCGATAGCGCCGCCGGCATCACCTGCTGCCGGCTGGATGAAGAGATTGTCGAACATCCCCGAACGACGGATCAATCCATTGGCAACGGAATTGAGCGCGCAACCTCCGGCAAGGCAGAGATTCTTCTCACCAGTAATCTCTGCAACATGGCGCGCCAACTTGAGCATAATCTGATTGGTGACCTCCTGAATCGAAGCGGCGATATTCAGTTGCTTCTCGTTAAACGGTTCATCCGGCCGCTTGGGCTTCATACCAAACAGATCGTGAAACATGCGCGATGTCATTCGCAGGCCGTGACAATAATCGAAATACCGCATGTCCATCCAGAGCGAACCGTCGTCTTTGACATCAACGAGCTTTTCCAGAATCAGATCGACGTATTTGGGTTCGCCATAAGGCGCCAGCCCCATCAACTTGTATTCCCCAGAGTTGACCGTGAATCCAAGGTAATAGGTGAACGCTGAATAGAGCAGTCCGAGTGAATGCGGGAAGCGAATCTCTTTGAGGATTTCGATGCGATTGCCCTCTCCCCTCCCGATAGTCGTAGTACTCCACTCGCCGACACCGTCGACGGTAACGATTGCCGCCCGCTCGAACGGCGATGGATAGAAGGTCGATGCCGCGTGCGAAAGATGATGCTGGGAAAAAAGAATCCCACCGTCAAAACCTTCGCCGATACCCCGTTTGATCTCGCGCGGAATATGCAGCTTGAAATTCAGCCAGAGCGACAGCGCCTTGGAGAACGAGCGAAAACCGCGTGGCGCAAAAGCAAAATATGTATCAAGCAGCCGCTCGAATGTCAGCAGCGGCTTGTCGTAATAGCAAACGATACCAACCTGATCGGCTTTGATTTCGGCATGATCGAGACAATAGCGGATCGCGTCGGCAGGAAAGCGCGCATCATGTTTGACGCGACTGAACCGTTCTTCCTGCGCGGCAGCGATGATCCTGCCATCGCTACACAACGCCGCAGCCGAATCATGATAGAATGCTGAGATACCGAGGATGTGCATACGCTCAATATACACTCCCGTGGGGCAATGTGACAAGTGAGCGACGAATCAAAGATTCTCCTTGCCGCTCTGCCAACGAATCTGTTCCTTACGTTCATGCGTTTGGAAACCGAAATCATCCCCTATGACCGGAGATTTCCCGGTCTCCTCCAAGACTACCTTGACCAGATCAAAGACGCTGTAAGACGTAAGGTACACCACGACCAACGCCGCAGCTTGTTCATGAACTTCCTTCACAAGGCCTTTGGAGTCGAGCCAGAGGAAGTGGTGCTAGAGGAGAAAGTCAAAGCGGACGAGGTCAGGGGCAGGATCGATGCTCTCTACAAGTATGTAATTTTCGAGTTCAAGACCGACTTGAAACGAGAACACGAGGACGCGGAGCGCGAACTCAAGAAATATTTTAGCTCGCGCAAAGACCCAGAAGAATACTACGCACTCGTAAGTGATGGGCTGAGTTTCGAGCTCTACCAACTCGAGAAAAAGGAACTCTGCAAAGTCGCGGAGTTCAAGTTGAAGGCCGACGACCCACTGGCTTCGTGGCGGTTTCTCGACAACATTTTGTTTGTCGGCAAGAGAACCACCCCCGGAGCTAACGACATCAGCGCGGCTTTCGGCGCCCAAAGCGCGGTCTTCAACAAATGCCGCACCAAGCTGCTGGAGCTCTTTGAGTCGGTAAAATCAAGCCGCCATGTCGAAGTTAAATTCAATGAATGGAATTCACTCCTGGGCAAGGTCTACGGCGAAAAGCTGGGCAACCCGGACTTGTTCGTTCGCCACACCTATCTGACCATGCTCTCTCGCCTGATGGTCGCCAAGGCGATGGTACCTGCGGAGACGCTTGACAAAGAGCATTTTCTCGGAATCATCACCGGCGCATTCTTTTCTTCCCACAATCTCCCGAATCTTGCCGAACCCGACTTCTTCAGTTGGGCGCTCGACACCGAAATCGAACATGATTTCGTCGGCTTCCTTTTCATGCTGGAGAAATACATCAATCGCTTCAAATTCGACAATGTCGGCGAAGACATTCTGAAAGAGATATATCAGGAACTGGTCGATCCCGCCAGTAGACACGCCTTAGGTGAATACTATACGCCCGACTGGATAGCCGACGTAACTCTGGACGCCATCAACTACAAGGACGGAACGGTGTTAGATCCCGCCTGCGGATCGGGAACGTTTCTGGTGGCAGTCATTCGAAAGCTAAGAAGAGAGGGAGCTTCTGACAAGAAGCTTCTGCAAGCCGTGCAACACTCGGTGACAGGCATTGATGCCCATCCCGTCGCTGTGATAATGACGAAAGTGAACCTGATTCTGAGTCTCATAACGCAGGTGAGGCGATCCAAGAGAGAAG
>Ga0209777_10002625_pt1 | contig 23314 bp, 23 predicted proteins | sample FrelakmetHBP12HB_FD_187147 | JGI IMG/M metagenome (GOLD analysis project Ga0209777, IMG submission 187147) | Freshwater lake sediment microbial communities from the University of Notre Dame, USA, for methane emissions studies -HBP12 HB (SPAdes)... | ecosystem: Environmental > Aquatic >...
AAAAGTATTGGGGGCTGCATATATGGGCCCGGGGCTATTTTGTGAGCACTGTGGGAATTGACAGCGCCACCGTTCAGAAATATGTTAAAGAGCAAATAGAAGATCAAATGCGAGAAGAGCAGCTTGCATTATGGAGGGACGACAGCGAATGACATTGTCAGGAGTTGTCGTCCTTCATGAAAGCCACCGACAAGGTCGGTGGTAGTTTACTATGAAATTCTTAAGAGCGATATTTTGTCTTATAATTGTGACCCATGCATTTTTGACTCTGAGTTATGCGGCGCATCCCCTCATTACCGACGATGCAGGCACACAAGGGAAAGGGAAATTTCTGTTCGAGCTCAGTGGTCAAACCAGTTTCGACAAGACAAATTCGCCCGATGACACCGGTGCCAATGCGTCTGCAAAGAGCAGAGAAATAGAGATCAAGACAGGCCTCACCTATGGAGTCATTGACAATGTTGATGCCATCTTGACTATTCCCTACCAGTGGAAGAGGATGGAAGTAAACGATGCGACTGCGTCTGACGTAAACGGTGTTGCGGACATATCCATGGAGATCAAGTGGCGTTTCTTTGAAAAAGACGGCTTGAGCCTTGCCATCAAGCCGGGGATAACGCTCCCGGCGGGCGATAAGGATAAGTATCTCGGCACGGGGAGGGCAACGGGTACGCTGTATTTTATTACCACAAAGGACGTAGACCCGTGGGCGTTTCACTTGAACCTCGGCTATAAGAGGAATGAGAATACCGTAGATGAGAGAGAAGACATCTGGCACGCGTCTCTGGCGGGTGAGTTTAAACTTATGAAGAATTTGAAGTTGGTTGCTAACATCGGTGCGGAAAGAAATACAGACAAGTCATCTGATACCAATCCTGCTTTTTTATTAGGCGGGGTTATCTATTCGATAAGAGAAAATATGGATGTCGATTTCGGCGTCAAGATGGGTCTCAATGAAACAGAGAAAGATTATACTTTCCTCGCGGGGATGGCGCTGAGATTTTGATTCAATTGTGGGCTCCTACAGAGCAGTCGAACATGCATCCACAAAGGTCATGACATTAAAGTCCTCTGTAAGAAAAATAAAAAGGAGGACACATAATTTCAAGACCTTAATATCTTTAAAGTTTTTGTTATCTGCGGCAGTTTTTATCTTCGTTTTGCTCAAGGAAAAAATGCCGGCGTAATCATCAAGGAACGATTCTACATCGTGTTCCAATCTATCGAATTTTTCCAGAAGCTCTCTTGCCTCCGGTGTCAAGTGCATTCCTCTGCCCTGTCCGTCAGAACAGGTCAATTTTAAACCGAGTCTTGCCTCTGAGGCCTTCAGCCTTCCCCAGGCAGCCCGGTATGACATGTTCAATTTCTTGGCGGCGGCATAGAGGCTGTGCAGCTCATCAATCGATCGCAACAGTTCCTCCCGGCCCCTGCCAAATATGGTCTTATCGTTTCTTTCGAGCCATATTTTATGTCTGATTTTCATTTCTCAACCTTTTATAATGCAAATCTACAAATAAATTTACCACAAATATGTTTATCTTGCCAGCGGAAAGTAGGCGCAGGAAACGTATGTCATAAATGACATATATCATTGAATTACTTCCAGATTCTTGCCAAAAATACTTGACATTGTGAGGAATAGAGTATATAGAAAACGCGCCTTTTAGGCCTTAGGCGGTGGCAGACACATCTGATCGGTTTTTCTATTCTCATTACACAATCATGGACGTGTATACAAGAAATTCTGACCTGCCTGTTATGAGCAAAAGCTTCTCCGATCTGCTTCTTCTAAAGATTATTCCATGAAGGGCGGACAATGGGTATGACTGGAAACGGTCCTGCCTCCCGTGTTTGGAAAGGAGAATAGGAAAATATACCGGAAAAGTATTTTCTAATGTAATTCTCAGAAAGGAGCTTTTTATGGATGTTAGCAGAAGAGGTTTCTTGAAGATCTCCGGCGCTGTCCTGGCGACGAGCGGAATCGGTATAAGCTTGAAGCCCGTATCCGCCCATGCCCAGCCACTGAAGATCAAGTATACCAAAGAGACCACAACGGTCTGTCCTTACTGCTCCGTCGGATGCAGCATCATTGTGTCTACACGGGAGGGTAAGGTAATCAACACGGAAGGCGATCCCGACAGCCCCATTAACAAAGGTTCTCTGTGCAGCAAGGGCGGATCCATCTACCAGATGTCCGTCAACGAGAACCGTTTGGGAAAACCTCTCTACAGAGCGCCCAATGCCACAGAATGGAAGGAAGTGGAATTGGAATGGGCACTGGAGAAGATTGCAGAAAATATCAAGAAGAGCCGTGACGCGAGTTTCAAGTCTAAGAACGATAAGGGCGAGACCGTAAACCGGACGGAAGGTATCGCCTCTGTAGGAAGCGCCGCCATGGATCTCGAAGAGTGTTACACATATCAGAAATTCTTGAGGGGGTTGGGTCTGGTCTATATCGAACACCAGGCCCGTATCTGACACAGCCCGACTGTACCGGCTCTGGCAGAGTCGTTCGGACGAGGCGCAATGACAAACCACTGGATTGATTTTAAGAATGCTGATGTAATTTTAATCATGGGAAGCAACCCCGCTTCCAATCATCCTGTTTCCTTCAAATGGGTACAGGAGGCCATGGACAAGAGGGGGGCGAAGGTGATCTGCGTGGACCCAAGGTTCACCCAGTCTGCGGCGAAAGCCCACGTGTATGCACCCATGCGATCGGGGACGGATATCGCCATCCTCGGCGGTATGATCAAGTATATCATCGATAACAATCTCTATTTCGCGGAATATGTGAAGAATTACACCAATGCCTCCTATCTGGTTAATCCGGCCTTGAAAATGCCTGGCGATAATAACGGCGTCTATTCCGGCTTGGAAGGCAGCAAGTACAACAAGGATACCTGGGCCTATCAGACAGGCGGTGATGGAGTCATCAAGAAGGACCCGAGTCTTCAGGATCCCAACTGCGTGCTCCAGCTCTTGAAAAAGCACTATTCCCGTTACACCATTGATATCGTATCCAGGATAAGCGGGACACCCAAGGATAAGCTGGAAGAAATATATAAAATATATGCGAGTACGGGCAAACCCGATAAAGCCGGCGTTGAGCTTTACGCCATGGGCTGGACCCAGCATACCGTCGGAACCCAGATGATCCGCACCATGTGCATTATCCAGCTCCTCCTCGGTAACATGGGCATCGCCGGCGGTGGTGTCGCAGCCATGCGCGGCGAGTCCAACGTTCAGGGTTCTACGGATCACGGCCTTCTGTTCCATATCTGGCCGGGCTATATCGGGGCTCCTACTGCATCCTTAAAGACACTGAAGGAGTTCAACGAAAAGAGAATACCCACCACAAAGGAGAAAAACAGCCTTAACTGGTTGAAAAATTTCCCCAAGTATTCGGCAAGTTTCCTGCGGTCCATGTACGGGACAAATGCCACCCTCGAAGAGGCCTATGCCATGATGCCCAAGCTCGATGATGGAGCTAATTATTCCTGGCTCGTACTCTTCGACCAGATGTATAAGGGCAAGTTTACGGGCTTCTTTGCCTGGGGCATGAACCCGGCCTGCAGCGGGGCCAACGCGAACAAGGTCAGACAGGCCTTGGGGAAACTGGACTGGATGGTAAACGTCAACCTCTTTGACAATGAAACGGGCTCCTTCTGGAGAGGGCCGGGCATGGATCCAACGAAGATAAAGACCGAGGTTTTCCTGTTGCCTTGCGCCTCGTCCATTGAGAAGGAAGGAAGTCTCGCCAACAGCGGCCGGTTGATGCAGTGGCGTTATAAGGCGGTCAATCCCCCCGGAGTGGCGCTTCCCGATGGCGACATCATGAGCGAGCTCTTCTTCAAGGTCAGAGGACTTTACGAAAAACAGGGCGGCCCGCACAAGGAAGCCCTGACGAAACTTACCTGGCCCTATGGCAAGAAGACACTGGATGGTCATTACCACTATGACCCGCATAGCGTGGCAAAGGAGATCAACGGTTTCTTCCTTGCAGATAAGAAGGTCGAGAATCCCACGAAGAAGGGCGACTTCAAGGAGTTCAAGAAAGGCGATCCTGTTCCCACATTCGCCTGGCTACAGGATGACGGTTCAACGTCTTCAGGGTGCTGGGTCTACTGCGGTTCCTATGCCGATAAAGGCAACATGGCTGCACGCCGGGGTACGAAAGACGCCTCCGGCATCGGGCTCTTTTCAGAATGGGCTTGGACCTGGCCAGTCAACCGCAGGATAATTTATAACGGCGCCTCCGTGGATCTGAATGGTAAACCCTGGGATCCCAAGCGTCCTGTCATCACATGGAATGGCGAGAAGTGGGTTGGCGACGTACCTGATGGCGTCGGTGATCCCGGTTCGGGAAGACCGCCTTTCATCATGAAGCCTGACGGCGTGGCCAGTCTCTTTGGACCGGGTCTGGTAGACGGTCCCTTCCCCGAGCATTATGAACCACTGGAGTGTCCAGTAGAAAAGAACCTCATGTCGCCGCAGAAGCACAACCCAGCTATCCGCCGCTTTGACAAGCCAGGCGTCGGCTCCGATCTGGATGTTTACTCCGGTGTTACAGGCTGCGATCCGCGTTTCCCCTTCATTTGCAGTACGTACCGCGTCAGCGAACACTGGCAGACGGGTGTACTGACGAGATGGTGCCCGTGGCTCGTGGAGATGCAGCCGGGCATGTTCGTGGAGATGAGCGTGGAACTGGCCAAGGAACGAGGCATCAAGAATGGTGAGAAAGTAATTGTGAAATCTCCCCGTGGCGAGGTTGAGGCTACTGCCATCGTCACTCCGAGGTTTAAACCTTTCAATATCGATGGCAACATTATTCATGAAGTGGGTATTCCCTGGCATTATGGCTGGATCACCCAGGCGAGACCGAAAAAGAAGTATGGAAAGCTGGACAAGAAGCCACAAGTATTTACTTATGGTGATTCAGCCAACCTGCTGACACCGACGATTGGTGATGCCAATACCATGATACCTGAGAGCAAGGCCTTCATGGTTAATGTCGTGAAGAGGGGGTGAGATAAATGACAGAGAAAATTAAACTCTTTGATACATCAAAATGTACCGGCTGCCGCAGTTGCCAACTGGCCTGCAAACAGTGGAATCAACTGGCGGCAAAGCAAACGAGGAATACGGGAACCTATCAGAATCCCCCTGATCTCCAGCCGAATACCTACCTGGTAATGAGATTTCAGGAAATGGATGATTCCAAAGCGGGAGTCAAGTGGTTTTTCCGGCATCACGCCTGCATGCACTGTACAGATGCGGCCTGTGTGACGGTATGCCCCTCAGGGGCACTTTACTATACGGACATGAAAACCGTCGGTCTGAATCGGTCAATATGCATTGCCTGCAAGGAATGCGTCACGGCCTGTCCCTTTGATATTCCCAGATACGATGACAAGACCGACAAGGTATATAAGTGCGACATGTGCGAGAGCAGGATCGGCAATAATCTGGAACCTGCCTGCGCGAAGGCTTGTCCCACCGGGGCGCTCCAGTGGGGAGACAAGGATAGTCTCCTGAAGAAGGCCTATAAAAGGGCAAAAGATCTGGGAGAAGGCGCCTCCGTGTATGGTGATAAGTACGTAAACGGCACACATCTGGTATATGTGCTCCAGGAAAAGTCGGCCGTATACTCTGCTCTTCCGACTAATCCTTCTGTGCCGCTCTCCATCGTGTTGTGGAAAGACGTACTGAAACCGCTCAGCCTGCTTGCAGCAGGCGGCGTTCTCGCGGGATCATTCCTCCATTATATCATCCACGGGCCCAAGACCCCGGATGAAGATGGCGCGAACAAAACGGAAGGGGGTGAATAATCATGAAGAAAGGGTTAATTCAGGCTACAGATTGGTATGAGAGATTAGTCCACTGGATGCTGGCACTTTCCTGCCTGTTCCTTTGTCTCACGGGACTGGCCATGATGTTTCATTCACTCAACTCTATCGCGAATCTAATGGGCGGACTCACAGTCACGAAGTATCTGCACAACTTCACAGGTCTCCTCTTCGGCTTAGCCCTTCTTTTGGCCATAAAGATGTGGTGGCATGAAGCCGGCGTTTTTTCCATGCCGGAAGATCTGGAGTGGATAAAGGTTGCCGGGGGCTACCTCTGGCATGTGGATCAAGTTCCTGAGGTAGGGAAATACAATCCCGGGCAGAAGATGTTCTTCCTGGCTGTGGCCATCTTCGGTGTGATCATGGTAATTACGGGGCTCATCATGTGGTTCCCCCTGATGTTTCCTTCATGGTTTGTAAGGTGGCTGTTTACCTTTCATGCCCTCGGGTTCGTGGTGATCTTCGCGTTCTTCCTTGTACATCTTTATCTTGGGACCATTGGCTCTCCCGGTTCCGCACCGGCAATGTTCACAGGCTGGGTTACAAGGGCTTGGCTCAAGAAGCAGCATCCCAAGTGGTTGAAGGAGATGGAAGAGGAAGGAACACTCGTGGTCTCCGGTGAGGAAAAGAAGGCACACTGACATTCGACATATTTAGCATGTAGCAAAAGAGCGCTGTCCATTCCTGAGCAGCGCTCTTTTTTTATTTTTATTGCTTCGCTACGGGCGGGGCCTGATCCTGCCCGCCATCCTCGCCCACCGGTAAAGGGCGCCGAGCACCACTACGGCTTTTTCCGATGAATATGCAAAAGCAGGAACGCCGTGTGTTTCCAGAAGTGAGGCGGCGCGTTCCACCTCTATATCACCCGACAGGGCTGCTACAATCGGTTTCGGCGCTTTCACAGACTCGGCAGCCTTCTTCGCTCTAATCACGGTTTCGGCAAAGACCATGGGCGGCGTAATCAGGGTATGCCAGTAGCCGAGGATCAGGGCATCGACACGGTCGTCTTCAAGGGCGAGCCGGATCGTCGCTTCATATGTTTCCGGCGGCTCGCCGCCCGTGATATCCACGGGGTTTCCTGTGGCGCCGAAGGGAGGAATGAATTTTTTGAAGGCCTGATCCAGGTCTTTTTCCAATGTCATGAGCTGAAGTTGATGCTTGCTGCACGCGTCTGCCAGGAGGACGCCCAAACCTCCGGCGCCCGTAACGATCAATACGTTTTCCCCTTTTGGGGCCGGCATTTTTCCCAAACTCCTGGCACAATCCAGAAGGTCTTCCAGATTGGAAACCCTGACGATCCCCGCTTTTGCGAAGGCAGCGCTGTATATCCTGTCGTCTCCCGCCAGAGCCCCCGTGTGGGAGAAGGCCGCCCTTTCTCCTAAGGAGGTGGCTCCCGCCTTGAGTGCGATGATGGGCTTTTGCCGGCTTATCTTCCCGGCTGCCCTTACAAAGGCGACACCATCCTTTATGTCTTCCACATGCATGGCGATTACCTTCGTATTCTGGTCCTGGCCGAAGAACTCGATCAGATCATCTTCATCCACGTCACACTTGTTTCCCACGCCGACAATGGCCGAGACACCCATCCTGTTAGAGCGGCTGTAGCCGATAATGGCCATGCCCACGCCGCCACTCTGGCAAGATAGCGCCGTTGTCCCCTTCTCCGTATAGGGCGTACAGAAAGTCGCGCAGAGATCAGCCGGAGTGTAGTATAATCCGAAAATATTCGGCCCCAGGATGCGAACCCTGCTCTTCATGGCTTTCTCAACAAGTTCCCTCTGGAGATCGTCATTGCCGATCTCGGCAAACCCTGAGGAGATCACGATGGCTCCGGCTACCCCCTTTTCCCCCAGCGCCGTGACTGCATCTGCCACGTTTTTCGCCGGTATCACGATTACAGCGACATCAACCTTGCCGGGAATCTCATGGACGCTCCTGTAGCATTTCAGCCCCAGTATCTCATCCGCTTTGGGATTTATGGGATAAACCTTTCCCTTGTAGCCGCCATCAATGATATTCTTTACTGTGGAGTATCCCAGTTTTGACGGATCGCCGGACGCTCCGATGATGGCGATCCCCGCCGGCGAAAATATCCTCTTCATGCCTGTAACGATTTCTTCCGAAGAGTATATCGTATCGGCAATTTTTTTCGGTTCGCCAAGGGCCATGCGGGCATCAACAACGATTGCGCCCGCTGCGGATGCGATGACAGGGTTCAGATCAACCTCAAGGATCTCCGGGTGGTCGGCCACAAGCGCCGAGAGCTTCTCTATGATGTCGGCTACGGCATTAACGTTTACCGCCGGTTTCCCGCGGAAATTGCCAAGGATTTTTCTGCCTCTGATCTCCTGAATCATACGGAGGGAATCTTCCCGTGTCAGGGGAACCAGCCTGAAGACTACATCCATCGCAGCCTCAACAAAAATCCCCCCCAGGCCGAACATCACAGCATGGCCAAACTGGCGGCTGAATGTGGCGCCTATGACCAGTTCTACTCCTTCCGGGACCATCTGATAGATCAGCGCCCCCTGGATGTCCGCTTTCGGTTTCTCCCGTTTGGCGTCTCTGACGATATCGGTGAATGCGGAGCGCACGGCTGCCGGTGAATTGAGATTTACCCTCACTCCGCCCACATCAGACTTGTGCGGGATATCAGGGGAGACGATCTTCATCACGACGGGGTATCCTAACTTGCCGGCTATCTCCGCCGCTGATTCTGGATCGGTCGCCACCTGACCAGTTCTGACCGGGATGCCGTAAGCCGTGAGCACTTTCTTGCTTTCTACCTCCGTAAGTACAGCCCGCCCCTGCCGCTTTGCCTCGGATAGAATTCTTGTCACCTCGGTTCCCATGGGGCCCTCCTTTCGTAAGTCTTCATAAGTGACCACCGCTATGCTTTCAGCACTGCAAAAGAGAATTATTCACCCGCCATCTTATGGGTGGCGGGGGGAAAAAGTCAACCACATTAGAAACAGGTGTTAGAAACAGGAAAGGTGTTCATAACCACTTTGGACTTGACAGGCGCGGGGATTTCAGCTAAAAATCCTGCCATATAGCAAGACTAACAACAATCGAAGGAGGAGAGTTTTTGGCCACACATAAATCCGCGGAAAAAAGGAGCAGGCAGAACGAGAAGAGACGCATGAGAAACACGTCGGTAAAGTCCAGTGTAAAAACACAAATAAAATCTGTAATAGCCGCCGCTGAAACGAAAGATAAGAAGGGCTCGGAAACTGCCCTTGCCGCTGCTGCACCTGCCATCGCCAAGGCAGCTTCCAAGGGCGTATTTCATAAGAAGACGGCTTCGCGAAAGATTTCGAGGTTAACCAAAAAGGTAAACGCCCTTCGGGCGTAATTGCCTTACATTCTTCTTTCAGAACAATCCCTGTCAAAAGCCTGACATCATTAGCCGGTATGCCTTCTCGGCTGAATCATTCGACAGCTTGATGAGGGCATTACCTCGGTTCGTATCCCTGGTATTCAGATCGGCAAAGGTGTAGTCTTGGGTTGACGCGAAATTCCTATCATTCCAGATAATCTTATGGGTGTCCTGTTCTTCAAAGATAAGTTCCATAGCTACCGTCAGGCGTTCTCCTGATGCCAGTCCTGTTCTCTGGTAAGAGAGAGGAGAGGTTGCGATGCTGTTTACACTGCCCTTGAAGATTGCATCCGCCTTTTCGCGCCGGTCGACAAGCGCGAACCTTCCTCCTATGATAAATTGATCGATAAAAGAATTCCTGATGGTATTTTCGACATTGGCCTCACTTGTCTTGTTGGCAAAGTTGTCGATGAATACCGTCCGTATTTTTTTGTCGATATATTCTCCGCCGGGGCTGAAGCGGTAACCGCAGCCTGTGACAAGAAAGATTGACAGGAAAACTGCGACAACCGTTATTCGAGGGAGAAGCATTAGACGGCCTGCGCGGGAAATTCTTTCTATTCGTTTGTCACTGAACGACGATATTGACGAGCTTCTTGGGGACATATATTTCTCTCACCACCTTCTTGCCAGAGATGAAACTGATAATTTTCTCATCATTAAGAGCGAGGGTCTTGATCTTATCACCGTCCTCATCTACAGGGACGACCATCCTGCTCCTTACCTTGCCGTTTACCTGAATGACTATGGTTATTTCCTCTTCCGCGGCAACCTGGTGGTCATACACCGGCCAGGGAACGTCAGCCATACTGTCCTCATACCCCAATGCCTTCCAGAGCTCCGCGGTTATGTGAGGAACAATGGGCGCCAGCAATATAATTATCGCCTCGATGGTCTCTCTAATGACAGAGAGCGCGATTTTATCTTCCTTTGCCGGCCTCTCAATCAGGTATAGGGCATTGACGAGTTCCATGACGGCGCTTATGGCCGTATTAAAATGGAAGCGATCTTCGATATCACGGGTCACTTTCCTGATCGTCTGGTGGGTTTTTCGCCTCAGGTTTTTCAGTTCGCCTTCGAGCGTTTCGCCTCCGCCCACGGCCTTAACAGCCTCGATTTCATCGAGGTAGTCCATCACAATCCGCCATGCCCTGTTAAGAAAACGGAACGATCCCTCAACCCCCTGATCACTCCACTCGAGGTCCTTCTCCGGGGGCGCCGCAAAAAGGCAGAACATCCTGGCGGTATCGGCGCCGTATTGCTTGATCAGGTAATCTGGGTCGACGACGTTCTTCAAGGATTTGGACATCTTTTCCGATTTGCCGATAGTGACCGCGGTCTCGCACTGTGTGCATTTATCGTCCTTCACCTCCTCGGGAAACAGATAACCGTGCTCCTTGCAATGTTCCGTTTCCTTGCAGACCATGCCCTGGGTCAGGAGGTTGGTGAAGGGCTCGTCAAAGTCGAGAACACCAAAGTCTCTCAGCATCTTCGTATAGAACCGTGAATAGAGGAGATGGAGGATGGCGTGTTCAATCCCGCCGATATACTGATCCACCGGCATCCAGTAGTGGACCTTTTGACGGTCAAGGCCGGGTTTTTCCGCGCACTGGGGGGAGCAGAAACGGTCAAAATACCAGGATGATTCTACGAACGTGTCCATAGTATCAGTTTCCCGTTTCGCCGCATTGCCGCACTTGGGGCATTGCGTTTCCGCGAAGTGCTTGTACTTCCCGAGCGCTGAACCGCCCTCTCCCGTTAATTCCACGTCTCTGGGCAAGACTACGGGAAGATCAGTTTCCGGTACCGGCACAGTGCCGCATTTATCGCAGTAAATGATGGGAATGGGAGCCCCCCAGTAGCGCTGCCGGGAAATGCCCCAGTCTCTCAAGCGGTACTGTATGGTCTTCTTGCCCCGGCCTATGGATTCCAGATATTCTGCGATTGCATCGAGGGCCTTCATGTTTTCCATGCCGTTGAATTGTGCCGAATTGATGAGCATGCCCTCGTCTACATAGGCTTCCGTCATGGTGAGGACATTGAGTGACTTGTCGTGCGGTTGTATGACTACAACAAGGGGAAGATTATATCTCTTCGCAAATTCAAAGTCCCGCTGGTCATGGGTTGGAACTGCCATGACACAGCCTGTTCCATACTCCGCAACAACGAAGTTTGCGGCGAAGATAGGCATCCTCTTCTTAGTCACGGGATTAAGACAGTAGGTGTCCAGGAATATGCCTTCCTTATCGTAGTATTCCGAAGTCCTCATCAACTTGTCTTGCTTTTTGACCTTGTCGACAAATTCCCTGATTTCTTTCTCAATGGACTTTCCCTTGACCAGTTCCATGACGAGGGGGAGTTCGGCGGCGACAAGCATGAATGTGGCCCCGTATACGGTGTCCTGCCGTGTCGTAAAGACTTTGATTACTTCATTCCCCTCCGCCATGGGGAAGAGTATCTCGCATCCGAAACTCTTGCCTATCCAGTTCTTCTGCATAGTGACGACCCGTTCAGGCCATCCGGGAAGTCTGTCGCAATAATCGAGGAGCTCTTCAACGTAATCGGTGATGCGGAAAAACCACTGGTCGAGATATTTTTCCTCGACCTCTTTGGAGCATCTCCAGCACAGGCCGGCTTCCACCTGCTCATTTGCCAGTACAGTTTTACAGTCAGGGCACCAGTTCACGATGGAACTTTTTTTGTAGGCCAGCCCTTTTTCATACATCCAGAGAAAAAACAGTTGTTCCCAGCGGTAGTATTCCGGCTCACACGTGGAAAGCTCCCTGTCCCAGTCATAGCTGAATCCCATCTCCTTGAGCTGTCTTTTCATATAGGCGATGTTTTCATTGGTCCATGTTGCTGGGTGAATTTTATTGTCGATGGCGGCGTTTTCCGCAGGCATGCCGAACGAATCCCAGCCCATGGGATGCAGGACGTTGTATCCGTTCATCCGCTTGTAACGCGCCACTACATCGCCGATAGTATAGTTCCTCACATGGCCCATATGAATTTTCCCGGACGGATACGGAAACATCTCCAGGAGGTAGTATTTCTTCTTATCAGGATCCTCTGTGACCTTGAAAATGCCCCTGTCTTCCCAGATTTGCTGCCATTTCTTTTCAAGTTCCCGGGGCTTGTACTTTTTTTCCATAAATCATCCAGCCTCCAAAATGCTCAGGGATACCCCTTCTTCAACGCCTGTCGTCAAGCCTTAAGAATAAATATCATCATGAATGAGAATTTCCGGCGAGTCCGTTTATATTTTGACCTGCTTCTTCTTTGCACAATTTCAGGTATACGGCATCGAGAATACCGTTTATGAAAGAGCCGGAATTTTCAGAGCCATACATCTTGCCTAAATCTATAGCTTCGTTAAGCGTGACTTTGGGGGGTATGTCCGGACAGTATAAGAGCTCGTAGACGGCCATGCGGAGGATATTCCTGTCTACTCTCGACATCCGCGCAAGGGACCAGTTATCGGAACAACTGCTTATGAGACTGTCTATTTCCTCTTTCTTATCGCAGGTGCCTTCTATCAAGAGGGAAGAAAATTTTCTGGACTCTTCCGGCGCACCAAAATAATTCCAGAAAATCGCAATAGCCTCTTTGGCATCGATATCTAAAACATCCAGCTCGTAAAGAACTTGTAAGGCAATCTCTCTTGCCTTTCTTCTTTGATGCATTAATTCCTCTGGATCTGTTGCATCAGACGCCGTTCATGACGGGTCTGCCGATAATAAAAAACGAGACATAATGGGTTAAAAAATTTGCCTTGTCATTTCGACCACCGTCCCCCGTTCCCCGCTGTCGCGGGGGCAGTCTTCGCTAACTCTTTTTCGAAATGACATCAGATGAAGATTTCGGAAGGTCTCAGGCTATAACTTCCTGAAGAGATCCACCATTTCGATGGCCGACATGGCGGCATCCCACCCCTTGTTCCCCGATTTGGCTCCCGCCCTTTCAATGGCCTGTTCAATGGTGTCTGTGGTCAATACGCCGAAGGCTACAGGCACCTCTGTCTCCAGACCGACACTCGCTATCCCTTTGGTGACCTCGGCACTGATGTATTCAAAATGTGGTGTCGCACCCCTGATCACTGCACCAAGACAAATCACAGCATCAAATTTCGCAGTCTTTGCCAGCTTCTTGGCCACAGCGGGTAATTCAAATGCACCGGGAACCTTATAAATAAGAATGTCCTTCTCTTCCGCGCCTGCCCTGGTAAGTGCATCAACAGCGCCATCAATCAGCCTTCCGCTGATAAAATCGTTGAATCGACTGGCGACAATGCCGAACTTCATTCCCTTGGCTATAAGCTTTCCTTCTATGATTTTTGGCATACTCTCCTCTCCCTCGTGTAATCCTGGAACCTGACCTTCAGTTCATGTCCGCGTACTATAATAAAAAGATTCTATATCTCTAACAAATGGCCCATCTTTTTCTTTTTCGTCTTCAGATATTTGATGTTGCTCTCATTTGGTTTTATTTCGATGGGGACTCGCTCGGTAATGGTTAAACCATACCCTTCAAGACCTACAATCTTCTTGGGATTATTGGTCATGAGTTTCATCTTTTTGACACCCAGATCTGCAAGTATCTGGGCGCCGATACCATAATCCCGCAAGTCCGCCTTGAAACCGAGGGATATATTGGCTTCAACAGTGTCTTTTCCACGTTCCTGCAATTCGTAGGCCTTGATTTTATTGACAAGGCCGATACCCCTGCCTTCTTGATGCATATATACAATGATACCTTTCCCCGCCTCATCCACCATTTCCATGGCTCTATGGAGTTGGTAGCCGCAGTCGCACCTCTCCGATCCGAAGACATCACCTGTCAGACATTCTGAATGAACCCTCACCAGGACCTCATCTTCCGGCTCAATATCTCCCCTCAACAGGGCAACATGTTTCATATCATCCACGTCATTTTCGTAAACAATGACTTTGAATTGACCTCCGTAGAGGGTGGGGATTATTGCAGTGGCTGCCCTCCTGATCAGGGATTCGTGCTGCATCCTGAACTGTATGAGATCGGAAATGGTCACTATCTTGAGATCATGCTCCTTTGCAAACATTTCCAGGTCAGGCATTCTGGCCATGGTGCCATCGTCCTTCATTATTTCACATATTACGCCTGCGGGCTTCAGCCCGGCCAACCGCGCAAGATCTACGGAACCTTCGGTCTGGCCTGTTCTTACCAGCACGCCGCCTTTTTTTGCGCGTATGGGGAAAATATGCCCCGGGCTGACGATGTCGTCCGGTGTAACGTCATCTGCTACGGCCGTTTTTATCGTCTTCGCCCTGTCGGCTGCGGAAATTCCGGTGGTCACTCCGCGCTTGGCTTCTATGGACACTGTAAAGGCGGTGCCGAAGGAGGACCGGTTATCCACCACCATGGGGTGGAGGTTCAGTTTATCGGCAAGATCTTCACTCAGGGACAGGCATACAAGCCCCCTGCCGTATTTTGCCATGAAGTTAATGGCATCAGGCGTAACAAATTCTGCCGCCATGCAGAGGTCGCCTTCATTTTCCCTGTCTTCATCATCAACCAAGATGACCATTCTGCCGCTCTTGATATTTACAATGGCCTCTTTTATTGTACTTATCCCCATCTCTTTCCACCTTCAATAATTTAGTTCCAAATGCTCCGTTGCTCTATCGAACTTCCCATGCCTCTGTGCGAAATGGAAAGGGGAGGCGATTCATTTCAAGAATCCATGCTCCGAAAGGAAATTCATGTCAATCCCTTTGCCGGGATTGAGGAATTTCTCCACATATTTTCCGATTATATCTGTTTCAATATTAACCAGATCGGCCACTTTTTTAAATCCTAAAGTCGTGTTCCGGGCCGTATGCGGAATTATATTAACATAAAATCTGTTTTTTTCACAACGATTTACCGTCAGACTTATACCGTCGACAGCAACGGATCCCTTTTCTACGATGTACCGGCCCAATTCTGCGTCGATTTCCACACTGAACTGGATTGAATTGGCCTTATTCACTTTCTCCTGAATCTTTCCTATGCCATCCACATGGCCAAGGACCAGGTGTCCTCCCAAGAAACTGTTCAGCCGCAAGGATTTTTCCAGGTTTACCTTATCGCCTGACTTTAGCAATTTAAGATTTGTCCTGGCCAGGGTTTCCGCGGACACGTCCGCGGAGAAGCGCTTGTCTCCTTTCTCCGTTACTGTGAGACAGGCGCCGCTGACAGAAATGCTGTCACCAACATTAATGTCACCCAAATGCATGGATGTATCGACAATAAGAAGGGCGTCTTCCCCCTTCCTTGACATCCTGTTGACTGTTCCTAAGTCTTCTATAATCCCTGTGAACATGACCGTTTAAATTTCCCGTCGATAACTTTCTTGATCAGTCATCTGTGTTCATCTTTCTTGACATTGAGGAGATCCTTCAGTCCTTCCATGAAATCACTGACGTCACGAAACTCCCTGTATACCGACGCGAACCGGACGTAGGCAACGTCGTCCAAATTCTGGAGTTCTTTCATGACCTGCTCACCAATGGCCGATGAGGGGATCTCTTTATCCTGATACTCCTGACAGTGCCTCTCGATTCTATCCACGATGCTTTCTATTGCATCAGTGCTTATGGGGCGTTTTTCACAGGCCCTCTTGATGCCGGAGCGTATTTTCGTTCTATCGAATGGTTCTCTGCGTCCATCCTTCTTGACCACCATCGGAAGAACTTCTTCCACGAATTCGTAGGTAGTGAAACGTTTCGCGCAGGCAATGCATTCCCGTCTTCTCCTTATGGCGTCTCCATCCTTGCTGATCCGGGAGTCAATAACCTTGTTTTCTGCATTTGCACAAAAAGGACACTTCATAATTGAGACACCGTGATACCGGCCTCCTTCAATATATCTTCCGCCAGCTTGTCCCTGTAGTCTGCCTTTACAACCACCGTGAGTATACCGGCGTTGATGATCATCTTGGCGCATATGATGCAGGGATGATTGGTGCAGTAAAGTGAGGAACCGTTTACACTTACTCCATGGAGTGCGGCCTGAATGATGGCATTCTGCTCTGCGTGAAGTCCGCGACAGAGTTCATGACGCTCACCGGAAGGTACACCCAATTGCTCGCGCAGGCAGCCGGCATCCAGGCAGTGGTGAAGGCCGGAAGGGGCGCCATTGTAGCCCGTGGCGAGCAGCCTGCGATCCCTTACAAGAACAGCGCCAACGCTCCGTCTCAAGCATGTGGAACGTTTCGAGACGAGATCAGCGATGTCCATGAAATATTCGTCCCATTCCGGCCTGCGCTTTTTCTGTCGGGCGACTTCCGGCTTTGAACGTGCGGTCTTAGCCATTTCCTGTTACCTGTCAGCCTCTCAGCTCTATCGAATTTATATAATCACCGATTCTTATTTGTAAAGTCGCTTTCCGATGGCCGCAATTTTATCGAGCCTTCCCTGATGGCGGCCGCCCTCAAATTCTGTATTCAACCACAATCGGGCAATTGATTTTGCCGCTTCCGCTTCTGTTCGCCTGCCGGCAAGGACGAGGATATTTGCATCATTGTGCAGCCTGCTCATGCGGGCCGTCTCTTCATCGAGACATAGAGCCGCTCTCACGCCTGGGAATTTGTTTGCGACAATACTCATACCGACACCGGAACCGCACACGAGGATGCCCCCGTCAAACTCTCCGGCAGATACCCTTTGGGCCACTATGGCGCCAAAGTCCGGGTAATCTACATTTTCCGGACTGTCAGTCCCGGCGTCCGTTACGGCGTATCCCATTTCAGCAAGGTACTGTTTGACAACTTCTTTTAAGGGGAACCCCGCGTGGTCGCTACCTATGATTATCTGGCCCATTTTATCAAAGTTTATCTGATTTCCTGAATATCAAGACAGCATTGACTCCGCCGAAACCGAATGTGTTCGACATGGCCGTATCGATATTTTTTTTCCGTGCCTTGTGGGGAACATAATCGAGATCACATTCGGGGTCAGGGTTATCCAGATTGATGGTCGGTGGAATAATTCCTTCGTAAATAGACATCGCCGAGATGATGGCCTCCACGGCGCCTGCGGCTCCCAGAAGATGACCTGTCATGGATTTTGTAGAGCTGACAGCAAGATTTAGGGCATGTTTGCCAAAGACCTTTTTAATGGCCTGTGTTTCATAGAGGTCGTTCGGAGGTGTCGATGTGCCATGGGCATTTATGTAGTCGATGTCGGCTGGTTTCAGACGGGCGTCTTGCAGGGCGGCTGACATGCATCTGGCCGCTCCTTCATGTCCCGGAGGAGGTATTGCCATGTGGTAGGCATCACTCGTAGATCCGTAACCGACCACTTCCGCATATATCCTGGCGCCTCTCTTGAGAGCTGAAGTCAGTTCCTCCAGGATAACGATGCCGGAACCCTCTCCCATAACAAAGCCATCCCTCTCTCTGTCAAAGGGACGACTCGCTTTCTCGGGCTCGTCATTTCTTACGGATATGGCCCTCATTGCGTTGAAGCCGCCCACACCTAATGGTGTAATGGCTGCATCAGTGCCTCCGGCGATCATGACATCTGCATAACCGCCGCAGATCATTCTCATGGCGTCCCCGACAGCATTTGTGCCGGAAGAGCAGGCCGTGGTAGGACAATTTATGGGGCCTTTGGCTCCGAATCTGATTGATACATGGCCTGCGGCAAGATTTGCAAGCGCGGCAGGAATGGCAAAGGGAGACACCTTTCTGGGGCCGCCACCGAGTATCGCTTCTTTTGCTCTTTCCATGCTCCCAAGGCCGCCGATTGCCGATCCGATAATTACTCCCACACGTTCTGCATTCGTTTCATTAATGCTCAGTTTCGCATCCGATACGGCCATCCCGGCGGCAGCCAAGGCGTAGACGATAAAGTTATCGAGCCTGTGAAGCTCTTTCTTGCTCACATAATTCAGGGCATCAAAGTTCTTCAGTTCCCCGGCGATCTGAGTCTTGTGTCCTGTGGCATCGAATTTTGTTATTCTCCCGATTCCCGATTGTCCGGCGCAGATTGCCTCCCACGTATCCCGGGCAGAATTGCCAAGAGGTGTGACTGCACCAATTCCGGTTATAACGATTCTTCTTTTCAAAGAGGCCTGTTTTCCTCGCGTCATGTTAATATTATGCTACCCCTTTTTTCTTGAGGAATTCGATCACGTCTTTTATCGTGCGGATTTTTTCCAGCTCTTCATCGGAGATTTGTATTCCGAAATTTTCTTCCATTTCCATGATCAGTTCAACCAAGTCAAGGGAATCGGCTCCCAGATCATCTATAAAGGATGCCTCCGGCACACATTCTTCTTTTGTGACATCCAGGCGCTGCACTATAATCTCTATGACTCTATCTTCGAGTTTCATCAATACTTCCTCCTCCACGCATAAACTAATTTATGACACCGTAGCACAAATAAAGACCGCGCCGTTGACGCGGAATCTTAAAAAATCCATCTGCTGTGGATATCTTGTTACCGTCGCAGTCCTTAAGACATCTTTTCTGTCGGAATTACCTGCCTGCCCTTATACGTTCCGCAATTCTGGCAGACGTGATGAGCAAGCTTCGGTTCACTGCACTGTGGGCAGGCAGAAGCCAGTTGAGGCTTGAGAAAATCGTGCGACCTCCTCTTGTTTCTCCTTGTTTTCGAATGTCGTTTTACTGGGTTTGGCATTGTTCTTTTCCTCTATATTAAATTTACTTGTTTTCTACTACTCTTAATTTCTTTAAAACTGCCAGCCTTTCGTCGATGTACTCGGTATGGCAGCCACAGTTTGCCGTGTTGAGATTGATCCCGCAATGTGGACATAGACCTTTGCAGCTATCTGTGCAAAGAACCTTGATAGGAATTTGCAGCATGACCTGTTCAAATATGAGGGCATCGAGGTCTATTACGTCATCCTGATAATATCCGTATTCAATGTACTCCGCACTCAGTTCGTCTTCCTGCTTCGACCTGTTTTTCTCCGGAACAAAGGTGTATCGAAAGTTAATCTTTACGGGCAGATGGGTGACTTCCAGACACCGGCAGCAATTCGAAGTAATGGTGGTTTCCAGGCTCCCATCGATAAACACGGTCTCACGGATCCTCTTAGCCTGGCAGAAAACTTCAATCTTTTGGATGGAAAAATCCCTTTTTTCCTTTTCAGGGAGGAGATCCCGAAACCAGTCGCCATCCTTGTGCAGCGATATGTTCAATCCCTCATCAGGGATGTTGTTGATAATTATTTTCACTGTACTTCTTTAATTATATGCGTCAGATTCTATTCTTAAATGTATCCCAGGCATGCGATGAGCTGTTGCTGTAAGGTGCGAAGTAGATTATAAAAAGGCCTGATTGTCAAGTATAATTTTACCCTTCGAAATCCGGCTTGACAAGCGAAAGTTGCAGCCCTATAAGAAGGTCATCAAAGCAGTGGGGACGGTTAAATAAAATGACTGAAAAGGAAAATGTCAGAACCCGTTTTGCCCCATCTCCGACAGGGTTTTTGCACGTCGGCGGGGCGAGAACCGCTCTTTTTTCCTGGCTTTATGCCAGGCACTGCGGCGGGAAATTTATTCTCCGGATTGAAGATACCGATCAGGTCCGGTCGACGGAGGAATCAACAAAGGCGATTCTCGATGCCCTGACATGGCTGGGGATCCACTGGGATGAAGGGCCATTCTTTCAGGCGCAACATGTAGATATACATAGGCAAATGGTACAAAGGCTCCTCGATGAAGGGAAGGCCTATTGCTGCGTATGTACTCCTGAGGAGCTGGAAGATAAGAGGAAGAAGGCGCTCGCGGAGGGGAGAAAACCCAAGTATGACGGCACGTGCCGGGATAAGAAGCTTCCCGCGTCCGCGAATACCGTGGTGCGCTTCAGGTGCCCTGACACGGGCGTGACCGTCGTAAATGACCTGATTAAGGGGCTGATAACATTTAATAATGAGGAGCTCGATGATCTGGTCATAGAAAGAAGTGACGGCTACCCTACATACAACTTTGCCGTCGTCGTGGACGATGCCCAGATGGAGATGACCCACGTGATCAGGGGAGATGACCATCTGAACAATACACCGAGACAGATCCTTCTCTATGAGGCTCTGGGATATAAGGTTCCTCAGTTTGCGCACGTTTCCATGATCATGGGATCGGATAAAGCGCGGCTGAGCAAACGTCACGGGGCAACATCGGTCATGGCTTATAAGGAAATGGGCTATCTGCCCGAGGCCGTGGTCAATTATCTGGTGAGGCTCGGCTGGTCTTACGGGGACCAGGAGATATTTTCTTTGGATGAACTTATCCGAATTTTTACCCTTGAATCCGTCGGAAAATCCGCCGCTGTGTTTAACCCGGAAAAACTTCTCTGGCTGAATCAACACTACATCAAGGAATGTGAATCCAAAAGACTCGTACAGGAGACGACGCCATTCTGGCAGAAACTGGGTGTTGATATTTCGGATTATGATCTTCTGAAAAGTGTCGCTGCTGACCTGAAAACGAGATCAAAGACTCTTGCAGAGCTTGCCGATGCAAGCCTCTTTTACTTCACGGATGATATTGTCTATGACAGTGAGGCGGCGGATAAGTTTCTCAATAAAGAGATTGTGGATCATCTGGCTGCCATGGCCGAAGGGCTTCCTTCGCTTGAGGATTTTACGAAGAAAGGCATGGAAAATTTCCTCCGCGCCATCGCCGGAGAAAGGGGCGTAAGTCTCAAGGTGATTGCCCAGCCCCTCCGGGTCGCACTGACGGGAAAAACCGTAAGCCCTGGCGTTGATGAAGTTATGCTCACCCTGGGCAAAGAGAGGGTCATTAAACGCATAAGAAAAGCAATCGCGTTCATTAATAGCAGAGGTTGATTTTGACCTTGACATTTCGGGGGTGATTGACTAATAAGTCACCCTCCAATTATGTCGTTCGCGGTCCCATCGTCTAGTGGTTAGGACGCTGGCCTCTCACGCCGGAAACTCGGGTTCAAGTCCCGGTGGGACCACCAGATAAATTGAAGGGGCTATCAGTTTGTGGTAGCCCTTTTTTGTTTGCGCCCTTCTTCTTACACTACAAATGAAATCCTTACGCACGGGTGCACAAGAAGATGCACAAATTTCTATGAAAAGAGAATGAATAAATAGATGTGTACTCTTTCCTCCGCAAGCGGATCATCCAGCTCACTCCGTTCATCCTTGATTGTGTCATATTTACCCGTAAATGTATTTTCCGGCCCCCGTGTTACTGAATCGGGAGACCGTCCTCTTTTGCTTCCTGCCTGAAGTCGAGCATGCCAGCGTTTCCGCATTCTGCAATGTTTAAATCGAAAATAATCACAAGCCTTCCTAAATGAATGATGTCATTTTTCACTGGGTAAATCCGCAAAATAGCTGTATTATAACTTAAATAACTTCCAGAAATATTAGAGGAAGTCAGTTGGTTGCTGTGAAATACCTTAGACTAAACGAAGACAATTTCAATTGAGTTGTAGGAGGCTAAAATGGATTGCAGGCTTTGTGAGATGTATTTTTACGGTCAATTTCAAGGAGCTCAAGTCCCAGTGCACTTTTGCAAATACTACAATGATGGTTTGACACCATTTTTTAGGGAGGGGGAAAAGTATCCAGAATTGACGCTTTATCGGCCAGAACGTTCTCCAGGGATAGAGGTTAATGGAGCTTCAAATTGTAAGTATTATTTAGACAAGGATTTTCATTTTGACACAAATACAAATGAAGTTACCTATCGAGAAAGTCATTCGACAAAATATATAGTTGATCGTATTCTGCCAGGTATGTTTGGCTGGTTTGTTCTTTGGCTTATATTTATAATAGTTAAGGGTCTATGGAATATAATAGCGAACCATTTTTAATTTAAGGGTCAATGAACGAGCCAATACAACTGAAAGGAACCGGTACATGAACGAAACTTGGCAGGCTCTATCACGCGAAGCAGGGTTGGCTGCTGAACACTTGGCCATAGGTGTATCAGCTCTTGGGAAAGCAAACTACGCGCATCATGCTTATTATGGACAGGCATTCTTCGCCCTTACGATTGGACTTGAACGGGCGGCGAAGCTGTCTATAATTGTTGATCATTCGTTGCAACATAACGGCATATTTGGATCACCCTGTATTTATAGTAAATATAAACATGATATTAAGAAGCTTCTGGAGCAGGCTGACGAAATTGCCAAACGCCGAGGATGTTTGAACGTCAATGACAGGCTGCCTCGCACCGAAGTCCACGACGGCATCCTTAAGGTTCTCAACGGCTTTGCAACCAATATTACTCGCTACTACAATCTTGAATTCGTTACAAGCAATGCAAGCATTGCGAAAAAAGACGACCCGCTGCGTGCGTGGTTTAAACTTGTCATCATTCCAATTATACGTTCTCACTATAACCCACGTCACAAACAGAAGCATCAACAAACCGCACAAATAATTGCCCAACTCCTCGGCACCCATACGACGGTTCTGCATCACACCGAGAATTCTGATTTACTTGACTCTGCGTACGAAGCCGCTATGCACTCGGGAGAAACGGAATTTGCAAAACCTTACACCAGGATGTACGTTATGCAAATAGTTCGCTTCATTGCACGTCTCCTTTCGGAGTTAGGGCATTCAGCAAATCTTTCTCACTTAGACAAAGTGCCTCGCTTCTCGGAGTACTTTGCGATTTTCGACAACAGCGATGAATACTTCAAACAAAGAAAGACTTGGTCAATCTACAAGCTATGAACAGGCAACTGATAGACGATACGACCATACAAATAAATGCGGTACTCAGTAAGCACATCATAAATTTAAATTGTTACACTCGTGCAATCAGAAATTAATAGTGGCGCAGAAGCTAAGTCCTAAGGCTTCGTTGTGGAAGCAATACTCGGCTTCACTACAAGATAAGCATTTCCTTCCATTGCCCATTTTCATCTTTACTGGGGAGCCAACAAGCATAGGTAAATATCCTCAACGGGACTTACGTCTTACACCTTGTGTTCTTATGGATTAATGAATGTTATAAACTACCGGTTGGGAAGCCGGGGTAAAATGGGAGGAGAGAATCTGTGTGTCACCTAATGCCAGAGAGCATGGTTTGTAGAGTAGATCCTCTTC